>Ga0209676_1000077_pt1 | contig 298831 bp, 276 predicted proteins | sample AraplaCvi_mLB_r2_FD_184282 | JGI IMG/M metagenome (GOLD analysis project Ga0209676, IMG submission 184282) | Arabidopsis root microbial communities from North Carolina, USA - plate scrape MF_Cvi_mLB_r2 (SPAdes) (version 2) | ecosystem: Host-associated > Plants > Roots > Endosphere | place... | reverse complement strand
GCGTTCGATCATCAGCGTCGCGAGCGCGACCGCGAAGCCGCCGCCGACCGGCGACATCCGGTGGTCGTCGCCGATCTTCACATCGTCGAAGAAGACCTCGTTCACATGGCTGTCGCCGCCCGCGAGCCTGATCGGCCGCACCGTGACGCCGGGCGCCTTCATGTCGACCCAGAAATAGGTGAGGCCCTTGTGCTTCGCGACCGTCGGGTCGGTGCGCACGACGATGACGCCATAGTCGCTATATTGCGCCCAGCTCGTCCACACCTTTTGTCCGTTGATCTTCCAGCCGTTGCCGTCGGTCTCGGCGCGGGTGCGCAGCCCCGCGAGATCGGACCCGCCTGCGGGTTCGGAGAAGAGCTGGCACCAGATTTCCTCACCCTGCAGCGCTTTCAGGACGCGTTCCCTGACCCATTCCTTGTCCTCGCCGAAGCGCATGAGGATCGGCACCGGCATGCCGAGCGAAATGCCGAAATAGGCGGTCGGCATGCCGAACTGCATTTCCTCGCTGTCGAAGGCGACCTTTTCGAGGTGGCTGAGGCCCTGGCCGCCAAATTCCCTCGGCCAGTTGATCCCCGAATAGCCCTCGGCAAAGCGTTCCCTGAGATAGGCGCGGCCGAGCGCGAGGTCGTCGGCCTCGCCGAGTCCGGCGCGGGCTGCGCTGCCGAAATGCGGCGCCATGGATTCCAGCCACTTGCGAGCCCTGGCGCGATAGTCGTCGAGATCGGTCATGCGATGGTTCCCTGCAGGCGATCGACGAGCAGATCCTCCCAGAAAAACAGATTGCCCTGCTCGATCGCGAGGCTGCGCGCGCGGCGCATGTGGAGATGGAGGCCGGCTTCCCATGTTACGCCGATCCCGCCATGGATCTGGACGCAATCGCGCGCGGCCGTGTCATAGCTGTCGGTCGCCTGGATGCGTGCGGCGGCGGCGGCCAGGATGAAGTCGGGTTCGCCCTCGCGCGAGGCGGCATGCACCGCGCCCGCGCGCGCCAGTTCGACCAGCGCGTACATCTCGGCGATCCGGTGCTTTACCGACTGGAATGCCCCGATGGGTTGACCGAAAGCGCGGCGCGTCAGAGCATAGTCGCGGGCGGTTTCGAGCAGCTTTTCGGCGCCGCCGGTCTGTTCGTGCGCCGTGACCACAGCCTGAAGCGCGAGGATATGAAGCGCCGCTGCTTCGGCCGCCGGGCCACGCGCCAGCTCGGTTGCCGGCGTTGCTGCGAAGGCAAGGTCCGCAGCGCAGCGGCTATTGTCGAAACTGTCGATAATCCTGCGTTCCACCCCCGACAGTTCGGCGAGAACGAGCACCATCTCGCCCCTGTCGGATGCGGTGACGATAGCAAGATCGGCGCGCGTTCCCCCGATCGCCGACGACTTGATACCGGTGAGGGTGCCGCCGGAGAATTCGATCCCGCGACCGACGACTTCCTGATCCTCGGCGAAGGCGACGGCGCCGATCGCATCGCCCGAAGCCAGTAGCGGTAGCCATCTTTGCCGACTCGCCGCGTCGCCATGATCGAGAATAGCCCGCGCGGCGCCGAAACTCGCCGTCAGGAAGGGGCCCCCCGAAAGGCTGCGACCAGCCTGCAGGGCGACCAGTCCGAGTTCGACGAGCCCGAGTCCGAGCCCGCCATAGTCCTCGGGCAGCGCGACGGCCGTCCAGCCTTGTTCCCTGGCAATCGACCAGAAGGGATCGAATATGTGATCCTGCGTTTCGAGCAGGGGCAGGAGCGCCTCGATGCTGACATGCGCCTCGAGGATGCGGCGCGATTCATCGGCAATTGCCCGCTGGCCGTCGTCGTACAAGATCGACATGCGTCTCCGTTCCTTTTAGCGGATCGTGAATTTTTTGGCCTTGTCGGCCATCAGTGCGGCGCGGTTCACCTGCGGCACGCCGACCGGATTGCCGATCTGGCAATATTTGAGGCCCTGCTGCAGCGCGACCGAACGCGGCAGATCGAGCGATTCCCAGATTGCCTTGACCGACCCCGCGGTGGCGGCCGGGGGCTTGGCCGCGATCGTCGCCGCCAGTTCGTGCGCGCGCGGCCAGAGCTCATCCAGCGTCGTAATCTCGCTGACCAGCCCGATGCGCAGCGCCGTACCGGCACCGATCCGTTCGTCATTGCCGAGCAGCACCATGCGCAGCACATCGTGCAGGGGCATATGATAGGTCATGCCGATGGGTTCGAGCGCGCTGGTCATCCCGTAAGTCACATGCGGGTCGAAGAAGGTAGCCTCTTCCGAACAGATGATGATGTCGCTCTCGTTGAGCCAATAAAAGGCGCCGCCGGCCGCCATGCCATGCACGGCCGCGATCACGGGTTTCCAGCAGTTCATCGACTTCGGGCCGAGATAGACGCCGGGATCCTTGCAGTGCCAGATATTGTCCAGCTCGACCACGGCCTGTCCGGGCTTTTGCGATTCCTTGACATCGACGCCGGTGCACCATGCTTTCCCGGGCGCTGCCCGCAGCACGCAGCAATGGACATCGTCGTTTCGCGCGATCGACTTCCACAGATGCTCGAATTCGGTCATCATCTGACGGGTGAAGCTGTTCATCGCTTCGGGCCGGTTCAGGGTGATCGTCGCGATATGATCGGCGACATCGACGAGGATGGTCTCATATTGCATGGTCGGCATATCCTCTCGGGCGTTTCTCATGGTTGACCTAGTTATATAAGTCGCTATGACACGGATCGCAATCACAGGGCAAGAGCTGCGATGAATTTTGACCTAAGCGATGAACAGAAAATGCTTGGCGAGCAAGCCCGGGGGCTGCTCGCCGACATGTCGCCCTACGACCGGCTGCGGAGCCTCATCGATTCCGGCGCGGAATGGGACGAGGCGTTATGGCGTGCGCTGGCCGGGATGGGTTTCCTCGGCGCGGCGGTTCCCGAAGAACATGGCGGGCTGGGGCTCGGCGCGCTCGACCTTGGCGTCATCATGGAAGCTCTGGGGCGCGCCAATGCCGCGGTGCCTTTCATGAGTTCGATCGTGCTCGGCGCGGAGGCGATCAGGCTTGCGGGCAGCGAGGAACAGAAGGCCGAATGGCTGCCGAAACTGGCGAGCGGCGAGGCCATCGCGACCCTCGCTTATGCCGAGGGACCGGGGCCGGTGTTCGCCCGGGGGGTGACGATCGAAGGCGGAAAGCTCACCGGACGCAAATCGCCGGTCGCCGATGCGGGGGTCGCCGACATCGCCATCGTGCTGATTGCCGGTGGCGGCTTCGCGCTTGTCGAACTCGATCAGCCCGAAGTGAAGCGAACAAGGCTCGAGAGCTTCGATCAGCTCCGGCCGCACTACTGCCTCGATTTCGACGGTGCGGCGGCCGAGCCGATGGCGGGAGGCGGCAAACTCGACCGGCTTATCGATCAGGCGGCGGTGCAGGCGGCGTTCGAGGCCGTCGGCGCTGCCGACGCGTGCCTGCACATGGCGCGCGACTATGCGATGGAACGGCAGATATTCGGACGCCCGCTCGGCGGGTTTCAGGCGATCAAGCACAAGCTCGCCGACGTTGCGGTCGCGACCGAACTTGCACGGTCCAACGCCTATTATGGCGGGTGGGCGGCAGAATCCTCGCCCGGTGACCTGCCCGCGGCGGCGGCGGCGGCGCGCTTGTCGGGGATCAAATGTTTCGAACTCGCGGCGCGCGAAAATCTGCAAGTGCACGGCGGCATCGGTTATACTTTCGAGGCGAACTGCCATTTCTATTACCGGCGCGAGCGGATGCTCGCGGTGCATCTCGGCAATCGCGGCTTCTGGGCCGACCGGCTCTTGAATGCGCTGCCCGGCAGTCAGGGAAAGGCAGCGTAGGATGGACTTCAATGACAGCCCCGGGGAAGCCGCCTTCCGCGCCGAAGCGCGGGACTGGCTTGCCACGCACGCGCCGGCGCACGAACTGGCGCCCGGCGCGAAGATGCCCGACACCGAGGAGGCTGACCGCGGCCGGGCATGGATGCGCGAACTTTACGCTGGCGGCTGGTCGGGCCTGACCTTTCCCAAGGCGCTCGGCGGCCGTGGATTGTCGGGTATCGAGGCCGTGATCTTTGCCGAGGAGGAGGGCAAATATCATCTGCCGAAGGGGCCCTTCACCTCGATCGGCACGGGAATGGCCCTCCCCGTCATCGCGAGGCACGGCAATGACGAGCAACGGGCACGCTTTATCGAGGCGACGCTGAAGGGCGACATCACCTGGTGCCAGCTCTTTTCGGAACCCGCGGCCGGGTCCGATCTCGCCGGTCTCCGGACAAAGGCCGTGCGCGCTGACGACGGTTCGGGCGACTGGATCGTCAACGGACAGAAGCTATGGTCGAGCTGGGCGCACCTCACCGACTGGGGCATTCTCGTTGTGCGCACCGACCCGACGGTGCCGAAGCACAAGGGACTGACCTTCTTCGTCGTCGACATGAAGACGCCGGGGATCGAAACGCGCCCGATCCGTCAGATATCGGGCGCGAGCGAGTTCAACGAAACGTTTCTCACCGACGTGCGCATTCCCGACGCCAACCGGCTCGGCGCCGAAGGCGAGGGCTGGGCCTGTTGCATGACGGTGCTGATGGGCGAAAGGCTCGGGTCGGGCGCGCATCGCGGCGGGATCGAACCCTTGCTCGACTATGCCGCGGCGACGCCCGACGGGCACGGCGGCAACATGCTCGACGACCGGGCGGTCCGCCTGCAGTTCGCCGAGGCGCTCGCCGAGGAGCAGGGCGAGCGCTTCTTTCAGGCGCGGCTGCGCACGATGGTGTCGAAGGGCGAAAATCCGGGCGCGCTCGCGGGCATGGTCAAGCTCGCTTATGCCAGTCGCTACCAGAAGACCAACGGGCTTGCGCTCGAACTGCGCGGACTGGCCGGGATTGCGCCCGAGGCCGACGACACCGCGACAGGCGATGTCCAGTATGACTATATCTATTCGACCGTGATGCGCATTGCCGGCGGTGCCGACGAGGTGCTGCGCAACCAGATCGCCGAGCGCGTGCTCGGCATGCCCGGCGAGATGCGCATGGACAAGGATGTGCCCTTCGAGAAACTGAAGGGCTGAGGCCGCCGCCTTGCAAGGAGCGGCGACGGCCTCAGGCCGCCCGCCGCGCCTCTGCCGCCTTGGCGAGTGGATCGGCGAGTTCTTTCTTCAGTATCTTGCCATTCGGATTGAGCGGCAAATCGTCCATGACGAGCAATGTGCGCGGCACCTTGTTGTCGGCAAGATGCTCGCGACAGAAATCGATGATCTCGTCGGCGGTGGCGGTGGCGCCAGGCCGCAGCGACACAGCTGCGGCGATATCCTCGCCCAGCACTTCGTGCGGGACGCCGACGACCGCCGCCTGCTGGACCGCCGGATGAAGGTGAAGCGCGGTCTCGATCTCGAGCGGCGTGATGTTATAGCCGCCGCGGATGATCAGTTCCTTCGACCGTCCGGCCATGATCAGATCGCCGTCGGCGTCGACGAAACCGAGGTCGCCGGTCTTGGTCCAGCCGCCCTTGAAGCTTGCGGCGGTCGCTTCGGGGTCGTTCCAGTAGCGCCGCGGGTGCTTTTGCCAGCCGTAGATTTCGCCGACCACGCCGGTCTCGGTGATGACATTGCCGACCTCGTCGCGGATCTGCATGTGCGCGGGCAATTTGCCGACGCAGCCCGGTTTCAGCACCTGTTCCTGACTGCTCGTGCCGAGTCCCACGCCGCCCTCGGACATGCCATAGCTGTTGCGGATACGCAGATGTGGCCAGAGCTTCGCGGCGCGCTTGACCGAATCGTGCGGTAGCGGCGCGGTGCCGGTCATCAGATATTTGACGCCGTCGAGGTCATAGTCGCCCACGTCCGGATGATCGAGCACGAGCCGGAGCATCGAGGGGACGAGATAGACGAGGTTCGGGCGTTTTTGCTTCGCAAGCTCAAGAAAGCCCTTGGGATCGAACTTCGGCTGGGTGATCGCGGTCGCGCCGCCGCGCGCGGGGAGCATCACGATACCGATATTCCCGCCCGATCCGGTCAGCGGCAGCGCGTTCAGCGTCGAGCGCGAACGGTCCTGATTATAGCCGGTGACACCGGTCATCAGGTCGGGGTGCGAGACGACGACGCCCTTGATCTTGCCAGTGGTCCCCGACGTGCCGAGAATTTCGGCGTCGGCTTCCGGATCCAGACTTGCCTGGTCGGGCAGCGCGGCGATGTCGCGCGGCATCGCATCGACGTGCCAGCATCCGGCAAGGTCGAGATCCTTCACCAGTTCGGGGGCATCGGTCAGACAGAAGCGCGGCTCGCAGAGCGCGGCATAATCGGCAATTTCCTTCGGATTGAGGCGTGTGTTGATCGGGCAGGCAATGCCGCCGGCGCGGAACACCGCGAACACCGCGATCGCCATCTCGACCGCGCGTGCGTTGCCGATCGGGAGGAAAACCCGGTCGCCGGGAACGAGCCCCGCCGCCGCCAATCCGCCACCGACCTCGTCCGCCTCGCGGTCCCATTCGGCAAAGCTGACCTGCCGCCGCGTGTCGTCGTGCGCGATCTCGTCGGCCTGATGCGTCGCGCGCACCTTCAATGCATCGCTGATGCGGCGAACTTCCATCTCGGCACTATCCCCTTGCGTGACTGATGAGGATGTATTACCTAGTTATATAACTCATGACAAGGGAGATATGCCGTGGCCGATGCGAAAGCCGATATCAAGCAAAGCGACGAATGGCAGAAAGCCACCGCATATGAGATTACGGATGCGGACATCGAGCGGCAGCGCAAACTGCTCGGCTACGACCAGGCGGCGAAGACGCGCGAATATATCCAGGTGGCGACCGAGGATAATATCCGCAACTTCGCCCACGGCATGGGCGACGACAAGCTACTCTATACCGACCCCAATTACGCGAAGAAGACCCGCTGGGGCAGCGTGATCGCGCCCGGGATGATGGCCGGCGTGATCAACAAGCCGATGCTGGGCGACCCTGTCCCCGACGAGATCAAGGCGCTGCGCAAGAGCCTGTTCAAAGGCGTCCACGTCTTCGTGTCGGGCTCGCAGTGGGATTTCTATCGCCCGATTTACCCGGGCGATACGATCTACAGCTTCAACGGCGACGAGAGCTGCGAGGTGAAGCAGTCCGAATTCGCCGGCCGGTCGGTCATCGGCGTTCGCCGCGACGTCAAGATCAACCAGCGCGGCGAGGTTGTCGCAGTCTATCGGATCCTTCGTGTGCTCACAGAGCGCAAGACCGCCGTGAAGAAGGGCAAATATTCGGCGATCGAGCCTGCAAGCTACACCGATGAGGAAATGCAGGCAATCGAGGACATCTACGCCGCCGAGGCGGTGCAGGGCGCCGAAAAACGCTGGTTCGAGGGTGTCGAAAAGGGCGATTCGCTGGGGCTGCAAGCCAAGGGGCCGCTAACCGTGACCGACGTCATTTGCTTCCACGCGGGTGGCTATGGCTTCGTGCCCTATGCGCCGACCGCAAACCGGCTCGCGCACAAGAACCGCCAACGCATTCCGGCCTTTTACGTCAAGAATGAATATGGGATTCCCGACGTTGCGCAGCGGCTGCACTGGGACCCGACCTGGGCACAGGCGATCGGCAACCCGATGGCTTATGACTATGGTGTGATGCGCGAGAATTTCCTCTGGCAATATCTCAGCGACTGGGCCGGCGACGATGCCGTCATCACGCATGTCCACGACGAGATTCGCAAGTTCAACTATATGGGCGACGTTCAGCGCGTCACCGGCGAGGTGCTCGCGAAGCGGCAGGACGGCGGGCAGAGCCTGGTCGATGTCGCGGTGAAGTTTACCAATCAGCGCGACGAGGAAACGGTGCGTGCGACCGCGACGATCGCGTTGCCGAGCAAGGATCGGCCGCTGCCGCTCTATCCTGCGGTGCCCGATGAGATTGCCGAAAAGGCGGTGCGGATGCTCGCGCGCCACCGCGAACTCGGCGGCGATTGACCGATCATGGTTTCGTAAAAGGGCAGGAGTCCTCGATGTCCGAAGTGCTGATCGACGATGATGCGGGGGTTCGCGTCATCACACTCAATCGCCCCGACCGGCTCAATGCGCTGACCAGCTCGATCATGGCGCCGCTTGCTGACGCCTGCGCTGACGCGGCGCGCGATACGTCGGTCGGCTGCATCGTCGTGACGGGCGCGGGGCGGGGTTTTTGCGCCGGCGGCGACCTGAAGGAAGGCGGCGCCGACAAGGCGATCGTGCCTGCCAACCTGCAAGTCGGCAGCCGCACCGAACAGGGTCATGTTCGCCTCCGCACCTTTATGGAAACGTCGCGATGGCTCCACGAAATGCCGAAGCCGACGATTGCCATGATCAATGGCCCTGTGGCGGGCGCGGGGATCGGGATCGCGGGGGCGTGCGACCTGCGCTTTGCGGCGCGAAGTGCAACCTTCCTCACGGCGTTCGACCGCATCGGCGCGGGGGGCGATTTCGGATCGACCTGGTTCTGGACGAAGATCGTCGGCACCGGGGTTGCGCGCGAGCTTTTTTTTCTCGGCGAGAAGCTGTCGGCGGAAGAGGCGTTCGCCAAGGGCCTGTACACGCGCCTGTTCGACGACGAGATCTTGCGGGGTGAAACGATGGCCGCGGCGCGGCGCCTCGCCGACGGACCGCGGATGGGCTATCGCTATATGAAGGCGAACCTCAACAATGCCGAGGATTGGGCGTTCGAAGCTGCGCTCGATGCCGAGGCGCTCAACATGGGGCTGTCGACGAGCGCAACCGCGATGATCTGGCGCGAGAAAAAGAAACAGGAAGAACAGGGTGACACCTGATCTCGCGCATATCCGCATCGACCGTCATGACCATGGCGTCGCGGCGGTCACCGTCGCCCGCGGCGACATCGGTAATGCCTCGTCCCCCGGGATGCTTGGCGAGATCCGCGATGCGTTCCTGGCATTGTCTGTCGATCGCGACGTCCGGGCGATCATCCTCGCCGCCGAAGGCAAGCATTTCTCGGTCGGCGCCGATTTCGCCTTTCTGCAACGTCTGACCGACATGTCGGCAAGCGAGATCAAGGATACCGTTTACGCCAATTTTCAGGGCGCCGCGCGCGCGATCTATCGTTGTCCCAAGCCGACGCTTGCGCTGGTTCAGGGCGCCGCGGTGACGGTCGGGTGCGAGATTGCGCTCGCCTGCGATTTTCGTATCGCGGCCGACAATGCGATGTTCCAGGAAAGCTGGATCAAGCTCGGCATCATGCCGCCGCTTGGCGGTACATTCCTGCTGCCGCGGATTGTCGGGCTCGGCCGTGCGATGGAGATGTGCCTGCGCGGGAAACAGGTCCGCGCCGAAGAGGCGCTGGGCATCGGGCTCGTCGGTGAGGTGGTTGTGCGCGAGCAGCTGGAGGCACGTGGGCTCGAGCTCGCACGCGAACTCGCCGCGTCGGCGCCGCTCGGCTATGCCACCGTCAAGCAATCGATCCAGCGCGCGCTCGAAAGCAGCATGGAAGCCGAATGGCAGGCGAACCTGCCCAACCAGGCACTGCTCCTCGGCAGCGAGGACCATCGCGAAGGGCTGGCCGCGGTGACCGGGAAACGCGCGCCGCAGTTTGTCGGGCGATAGCGATAGCTCAGTCGCGCGGGCGACCGGGCCCGACGAACACCGTCTGCGTTCCCTTGGCATAGACGCCATCGGCATCGGCAAAGCTTGTCTGAGCGACCGCATGGCCGTTGCCCGCCCCCTCGGTATGCGCGTCGAGCAGGAACCAGTCGCCGCGCGGCATGCGGAAGAACTGGATCGAGATGTCGAGATTGGCATAGCTCCACTCGTGCGCGTGCGTCGCGCTGCCGACGCCATTGCCGAAATCGGCGAAGAGGCATGCCTTGACGAAGGGTGAGGTCGGGACGCCCGATACAACCTCGCCGTCCATCCGCATCCACGACACGCCGCGCCCCGGTTCGCGCACCCGGCCCATGATCGGCCGCGTCCTGATAGCGCCCGCCATGCTCGCGCCGATAAGGAAATTGTCCTCGGGCACGTCTTCGAAGGCGGGATGCGGCTGCGGCGGTGGAAATGCGGGGGTGGCGAGGCGACGCGCGAGCAGGACATGCGCCTGCACGACGATCTTTCCGCCCGCCACAAGTTCGACGCGATGAAGCTGCGCTTGCCGCCCTTGCCGGACCGGAACGATGCGTGGCTCGAGCAAGGTTCGCGGGACGATCCCCATTATGTCGACGGTCAGACGGCAGATTTCGAATTCATCGGAAAAGCCTGCCTGCTCGACGATATGGCCTACGAGGGCCGCAATCGGGCCTCCCGCGATCGCATCTGCGAACCATGGATTGCGCGCCAGGCCGGATGGATCAAAACCTTCGCGATCGGCGATGAAATAATGCGGAGCCAGGGTCGTGTCGATGCTCATGCTTCGCCTCTATCATGCCTTGACTACTATACAACATATTTGACGTAGTTATATAACTCAGGCATAAGATTCTCTACAAGTGAGGGAGAGCGTGCAATGGACCTGAGCTATGGCGAGGCTGCCGAAGCCTTTCGTGCCGAGGTGCGTGCCTTTCTGTCGCCGCACTGGCCGCCGCCATCGGACACGCGCGGTTCCGATCTCAAACAGTTCGTCCGCACCTTCCGCGCCCTCGCGACCGAGCGGGGCTATCTCTATCGCGCGATCCCGAGGCGCTATGGCGGATCGGAACAGCCCGTCGACGTCATCAAGGCGCAGGTGATCCGCGAGGAGTTCGCCCGCGCCCGCGCGCCGATGGAGGTGGGCGGCAACGGCATGAACATGACTGTGCCGACGCTGCTCGAAAAGGGCAGCGACGAGCAGAAGGACCTGTTCATCCGCAAGACCGTCGAGGGCGATTATATCTGGGGGCAGGGCTATTCCGAGCCCGGCGCGGGCAGCGACCTTGCGAGCGTGCGGACCAAGGGCGAATTGTCGGCGGACGGCAGCAAATGGATCATCAACGGGCAAAAGATATGGACGTCGCAGGGGATGCAGGCGACGCACATGTTCATGCTGGTGCGCACCGAACCCGACGCGCCGAAGCATGACGGTATCACCTATCTGCTGATCGATCTTGACCAGCCCGGCGTGACGCGGCGTCCGATCCGCCAGATGACGGGCGAGGAGGGGGACCACACTTTCTGCGAATTCTTCTTCGACAATGCCGAAACGCCGGTGTCATGGCAGGTCGGCGAGCGCGGACAGGGCTGGTATGTCAGCCGCACGACGCTGAAGCATGAGCGCGCGAGCATCGGCGGTGCCGACGGACTGGGCAGGCAGTTCGCGAAGCTGGTCGAACTGGCCAGGGAGGTCGGCCGCATCGACGACCCGATCATCCGGGACAAGCTGGCACAGATCGAGGGGTTCGTCCTCTCGCACCGCTATTCGAGCTATCGCATCTTCAGTTGTGCCGCGGCCGGGGAAGACCCCGGTCCGGTCCCGCTGATGATGAAGCTGCTGCTGACCGAGATCGGACACGAGATGGCGCTGCTGGCGCAGGAGCTGATCGGCGAAAATGCCTTTGTCGAGCCGGCGGGCGCGGGCGGACGCGGCAATCGGGGACCGCGTGGCCCCGAAAAATGGATGGACCAGATCATGGGCAGTCTCGGCAATTCGATCGCGGGAGGCGCATCGAACATCCAGCGCAACATCATCGGCGAGCGAGGGTTGGGATTGCCTCGCGATCTCGCGATGAGCGGGGAGCGCTGACCCCATGCACTTTCATCTGACGGGAGAACAGGTAGCGATTCAGGATGCCGTGCGCCGGACGCTCGCCGACAGCTGGCCGATGGAGCGCATCCATGCGTTCGCCGACGGCAATGAGGATTTCGACCGGGCAAGCTGGGAAGCGCTGATGGCGCTGGGGCTCGGCGGCATGTTGCTGCCCGACAGCGGCATGGGGTTGCTCGAAGCCACGCTCGTGTCGGAGGTTGCAGGTGAAGCTGCGGCCGCCGGACCGTTGACCGGACAATGGCTTGCGGCGATGGCGGTCGCAGCCAGCGGCGGAACCGATCTCGATGCATTGGTGAGCGGCGAAGCCGTCGCGACGCTGGTGCACGGCGGCAGCGCGTTCGTCCCTTGCGCGCGCGCCGCCGGTTTTTTCCTGATTGTCGATCGCGACGCGGGGGTGCGGCTGGTGCCCGCGGGCGATGGCGTCACGATCGAAGCCGTGAGGGCGTCGGATCGCAGCCGGCCGGTGTCGAGGGTCGAGATCGCCGAAGGTGCCGGCGAGACGCTGTTTGCTGCTGCCGATCCGATGACCGCCCGGCTCGCCGATGCGGCGCTGGTTCTTGTCGCCGCCGATGCGCTCGGCGGCGCGCAGAAAGTCACCGACACGAGCGTCGCCTATGCCAAGGAGCGCGAGCAGTTCGGGCAGCCGATCGGGCGCTTCCAGGGGCTCAAGCACCAGCTCGCGCACATGGCGCTCGACGTCGAGCCCGCGCGCGCACTCGTCTGGTACGCGGCCTATGCGTGGGATGCCGGGCTTCCCGATGCGCCGCGCGCGGCGGCGATGGCGAAGGCGCATCTCTGCGACGTCTATGTCCGCGCGGCGCGCGCGGCGGTCGCGGCGCACGGCGGCATCGGCTATACGTGGGAATATGGCCTCAATTACTGGTTCCGTCGCGCTGCCTTCGATCGTGCCTGGCTCGGCAGCCCCGCCGAGCATCGTGCCCGGGCCGCCGGGCTCGCAGGCTGGTAGGCCGTGCGCGGGGCCGACAGCCTGACGCTCGCGCCGGGTGTGCGACGGTTGCGTCCAGACGATCATTTCATGATCCTGTCGGAAACCGACGCCTCGCCGATGCACGTCGGCGCACTGATCCTGCTCGACGTCCCCGCCGATCTGCAGGATGGCTTCGCCGCCGCGATCCGGTGCCAGTTCGCCGACCGGTTGCCCGCAACGCCGCTGCTCGTACGTCTGCACGAAGCGCCCGATGGCTATGACAGCGACGTCTGGGCCGATATCGCGCGCGCCGATCTGGGGAGGTTGATCGCGGTCGAGCCGCACGACGATGTGTGGAGCACGGCCGAGCTCTATGTCGCAGTCGCGGCGCTCAACATGCGGCGGCTGGACCTGTCGGGGCCGCCCTTCGCCGCGCACCTGTTCGAACGGCTCGCGGGCGGGGGAAGCGCGATCTATCTCAAGATGCATCACAGTGTCGCCGACGGGATCGGCTTCCAGACGGTGCTCGGGCTGCTGAGCGACGCGGCGCCGCCCGCGACCGCGCGTTTCACCGACGCGCGGCTGCCCGAACCCGAGAAGTGGCATTGCAAGGCCGAAGCGCGTTTCGGAGCAGAGGAAGATTTGCGCGCCGCCCGGTCGGCCCGGCGCAAGGCCGCGCTCGCTGCGCTCGAAGCCCATAAGGACGATCGCGAACCGACGCCGCAGCTCAAAATGTCGGGGCCGACCTCGGACAAGCGCCGCTATGCGACGATCAGCCTGCCTGTGGCGCGGGTGAAGGCGGTTGGCAAGACGCTCGGGGCGACCGTCAACGATGTCTTCCTTGCACTCGCGAGCACTGCGCTGCGCAATTATCTGGCCGAGATCGACGATCTTCCCGAAGGCCCGCTCGTGATCAATTCGGCGCGCTCTTACCGTCGCGACGAGCATGGACCGTTCGGCAACCGTATTGTCGCGCTACACCCGCACCTCGCAACGCATCTCGCCGATCCGGTCGCGCGACTGCGCGCAATCCAGGCTTCGATGGCGAAAGAGATGCGACGGACCGTTCACGACGAGGCGCTGCTCGATGCCGCCGAAAAGCCCTATGGCGCGCGCGATCGTCGTGCCGCCTTCGCCGAGCGCATGGCGGGGGGGAAGCGTCTGCTTCCCGGTAACCTCACGCTCTCGAACGTTCCCGGCCCGGCTGAAGCGCGCAGCTATGCAGGCTTTCGGCAGCTCCACAATTATCCGGTTCCGATCATCGGCTCGGGTCGTTTTCTCAACATCACCTCGCGGCGCAGCGGCGACAATCTCGACATGGGTGTGATCGCCGATGCAGGGAAGGTGGTCGATGTCGGCCGCATTGCGACGCTGTTCACTGCCGCGCTCGACGAACTGGAGGGTATTTCATGACCGACGATCTGGCGTTCAAGCCGGAGGATGACCGGTATCACCAGCTGTCCGACGATCCCTATGAGACCGAAACCAACTGGTGGTCGTTCAACATTCCCGAACGCAAGATCGGTTGCTGGATTCATGCGCCTTATTACCCCAACCGCAAGGCCATCACCTGGCGCATCTTTGCGTGGGATGATGAAGGGTATGATCCGGCGCGTATGGCTTATTACCGCAAGGTCGAGGAGGCGCCGATGCCCGATGCGCCCGATCTCACGGACATCGCTTTTCCTGGCGACAAGAATGGCGGCGGCTATTCGCTGAAGATGATCGAGCCGGGAATGAAATATCATCTGCACTATGACGATCCGGCGCGCGGCTTTGCGCTCGACTTCACGCACACCGGCCTCCACCCGCCGCACCGTTTTCCGCCGGGCAAACCGCCCTTCATGGCGACACCGCATTATGATCAGCTCGGCCATGTCGAAGGCTGGATGACGCTTCGCGGCGAGAAGATCCGTATCGATGGTATCGGCGTGCGCGACCGCACCTGGGGGCCGCGCGGTGGCCCTTACGCCGCGAGCCCCAAAGTCTATGCCAATGATATGGAGCGCGTGAAGCATCCGGGCGGGGCACGCTGGCGCGAGATCGAGCGCGAACGTGGCCGCGGGCGTATCCAGTATATCTTTGGGCACAGACGCGACGGCACCGGGTTCCTGGGTTTCGCGCGCGTGCAGGATGGCAATGCAGAAGGCTGGTCGCCGATGAACGCCGGCTGGATTCGTCGCGACGGCAGTTTCGGCAGCCTTGATACGGCCCGCTCGCGCATGCGCGTCTTCCGCAGCCCCAAGACCGGTTGGAGCACGCATATGCAGGTCGAACTGGTCGACGAGCATGGCCGCGAGATGGCGAGCGAAGGTTTTGTGGTCAGTACGATGAGCGAGGCCGGATATGGCGTGAACCAGCTGATGCGCTGGGACATTGACGGCGGTGTCGGCTGGGGCGAGGATCAGGACGTATGGAATCCGACCCATTTCGTTCGCGTGCTCGACGCGCTGAAGGCGACCGCCTGACGGGCATGTTTTCGAAGCTGGCGCTACCCTTGATGTGCGCGCCGATGAGTTTTGCCTCGTCGGTTCAACTCGCAACGGCTTGTTGCCGCGCCGGGGTGGTCGGCGGCTGGCAAGGCGGCACGATCACGCCGTTCGAGATATTCGAGGATTATCTCGTCGCGCTTGCCGAAGCCGATGGCGCGCCGCCGATCGTCAACATGCCCGCACGCTGGGGCAGCGATCCCGCCGGCGCCGAGAGGCTCGAGCTGCTCGAACGCTACCGCGTTCCGCTCGTCCTTTCGAGCCTTGGCGATCCATCGGCGCTTGTGGCGCGTGTGCACGGTTGGGGCGGGCGGGTCGTCCACGATGTCACGACGATGAAGCATGCGGAAAAGGCGATTGCCGCCGGCGCGGATGGGCTGATGCTCACTTGCGCGGGAGCAGGGGGGCATACCGGTTTCCTCACTCCGATGGCCTTCGTGCCTGCCGTTCGGCAGATATTTGGCGGTTTGCTGATCGTCGCGGGTGGCATCGCCGATGCGCATGGCATCGCCGCGGCGCTCGCGCTCGGCGGCGATATTGCCTGCATGGGCACACGTTTCATTGCGACGCCCGAAAGCGGGGTGGTCGAGGGGCATCGCGCGATGATCCCGTCCGTCGGGGCCGACGATATCGTCGTCTCCGCCGCAATGAACGGCGTACCCGCGCACTGGATGCGCCCATCGATCGAGGCGGTCGGGCTCGACGCAAAGGCTTTGCCCAACGTCCGTTCACCGATGCCCGAGGGCGTCATGCCATGGCGCGACATTTGGAGCGCGGGGCAAAGCGTGGGGCTGATCGACAAAGTCGAGCCGGTGGCCGACGTCGTTGCCCGGATGAAGTCCGACTTTGAGGCACTGCCGCCGGTCGCCGACTGGCGTATGCGGTTGAGCGCAATCGAGGCTGGTTGGGTCTAGTTCATCACCAGCACGATGCGGCCGGCGCTCTTGCCCGCAGCGGCGTCTTCCATCGCCGTGCGAAACTCGGCCAGCGGATAGGTGCGGGCGATTGCCGGGCGCAGCTTGCCCCCGGCGGCCAACGCGAAAATCGTATCGCGGTTCGCTTCGCTCTTTTCGGGTTCGAAGATTCCGAACTGGCGGATGTCGACGCCGACCAGGCTGGCGCCCTTTAGTAACGGCAGATTCGTTCGTAACGCCGCGATCCCCGCAGGAAATCCGATCACCAGATGCCGGCCGTTCCACGCAAGAGAGCGAAATGCGGGTTCGGTCGCGTCGCCGCCAATCGGATCGAAGACCACATCGACGCCCTTGTCGCCGTTCGCCGCCTTCACTGCGCCGCGCCAGTCGTCGCCGCGCGCGTCGACCACAGCATCGGCGCCGCCGGAGATCGCCAGCGCGCGCTTTTCTTCGCCCGACGCCGAGGCGATCACGCGGGCACCAATATGCTTGCCAATCTGCACCGCGGCATAGCCCGTCGCGCCGCCCGCGCCGAGAACCAGCACCGTCTCGCCCGGCTGCAGCTTCGCCCGATCGACGAGCGCGTGCCATGCGGTGGCATAGCTTACGGGAAACACTGCCGCTTCCTCGAACGAGAGCGCTTCGGGCATTCGGCGGACGGTTCGCGACGGCAGGTTCACTGCGTCGGCAAACAGCCCGCCCCAGCCGCTCGCGACGACGCGATCACCGACCGACAGGCCGCGCACCTCGGCACCGATGGCTTCGACGATCCCGGCGCATTCGCTTCCGGGGATGAAGGGGACGGGCGGTTTCACCTGATAGCCGCCGGCTGCCGTGAGAACGTCGACGAAGCTGATCCCGGCGGCCTTGATCGCGATGCGAACCTGGGTTGGCGACGGCGCACCGGGATCACGCTCGACGAGCGTGTAATTATCGGGTGGTCCCAGTTCTTCGGCGATCACGGCACGTGGCATCGGGGTCATGGCTTCCTCTTGTCAGTGGGCTTCAACAAGTATAACTAGGTTATATATCATATGAAGGGGATGAGCGATGGCGTTTACGACGCGGATTACCGAAATGCTGGGAATCGAGCATCCGATTGTCCAGGGCGGGATGCAGGCGGTCGGCACAGCCGATATGGCGAGCGCGGTGTCGAACGCGGGCGGGCTCGGCATCATCACGGCGCTGACCCAGCCGAGCCCGCAGGCGCTGCGCGACGAGATCGAACGCTGCCGGTCGATGACCGACAAGCCCTTCGGCGTGAACCTGACCGTCTTTCCGACCATCAACGCACCCGACTACAACGCCTATGCCGACGCCGTCGTCGAGAGCGGGGTCAAGATCCTGGAAACGGCCGGTACGCCTGCGGTGCGCGAAATCTGGGCGCGGGTGAAGCCGCACGGCGTCACCATTCTCCACAAATGCACCGCCGTCCGCCATGCCTTGTCGGCCGAAAGGGCAGGCTGCGACATCATTTCGATCGACGGGTTCGAATGCGCGGGCCATCCGGGCGAGGATGATGTTCCGGGGCTGATCCTGATTCCCGCCGCGGCGGACAAGGTGAAAATCCCGATGCTCGCGAGCGGCGGTTTCGGCGACGGCCGCGGCCTCGTCGCAGCTTTGTCGCTCGGCGCGGAGGGGATCAACATGGGCACGCGCTTTTGCGCGACGAAAGAAGCGCCTGTGCACGATAATGTGAAGCAGGCCTATGTCGACAATGACGAGCGCGGCAGTTTCCTGATCTTCCGCAATTTCAAGAACACCGCTCGCGTGGGCAAGAGCGCGGTCAGCGAGGAAGTCGTCCGCCGCCTTGCGCTCCCCGGCGCCCAATTCGCCGATGTGCAGGAACTCGTCGCGGGGACCGCTGGCCGCGAATTGCTCAGGACCGGCGACCTCGGCAAGGGCGTTTTCTGGGCGGGCATGATCCAGGGACTGATCCACGATATTCCGACCTGTCAGGAACTGATCGACCGGATCATATCGGAGGCGGAAGCGATCATCGACCAGCGGCTCGCGGGCTTTCGGCGCTAACGCTGCCCACCATCGACGCGGACCAGCGCGCCGGTAGTGTAGGAGGATGCGGGGCTCGCAAGCATCAGCGCGGCAGTGACGATCTCGTCGGGCCGCCCCGGCCGGCCGAGCGCGACCGGTTGGTTCTCGCGCTTCCGTTCTTCCCACGCATCGGCGATGTCGGTCAGGAAGGGGCCGGGGCTGATCGTGTTCACGCGCACTTTGGGCGCATATTCGCGGCTTAGCGACACGGTCATCGCGTTGAGCGCGGCCTTCGCCGAACCATAGGGTATGACCATCGGCAGCGCCATCAGCGCGCCGGTCGAGCTGATATTGATGATTGCGCCGCCGCCGCCCGCGGCCATCCGGTGTGCGACCTGGCTCGCGAGCCGGAAGGGACCCTTGAAATTGAGGTTCATCACTGAATCGAACAGGCTTTCGGGTACCTCGTGGCTGGGGCAGGCGGGTGACATGCCGGCATTGTTGATGAGGATGTCGACGCGCCCGAATCCGGCATAGCTTGCTTCGATCAGCCCGTCGATTTCGGCCCAGCGCCCGCAGTGGGCGGCGTGGGCCATCGCCTTGCGCCCGAGCGCGCGGCACTCCTCGGCAACGCTTTCGCAATTCTCGATCTTGCGGCTCGCGACGATCACGTCGGCGCCGCGCTCGGCGAGCGCCTTGACCATCCGGTAACCGAGTCCGCGCGACCCGCCCGTGACGAGTGCGACCTTGCCGGTGAAATCGAACAGGGGATCGGGGGTCATGCGGCGCTCCTCTGCCCGAGCGCGGCGAGGCGCGTCGGAATATGCTCTGTCGGGAATGGACCCGGTGCGGGTTTCGCATTCCTGAGCCAGGCTTTGGCGACCTGTATCTTGTGCACTTCGGTCGGCCCGTCGGCCAACGCCATTGCGGGCAAACCCATCCACATGTCGGCGAGCGGTAGCTCCAATGTCATGCCGAGGCTGCCGTGGAGCTGGATCGCGCGCTGGACGATGTCGTGATAAACCTTTGCCATCTGCACCTTGCACATCGCGATATACGTGCGCGCGGCGCCGTGCGGTTCGTTGTCGATGATCCACGCGGTCTTGAGCACGAGCAGGCGGAACTGTTCGAGCTCGATGATCGAGTCCGCGATCGCGCCCTGAACGAACTGATGTTCGCTAAGCTGCTTGCCCTGCGTTCGCCGCGACACCGCGCGTTCGAGCATCATGTCGATCGCGCGCTGGCATTTGCCGACGGTGCGCATCGCATGATGCACGCGCCCGCCGCCGAGCCGCGCCTGCGCGACCTTGAACCCCTCGCCGGGGCCGCCGAGCATCGCGTCCAAGGGCACGCGGACCTTGTTGTAGCGGATGTAGCTGTGCGTGCCGTCGTCTTCGCCCTTGCTGTCGCCCATCGTCTGCGAATGGCGGACGAATTCGACCCCCGGCGTGCCGGTCGGCACGATCAGCATCGACATGCGCCCGTGCGGCGGATTTTCGGGGTTGGTCACGACCATGACGATCAGGAAGGCGGCGAAACGCGCGTTCGACGAGAACCATTTTTCGCCGTCGATCACCCATTCGTCGCCCTCGCGCCACGCGCGGCAGGTGAATTCCTTGGGATCGGCGCCCGCCTGCGGCTCGGTCATCGAGAAGCAGGAGACGATCGTGCCGTCCATCAGCGGCTGGAGATATTGGGCCTTCTGTTCGTCGGTCCCGAACATCGCGAGGATTTCGCTGTTGCCGGTGTCGGGCGCGGCGGTACCGAACACCGTCGGCGCCCAATAGCTGCGCCCCAATATCTCGTTCATCAGCGCGAGCGTCAGCTGGCCATAGCCCGGCCCGCCCAGTTCCTTGTCGAGGTGGCAGCCCCACAATCCCTGCGCCTTCACCTGCGCTTGCAGCGGCGCCATATAGGCTCGCGATTCCTTGTTCGCGACATCATAAGGCGCGCCATGGCCGGGGAAGAGCAGGTCCATCGGCTCGCACTCCTCGCGGACGAAGGTCGCCATCCAGTCGAGCTTCGCCTGCAATTCGGGTTCGATACGGAAATCGATCATCATTCACTTCCTTCGTCATTCCGGCAAAGGCCGGAATCTCGCCATCTCGTCATTGCCCGCCCGTCGAGATCCCGGCCTTCGCCGGGATGACGGGAATGGGGCTCACCCGATCAGGTGGATGAGTTTTTCAGCCTCGGCGAAGTTGCCGCGTACCAGCCGGTCGAAGAAGCGCCCGGTCTCGGCGCTCAATATGCCCTTGGCCGCTTGCGCGACCTTGTATTCGAGGATGCAGCCGCCCTTGAACATCGCGAGGATGAGATAATAGTCGAAGCTGACCATGCTGCGCCCGGTGCCGGCGGCATAATGCGCCATCAACTCCTGCCGCGTCGGCCAGTCCATGACATTGTAGAGCGATTTTTCCGGGATATGCCGGGGGAAGCGCTCGTCGCGGATGCCGTTGCAGAACCAGGCAAGGTCGAGCAGCGGGTCGGCGATCGTCGACAATTCCCAGTCGATCAGCGCGGTCAGCCGGCACGGCGGAGCGAAGGCGAAGAGCGCGTTCGGCGTGCCGACGTCGCCGTGGATGATGCCGGGGCGGAAATCGACGGGTCGGTTCGCGCGCAGCCAGTCGCGCGCGAGCGCATAGCCGGGCAGCTCGCGCCACTCGAAATCATAGAGCTGCCTGTAGCTCTTGATCTGGCCCTCCCAGCGGTCGACCTGCCGCTCGAGGAAATTGTCGGGCCGCCCGAAATCCTCCAGCCCCACAGCCTTGTAATCGACATTGGCGAGCGCGATCAGCCCGTCGACCATCGCGAAGGGCACCTCGCGCGCGTGCGGCGGCTTGTCGAAGGGCGGGCGGTCGTGAATCTTGCCGTCGCTCAGGTCGGCGGGCCAGCCCTCGACCAGCTCCATGACATAGAAGGGCGCGCCGATGACCTCTGGGTCGGCGCAGCTGCCGTGGCAAACGGGGTGCGGCACGCCGGTACCGTTCAGCGCGGTGAGCACCCGCGCCTCGCGGAGTACGCTCTTCTCGCTCCCCGGCGGCGGCACCGCGGGCGGGCGGCGCAGGATCAAAGTCTCGCCGCCGCGGTTGAGCGACAGGATAACGTTCGAGGTGCCGCCATGGATTTTCGCCGCTTCCAGCGGCCCATTGCCCAACGCCGGAATATTGGCATCGAGCCAAGCCGTCAGTCGCCCGACGTCGGCAAGCGCCGCCAGTTCGTCGCTCATCCCTCGCGCTCCCGCAGATAGGCTTCGATCCCGGTGCGGATATCGTGCATCCGCGCCGCGGCATCGGCGAAGGTCGCGGCGTCGATCCGCGCCATCACCGCACGCGTGACCTCCTGCGCGCGCTCATGGTCCGCGGCCTTCAGCGCACGCCCCGCCTCGGTCGCGACGATCAGCGACGCGCGCTTGTGGTCGGGATTGTCGGCAAAGGCGACGAGACCCAGCTCGGCGAGCCGGTTCGCCGCGCGCTGCATCACCTGCCGCGGATGCCCCAGGCTGCGCCCGATCTGCGCGACCGTCGGCGGCGTCGCGGCGTTGACCACTGCGGTCAGCACCATCAGCTCCATCTCGGGCAGCCCGCTCTCGGCGCGCGACTCGGCGAACAGCGCCCGCATCCGCCCGCGCAGCCGCGCCGCCTCGTCGGCGAATCGTTCGAAATCGGTGAAGCGCTGTGACATGGCACCTTGATGTCAAATTGACACTAAGGTGTCAATATCGATCAGCGCGTCGTCATCGTCTCGAACAGCGACCTCTCGGCCTGCCAGTCGATCCGCACCCGCCGGTGCGCGAAGCGCCAGCCGTTCGCGGTGCGCACCAGCCGGTCGTCATAGGTGCCGCTATGATCGGGCCCGAAATTGCTGTGCACGGTGAAATAGCTGCGTGCGGTGGCGCCGTCGCCATCGACCGAGATCAGCGGGTTGGTGATATGGTGGCGGATGAAGGTCAGCCGCGCATCGCGCGTCCCCGACGAAAGCGCCGCCTCGATCGCCGCTGGCCCCTGTGGCGCCTTGCCCGGAAATTCCAGCACCCCGCCCTCGGCAAAACAGGCAGCCATCTCGGCCAGCCGCCCGCGGTCGCCATTATAGGTGTAGCGCGCGAGCAGGTCGCGGATCGCGTCGCGGTCGCCGGCGAGATCGGCCACGGGTCTCTCCTGTATAACCTAGTTAGTCATGTCTTGACACGCGCATGGTCCGGGCGCAACCCTGCGCACAGGGAGAGACGATGCCAGTACCAGCCCATCATATCGTGGTCTTGCCGCCGCCGTTCGACGCACCGCCCTATCCGGCCGATATCTTCGCGGGGCAGGTGGTGCTCGTCACGGGTGGCGGCTCGGGCATGGGGCTCGCCATGGCCAAGGCCTTTGCGCAGGGTGGAGCCAGTGTCGCGGTCGTGGGCCGCAGCATCGAGCGGGCGGCGGAGGGCGCGGCACAGATTGCGGCGCTTGGCGTCCGAACCCACGCGATGAGCTGCGACGTCCGCCTGCCCGAGGCCGTAGCAGCCGCCTTTGACGAAGCCGAGGCGGCGCTCGGCCCGATCGACCTGCTCGCGAACAATGCCGGCGCCAATTTCCCGGTGCTCGCCGAGGATATCTCGCCCAACGCCTGGAACGCCGTTACGCGTATCGCGATCGACGGCACCTTCCTCTGCTCTACGGAATATGCCCGCCGCCGCATCGCCGCGGGCAAGGGCGGGGCGATCGTCAACAACAGCGCGCAATATATCTGGACCGGTTTTCCAGGCGACGCGCACAGCGCCGCCGCGAAGACCGCGCAGGCGACGATGACGCGGAAGATGGCCGCCGACTGGGCACCCCACGGCATCCGCGTCAACGCGATCGCGGCGGGCTTCTTCCCGCACGAAGGCTCGGTCTCGGGCCGCCGCGAGGAAGGAACCGAACCCCTGCAGAATATGATCCCCGCGGGCCGCACCGGCAGCATCCGGGAATTCGGCTGGCTCTCGGCGATGACCTGCACGCCGCTGTTCGGCGCGATGACCGGGCAGGTGATCGTGCAGGACGGCGGCGAGAGCCTGCGCCGCTCGCTGATCATGCCCGATTATGTGCCGCCGCGCGAACGCGCCGACGGGCCCTGGGGATGGAAATGAACGGCTGGCTGGCGGGCAAACGCGCAAAGATCGAGGGCGACAGCCCGGCGATTGCGAAGGCTTTCGAAGCGGCGGGCGCCACGCTCGCCGAGGGCGAAGCCGACATCTGGGTCCATGTCGCCCCGCCGCCCGAAATCAAGCCTGCACACGAACTGACCCACGCAGAATGGCGCGCCAGCATGGATGTGGGCCTCGACCGGCGCTTTCTGGGTGCGAGAGATTTCGCCGCGGCCTGCTGCGCGCACGGGCGGGGCGGGGCGATACTCTTCATCGGCGCTCCCGAGCAGCGGTTCGGCGCCGATCAGGCCGCCGCCGCCGGTGCGCTCGGCAATCTGACCAAGACGTTGGGCGTCGAATGGGCACGCGACGGCATCCGCGTGAACAGCATTCTCACGCACGAGACCGGCGAAACGCTTGGCAGGCTCGCGGCCTATCTGGCCAGCGACTATGCCGCCTATGTTACCGGCGCGGTCATGGGTATCGCCCTCGATGACTGACCGCATCCGCCTCGACGGGCAGGCGGCGTTCGTCACTGGCGGTGGGGGCGGGATAGGGCGTGCGATCGCGATCCGGCTCGCCGAAGCGGGTGCCGACGTCGCGATATACGACATTTTTCCCGAACGCGCCGAGGAGACGGCCGAGCGGGTTCGCGAGGCCGGAACCCGCGCGCTGGCCATGCCCGGCGACGTAATGGAAAGCGATGCCCTGCGCGCGGCCGTCGACCGGACCGCAGTCGAATTCGGCCGGCTCGACATTCTGGTCAACAACGCCGGCGGCGTGTCGGCACGGCCATTCCTCGAACAGAGCGAACGGAGCATGCGCAAACATATCGATATCAACCTGATGTCGATGCTCGTCGCGACACAGGCTGCTGCCGGATACATGGTCGCGGGCGGTCGCGGCGGGTCGATCGTCAACGTCGCGAGCATCGAGGCGAGCCGTGCTGCACCCAATTTTGCGGTTTACGCGGCGTGCAAGGCGGGAATGCTGAGCTTCACCAAGTCGATCGCGGTCGAGTGGTCGGCGTATGGAATCCGCGCCAACTGCATCGCGCCCGATCATACGGTCACCCCGGGAAATCAGGGGAACCGTGCGGGCCCCGTCGATCCGGCGACCTGGAAGCGCCATAGCGCCGAAGAAGTCGATGCGATGAACCGTCTGATCCCGCTCGGACGGGAAGGCGTCGATATGGAGTGCGGCGATGCGGCCGTCTTTCTCTCCAGCGCAATGGCAAGCTATGTCACGGGAATCCTGTTGCCGGTCGACGGCGGCACCTGGGCCTCATCGGGCTGGGTCCGCGGACGGGACGGCAAGTGGACGCTTAACGAGGGTCTATCCTTTGGCGGCTAGGCGGGGCAAAAAAGACGCGGCGTTGCGGGAAGGTACCCGACGCCCTAATGATGACGCAGAGTTGATACAGATGTGATCCAGTCCGGACAGGGGCAAGAATTTGCAAATGGAGAATGGCGCTTCGCGCATCCGCGTACCGAAAACCTCGGAACTGGTAGCCGACCAGATCCGGGCCCAGATCGTCCGGGGAGAACTGAACGAGGGGGATTCGCTGCCGCCCGAAGGGACGCTGATGACGACCCTCGGCATTTCGCGGCCGACATTGCGTGAAGCGTTCCGTATCCTCGAGGCCGAAAATCTGATCTCGGTTGTGCGCGGTTCGCGCAGCGGCGCACGCGTGCATCGGCCGTCGACCGACCTTGTGTCGCGCTATGCGGGCTATGTGCTGGAATCGCAGGGAACGACGATCGCCGATCTTTATGCGGCGCGGCTCGCGATCGAACCGACGGTTGTGCGATGGCTTGCGACCGCCAAGGGGGACACGCCGGGTTTTGCGCGCCTCAAGCAGACTCTCGCCGAACTCGAAGAGATGCTCAAGACGGCCGACTATGCGACTTTCGTCGACAATGTATCGCTTTTCCATCAGACGCTGGTCGAGGCGACGGGGAACAAGACGCTGAGCTTCATGAACCGGATGCTGCTCAACCTTGGGCGCCATCACCAGAACGACTATCAGCGCCGCCACCCGCGGACGAATGAGGACAAGTCGAAGAGCCTTCGCGCCGGTTTCAAGTCCTTCGAAAAACTGGTCACCCTGATCGAAGCGGGCGATGTCGAAGGCGCGGTCTCGCACTGGCGCCTGCACCTTCGCAATGCCAACGAGACCTGGGCGACGCGGGGCGAGGGTGAGCGAACGGTCGACTCGCTCCATCCTTGACCGATCGCGCTCCGTTCAGTTTCGCATGATGAAACCGCCGTCGACGTTCAGCGCCTGACCGGTGATCCAGTCGCCCGCGGGTGAGCAGAGCAGCAGCAGCGCACCCACCAGATCCTGCGGCTCGCCGCGCGGCTGCTTCACGACGCGGGCCATTGCCGCCTGAACGAAGGGGCTTTCTTCGGGCGTCAGCGCCTTGCCGGCGTCCGACATCGTCATTCCCGGTGCGATCGCGTTGACGTTGACGTTCATCCGTCCGAGCTCGGTCGCGAGGGTGGTCGTCAGTCCGAGCAATGCAACCTTGCTGATGCCGTAGGGCGTTTGCGCGGGGAAACCGCCCGCCGAGAGCTGGTTGACGATCTTTCCGCCCCCGCGCGCCTGAAACAATGGCACCGCCGCCTTCGAGCAGATCAGCGCGCCGGTCAGGTTGACGCGCATCAGCTTGTCGAAGTCGGCGAGGCTCGTCTGGATCACCGGCGTTCCGACCGCCTCGACCATCAGCGCGGCATTGTTGACGAGGATGTCGAGCCCGCCAAAGGCTTTGCTGGTGGCGTCCATCATCGCGGCGACAGACGCCTCGTCCGCGATGTCGACCTGCACGGCGATCGCCTTTCCGCCCGCCGCGTTGATCTCGTCCGCGACGCGCTCGGCTCCTTCATTGTCGAGATCGGCGACGACGATGCTCGCCCCGGCATTGGCGAGGCCGACCGCATAGGCGCGCCCGATGCTGTTGCCGCGTCCGCCCGCGCCGGTGACGATCGCGACCTTGCCGTCGAGACGAAATTGTTGGTTGGTGAAGTCGGTCATGATCATGCCTCCTGCCTGGGGAAGATCGGGGCGCCGACGCCGATGGTGACGGTCTTGTAGTGGACGAACTCGTCGATCCCGGCCTTGCCGCCTTCCTTGCCGAAGCCCGAGATGCCGATGCCGCCGAACGGGGTGTGCGGATTGATCTGGAATCCGCCATTATTATAGACGCCGCCTGCGTTCAGTCGCTCTGACAGACGATGAACGCGTTGCAGGTCGTTCGACTGGATATAGGCGGCGAGGCCATATTCGCTGTTGTTGGCGATCGCGACGGCCTCGTCCTCGTCGTGGAATTTCATCACCACGACCGCCGGACCGAAGATTTCGACCTGGCTGATTTCATGGTCGGGGTCGGCGTCGGTGATCAGCGTCGGCTCGATGAAATTCCCGTCCGCAAGCTCGCCGCCGCAACGGCCGCCGCCAAGTTCGAAGGTGCATGCCTTGTCGGCCTTTGCGCGCTCGAACATCCCGATGATGCGGTCCACGGCCGCCCGGTTGATCACCGGACCGACCGCGACGGTCGGATCCATCGGGTCGCCGACCTTGAACTGGCCGATGATCGCCTTCAGCCGCGCGACGAAGTCGTCGTAGATATCGGCGTGGACGAGCTGGCGCGTGGGCAGGGCGCAACCCTGGCCCGACAGGCAGCCGACGGTCCAGAAAACCGCGCGCTCGGCCGCCGCCTGGATGTCGCAGTCGGGAAAGACGAGGCTTGCGGACTTGCCGCCCAGTTCCATCACCGACGGCTTGATCTCCTCGGCGCAAGCGGCGAGAATCTTGCGGGCCGTGATCGGGCCTCCGGTAAAGCTGATCTTGCGGATCTTCTTGTGCCGGACGATCGCCTCGCCGCAGTCGGCATTGCCCGGCAGGATCGACAGCACGCCGTCGGGTACACCCGCCTCCTTGCACAGCTGCGCGAAGAGCTCGGGCGCGAAGGGTGTGATCTCGGCGGGCTTGCAGATAACGCAATTGCCCGCCGCGAGCGCCGCCGTAACCTTCATCCCGAGCGATATCAGCGGGCCGTTCCAGGTGATGATGATGCCGACGATCCCGATCGGTTCGGGAACGGTGTAGCTGAGCTCGCCGCGCGTATCGAAGGTCGAGAGGAGCTCGCCCGACATCTTGTCGCACCAGCCGGCGTAATAGCGCGTCCAGCCGACCGCCGTGTCGACCCCGCGCTCGCCGACCATCAGCGTCGTCCCGCCGTCGAGCGCCGCCATTTCGGCGAGCCGCGTCCTGTTCGCCTCGAGCAGGTCGGCAAGGCGGTTCAATATGTCGCGCCGGACCTCGGGACGCGTGCGCCGCCACGTGTCCTGGACGGCGGACGCCTTGGCGACCGCCTCCTCGACCTCGCGGGCTCCCGCGAGCGGAATGTCGGCCTGCACCTGCTGTTTGACCGGGTGAAGATGCGGGTGCGTGCCGCCCGTCCCCGACGTTCGCTGTTCGTGCCCAAGGTGCAGATGCACTGCCGGCGCTGCGCTAGCCATCATGATATCCTCTTCTTTTCAGTTGTTTTCCGGCATCGCCAGCACCAGCCCGCCATCGGCGCCCGGTCGCATCGCCGGGCTCCAGACGATTTCCCAGCCATTGCCTTCGGGGTCGGCGAAATAGCCCGAATAGAGACCGCCATCGCGATCACGGATCGGGCTGGTGATTGTGGCTCCGGCAGCGACCGCCCCGGCGAATTGTGCTTCGACGTCGGTCTTGGCCTCGACGAAGATCGCGTTGACTGCGCGTGGTATGGAGGACAGGTCGATGCCGCTTTCTGCCGCCAGATAATCGCGCGGAACGAAGACGATCACCGTCGTACCGGCGCGCACCATCAGCGATCCGGGCACGTCGGGCCCCCAAGGCTGCCAGCCGAGGCCGCCGATGTAGAATTTCCGCAGTGTCTCCATGTCGTTCGCGGGCACCATGAGCATGTGCAAGGCCTGATCCATCGTCGTCACTCCCACGCCAGATGCAGATGTTCGAGCGCCATCACGCTGCCGCCCCGACAGCTCTCGTCGCCCTTGGCGACCTGCCGGAAATGGCCGATACGAGCGAACCAGGCGCGGTAGAAGATGATGAGTTCCATCCGCGCGAGATGGAGGCCGAGACAGGTGTGAATGCCCGAACCGAAGGCGGCGTGGCGATAGAATTGGCGCTCGACCGACACGGTCTTCGGATCCTCGGTCAGCGCTTCGTCCCAACCGACCAGCGGCAGCGGCGCGAGGATGCAGTCGCCCGCGCGCAGTTGCGCGCCGCCGAGCTCGGTGTCCTCGACGACATAGCGCGGCGTCGCGACGAAGGCGTAGCGACGCAGCAATTCCTCCACCATATTCGGGACCACGGCGGGATCGTCGATCGCCCGCTGGCGCAGCCTTTCGTCATGCGCGAGGTGGCGCATCCCGAAACTCATCGCATTGGTCACCGTGTCGAGCCCGGCAAGGAACATCAGGAAGCCGATCGACATCAGCTCTTCGAAAGTCAGCTTGCGGCCTTCGATGTCGCTGACGATGATCTTCGAAATCATGTCGTCGCGCGGTTCGGCCATACGCTGCCGGATCAGCGCGGCGAGGTGGCCGAGTATCTGTTGCGCGAGCGCGTTGCGCTCGGGAGGGCTGGCGCGCGAACTGAAAAAATCGGTGACGAGGTGGCGAAATTCGTCGAACTTTTCCATCGGGAAGCCGAACAGCTCCATGAACACGGCCACCGGCAGGCGCGACGCGATCGAGGCGACGAAATCGCATTCGCCCTTGCCCGCAATCTCGTCGAGTAGCTGGTCGGTCCATGCCGAAATCCGCGCATCGAGCGGCTCGATCGCCTTCGATTCAAAGAAGGGGCGCAGCATCTGGCGATATTGCCGGTGCTCGGGCGGATCGAGCATCTCGGGAATCATCTTCGGCTGCTCGGGATTGGGCGGGATCGACAGATAGCGGCTCGAGAAAATCTCCGGGTGCCGGACGACATGCTGCACCGTCGCGCCGGTGTTGCAGACCCAGTGACCGCCATGCGCGTTGGTCCAGAAAACCGGCGGCGCCGTCTCCTTCAGTTCCCAATAGCGATCATGGCAATCGGCGAGCACGCCGGGGTCGGCGATATAGTCGAACTCAAAGACCGGCGTGCGCGCCGGCGATTGCGACTCGGTCATAAATCCTCTCCTCTTGACCGAAGTAAACGATGGTTTACATATCGAGTCAACGGGGAGAAGTTGCGATGACGACGATCGACAAACCAGCGCGCGATGCCGACCGGACGCGTTCCGCGATCCTTCGCGCTGCGCAGCAGATTTTTGCCGAGAAGGGTTTTTCCGAGACGGGCGTGCGCGACATCACGGCGCGCGCCGGCGTCAACCCCTCGCTCGTCAGTCGCTATTTCGGCGGCAAACTCAAATTGTTCGAGGCTGCGCTCGATGCCGCGCTCGACGCGCGGCTGATGACCGATCTGCCGAAGGCCGATTTCGGCCGGATGATCGTCGCGCGCTTTGCCGAGGAGGATGGCCGCGTCAGCCCTTTGCCGATGCTTTTCGCCGCGGTTTCGGACAGTGAAGCGCGCGCGGTGGCGCAGCGCTTGCTCCGCGACCGCGTATTCGAACCGCTGAAGCACTGGTTCGGCGGCGACAGCGCCGACGTAAAGGCCGCGCGGTTCATGATCGTATCGCTCGGCTTCTTCACCTATCGCGACCAGCTGCCTCTCGACGAGTTCGCGGGGCCGGTCGAACCGCAGCTTCGGCAATGGCTGGAAGCCGAATTCCAGGCCATCGTCGACGGGTGACATGGCTCAAGCCGCGAGGAGTGCAGCGCCATCGGCGGGCGCGATGAATTGTAGCAGATGCGCGCGCTTCAGACAGAAATGGGGGTAGGCTTCGTCGGTCATCCCGATACCGCCGTGGATCTGGATGTTCGCGCGGCCATTGTCGAGCGCCGCCTGATCGGCAAGCCGCTTGGCCGCCGCAACATGAAAAGCCGCATCGCCGCCTCCGGCATCGAGCGCACAGGCAGCGTAATAGAGCTGCGATCGCGCTACGGCGCTTCGGACGGCCATATCGGCGCACATATGCTTGATCGCCTGGAACCAGCCGATCGGCCGCTCGAATTGCTCGCGCATCTTGGCGTACTCCGCGGCCATGTCGCGCGCGGCATCGGCGCAGCCGACACCAAAGGCGGCCGCGAGAAGCTGCAAGTGGAGTGCCGCGCGCGGATCGCCGATCGCTTCTACCGCGTCCGGCACGGCGATCCGCGCGATGGTCGCAGACTGATCGAGCGAAGGCGTCGGCGACGCCGTTCCGTCGATGGCGAAACGGCGCAAGGCATCGCCGAACAGCCCGAGCGCGAGCGTGGCTCCATCGCTGTCGAGGACGCGCACGGCATGATCGGCGGGAAGGGCAAGTGCGATCTTTCCGCCGCCGGGCGCCCAACGCGCCGCGACTGCGCCCGACAGCAGCGCGACCGGTGCCAGAAAGCGCCCGAGTTCAGCGAAGACGAGCGCTTCGGTCGCATGGTCGAGGCCCATGCCGGGCGCGGTCATGCCGACCCAGCCCATTGCGTCAAGTTGCGGCCAGAGAGTAGGGGCGCGCGATCGCGCCCCGTCGAGCCGCATATTGTCGCGGCACCAGTCGGCGGTCGCAGTCTGGAGCGCGATCTGCTCGTCGTTCGGGGTCAGGTCCATTGATTTACCTCGACTTTGGAAGGCCGAGCAGCCGCTCGCCGATGATGTCGCGCTGGATTTGGGCGCTGCCGCCGGCAATCGTCGCGGCGAAGCCCCGCAGATATTCGCCGACGGCATCGTCGTCGCCGTATCGGAAGTCGAGGATGTCGGCGCCCTTCAGCAGCACCGCCATGCGCTCGAGCCGCTGGCCCAGTTCGGACGTGAACAGCCGGATGACCGATGCCTCGGGGCCGGGCTGTCCGGTGCGGACGACCTCGGAAATATTGCGATAGGTCATCGCGCGCACCGCAGCGACCTCGGCGCGCATCTGCGCCAGTTGATCTGCGATGCGGTCGTCCCCGATCATACCGTTCGCGCGCGCTGCAGCGATCAGTTCCTCGATCTCTTGGCTCTGCTTGACCTGGTCGGCGATGAAGCCCGTGCCGCGCTCGAAGCTCAGCGTCGACATCGCAACCTTCCATCCATTGCTGAGCCCGCCGACGACGTTGCTCAGAGGTATGCGCACATCGTCGTAGAAGACCTCGGCAAATTCGACCATGCCCGACATCTTGCGGATCGGCCGGACCGTGATCCCCGGCGCATGCATGTCGCAGATGACCCAGCTCAGCCCCCTATGCCGCTGCGAGCCTTCCTCGGTGCGCAAGACCAGCTCCTGCCAGTCGGCGACATGCGCAAAGCTCGTCCAGATCTTGGAACCGGTGATGACAAGCTCGTCGCCGTCGATGCGCCCGCGGGTCTTGATGCCCGCGAGGTCCGATCCTGCGCCGGGTTCGGAGAAGCCCTGACACCATATCGCTTCACCCCTCAGGATGCGCGGCAGGTGATAGCTCTTTTGCTGTTCGCTCGCGTTGATGATCAGCGTCGGTCCGCCATGGTTGATGCCAACGAAGTTGGCCCCGATCCAGGGCGCGTGTGCCTTTGCATATTCTTCCAGCCAGATGACCTGCTGGACGATGGACAGGCCGCGGCCGCCATATTCGGTTGGCCAGTTGATGCCAGCCCAGCCCGCGTCGAACAGCCGTCGTTGCCAAGCCTTGTCGAAGTCGATTGCGTCGGCCGCGTCGAGCGGACGCTTGTCGGCCGGGGCGTTGGTATGGAGCCAGTCGCGACATTCCTCGCGGAAGCGCATTTCTTCGGATGAAAAACCGATATCCATCAGCCGGGCCTCCGTGCGGCGCCGATGGGCTCGCCTTTTTTTCGCATCGCCGGGTCGAAGCCCGCGTTGCGCATCAGTTCGTGGCTGAGTCCCGCATGGAGCGCGAGCCCGTCGGTTTCATAGACCAGTCGCTTGTTCTCGGCGTTGCTGTGGCGACTGTTGCCGAGGATCAGCGCCGCGAGTTCGGCGACTTTGGCGTCCAGCAATTCGTCCGGGACGCAATAGTTGGCGAGCCCAATCGCCGCCGCATCCTCGCCGGTATAGGGCTGGCAGGTCAGCATCATTTCCAGCGCCTTTGCCTGGCCGATGCGTCGCGGCAGCCGCTGCGACATCCCCCAGCCTGGAACGAGACCCCACTTGCCATGTGTATCGGCGAAGCGCGCGCTCGTGCCGCAGACGATGAAATCGGCCGACAGCGCAAATTCGAGGCCGCCCGTGTAGCAACTTCCCTGCACCTTCGCGATAACCGGCTGGCGCAGTCTGGTCAGTCGTTCGAGGATCAGCATTTCCTGTCGCAGCCAGCCGAGCGCATCGGCGTGCGGGGGCGAGTTCAGGTCGTGGCCCGCGCAGAAATGGCCCCCGGCGCCGGCGATCACGACCAGCCCGATAGCCTCGCCGGCTTGCTCGATGTCGCTGACATGGCCGCGGAACTGCCGAAACAGCTCGCGGTTCACCGCGTTCCGCTTGTCCGGTCGGTTCAGCGTCAGCGTGGCGATGCCGTCTGCATCGTTGCGCAGGACAAGTGGATCGGCGCTCACGACCGGTCGCCGCGCGTCCGCGCTATGGCTTCCTTCGCGCTGCCGCTCTCCATGGCGCGCTTTCCGAACTGTTCGCGGATCGGAACAAATTCGGGCATGACGAGCGACCGGCGCAGCCAGTTGGCCGCATCGACGACCAGCGTGTGTCCGCTGATGTAACCGGCATAGGGCGAGCAGAGAAAAGTTGCGGCCCATCCGAGTTCGCGCACTTCGCCGACGCGCATCCCGGGGATCGTGTTGTCGCCGCGCTCGCCTTCGCGGTGTCGTGTCATATGGCCGGGCATATCCTCGTGCGGAAAGCGGCCCGGTGCGATGCAGTTGACGCGGATGCCGTCGGGCGCCCACTCGACCGCGAGGCTCTGGGTCAGGTTTGTCACGCCCGCCTTGGCCGCCGCGCTGTGCGACGTGCCGGGGCCGCCGGTCCAGCTGTAGGTGGCGCCGATGTTGAGGATCGCGCCGGGCAGGCCGGTAGCCAGCCGGCGCACCGCAAACTCGCGGCTACAATTGTAGGTGCCGTTGAGGACGATATCGACGACGGTGCGAAACCCGTTTGGCGTCATTTCTTCGGCGGGGGCGGGAAAGTTTCCCGCGGCATTGTTGACCAACACGTCGACCGGGCCGAGCTTCGCCTCGATTTCGTTGAACGCCTTTGCGATCGCCTCGGGGTCGCGCACATCGCAGGCGACCGCAATCGCTTCGCCGCCGACCGCACGGATCGCGGCGAGCCCGGCTTCGAGATGGTCGGGTTTGCGGCTCAGTACCGCGACCTTGGCACCGAGGCGTGCGAACTCGACGGCCATGCCTTTCCCGAGGCCGGTGCCGCCGCCGGTGATGGCGACGACCTGGCCGTCGTAGCTTCCGTCGGGCAGCGCCTTGGCGCCGGGCGGGGGAGGTGCGGGGAGTGCCATCTATTTCCCTTTGTAGCTGGGCGCGCGCTTCTCGCGGTGCGCGGCGCGGGTTTCCTGATAATCCTCGGTCTTGAAGAGGTAGCTTTGCGCGTAGAGTTCGGCGCGCGTTCCGGTGCGGATCGTCGGGCCGTGCATCAGGTTGACCATTTCCTTCGCCATCGCGAGGTTGATGGGCGGCTTGGCCGCGATGTCGCGCGCGATCTCGAGCGCCGTTGCGTCGAGTTCCCCGGGCGCGACGACAAAGTCGACCGCGCCCCACTCGAGCGCGGTTGCGGCGTCGATCCGTCGTCCGGTCATGACCATATATTTGGTACGCGATGGGCCGATCAGCGCGGTCATCATCTGTGTGCCGCCGGTGTCGGGCAGCACACCGTAGAGGATTTCGGGCAGCGCCATTTTGAGCGTCGTATCCGAAACGCGAATATCGGCGGCAAGCGCGAGTTCGCACCCGCCGCCGATAACGCCCCCTTTGAGCGCGGCGACTATCGGTTTGGTCGACTCCTGCATCCTGAGGCGGCCTTCCTGGTGGCGACGGACGAAATGGAAATCGCTTTCGTCGCGCGCGCGGTGCCCCAGTACATTGGTGTCGCGCCCCGAACAGAAGCTCTTGCCGGCGGCACGAATCAGAATCGCACTGCTGCCGGTTTCTTCGAGCGCTTCGCCAAGCAGCCGCTGGAATAGCGCTGACATTTCGTCGTCCATCGCATTGTGCCGGTCGGGCCGGTTCAGCGTCAGGATTCGCAGGGCGCCTTCGCGCTCGCTCAGGATCAGATCGGGCATCGCTCTCCCCAATTTCTTTCTGCCGATGCTTGCATCACTTGTATAACTAAGTCAATTATGTTGTAACGGCCATGGGAGAGCAGCAATCATGGAATTGAGCGGGAAAACGGCCATCGTCACGGGCGCGTCGCGCGGGATCGGCGCGGCGATTGCACGGCGAATCGCGCATGCCGGAGCGCATGTTGCTGTCAACTATGCCGGCCGTCGCGATGCCGCCGAAGCGCTTGTCGCAGAGATCGAAGCGGCGGGCGGGAGGGCCTTTGCTGTCCAGGCCGATGTCTCTTCGCTTGCCGGAATCGAAAAGCTCTTAGCCGCCTGCGACCTCCTGTTCGGCGGCACCCCAAATCTCGATATATTGATCAACAATGCCGGCATCGGCCGCGGCGGTCGTGACGGCAGCCTCAAGGGTGCCGGCGAGGACTTGTTCGACGAACTGTTCGCGGTCAACGTAAAGGGTCCGCATTTCGTGACCCAGGCTGCGCTGCCGCGGCTGCGCGACCATGGACGCGTCGTCAATATCGGTTCGATGTCGGGCAAGGTCGGCCAGCCCTTTGCGGCGAGCTATGCGATGACCAAGCGCGCACTGCAGAGTCTTACCTTCAGCACCGCACTGGCGGCCGCGAAGCGGCAGATTACCTGCAATTGTATCGCGCCCGGGGCGGTCGCGACCGAATTTATCGCCGCGCTCCGGGCGCAGCCCGACTGGGAAGCGAAGACTGCGAAGCACACGCCGATGGGGCGACTGGGTGAGCCCGACGATATCGCGGGTGCTGTCATGATGCTGCTCGGCGACGATGCGCGCTGGGTGACGGGGCAGATAATCGAGGCGAGCGGAGGGCTTTCGCTCTGATGGCGCTGATGACCGAGAAATTGCGTGCGACGATGGCGATCGAGCCCGATCGGGCGGAGATCGATTTCGAGGGCGTCGATTACAGTTGGCGTCAGATCGCCGATACGGTCAGCGCGATCGAGGAGGCGCTCGGGGCCATGGGGCTTCCCGGGGATGCTCGCGTCGGGGTGATGCTGCGGAACCGGCCCGGCCATGTCACGGCGATCGTCGCGGTGCTTTCGACCGATCGCTGTCTCGTCACGCTCAACCCGATCCTCCCCGATGCAAAGCTGTTCGCCGATGTCGAAGGGCTGCGCCTGCCCGTCGTGATCGCCGACGCTACCGACCTTGCGCGGCCGGGGCTCGCCGATGCGCTCGCGCGCGCCGGATCAGCGGTGATCGAGATCGGGCCGCGCCTCGAGGGCGTCCGCGTTTTGCAAGGCGAAATCCGTACCGAAATCGAAACTTCACCCGGCGTGGCGATCGAGATGCTGACCAGCGGGACGACGGGCACGCCCAAACGCGTGCCGCTGAGCCGCGCTGCATTCGACGCCAGCTTTCGGGGTTTCGCCAAATATGAACGCGGACGAAGCTTCGACGACGCGCCGCGGTTGAGTTCGGGGGTGACGCTGGTCATCAACCCGCTGACGCATATCGGCGGTATCTATGGCTGCATCGGCGCGCTCGCGGCGGGGCGAAAGATCGGACTGCTCGAAAAATTCAGCGTGGAAGCGTGGGTCAACGCCGTGCGACGCCATCGCCCGGCGGTCGCCTCTGCGGTCCCGTCGGCGGTGCGGATGCTGCTCGACGCCGATGTCGATCCGGCCGACCTGTCGAGCCTGAAATCACTCATATCGGGAACGGCACCGCTCGCGCCCGACCTCGTCGATGCCTTTTACGAGCGTTACGGCATCCCGATCTGCTCCAACTATGGCGCGACCGAATTCGCCGGCGCGGTCGCGGGCTGGACGATCGACGATTTTCGCGCGCATTGGACGGCGAAACGCGGTGCGGTCGGGCGCGTCCATTCCAATATCGAAGCGCGGATCGTCGATCCCGAAAGCGGTGCGATACTGGCTCGGGGCGAAGAGGGGTTGCTCGAGATCAAGGGGCGCCAGCTCGGCAACGATATGCAGTGGCTGCGCACGACGGATCGCGCGGTGCTGGACGAGGACGGGTTTCTCTACATTCGCGGGCGCGCCGACAACGCGATCATCCGTGGCGGTTTCAAGGTTCATCCCGACGATATCGTCCAGGTGCTCAACGACCATCCGGCGGTTCGCGAAGCCGCGGTCGTCGGGGTTGCCGACGAACGGCTCGGCGCGGTGCCCGCGGCGGTCATCATTCTCAAGGACGGCGCGGAAGAACCGCGCGCGGACGACTTCAGGGCTTGGCTGAAGGAGCGGCTGATCGCCTATCAGGTTCCGGTCCATATCCGCATAGTCCCCGACTTTCCGCGGACCCCGTCCATGAAACCTTCCGCGCCGGGGCTACGGCAGCTGTTCGAGGAGGCAGGCTGATGGAGGATTTTTCCGGCAAGGGGGTGATCGTCACCGGCGGCGGGCGCGGGGTGGGGCGGGGCGTTGCAAAGGCCTTCGCCGCGGCGGGCGCCGAAGTGATGCTTGGTGCACGCACAATCTCCCATGCAGAGGATGTGAAGGCCGAGATCGAAAAGGCCGGCGGGATCGCCGAATGTTTTGCGGCTGATATATCGAAGCACGCCGATTGCCGCGCTCTTGTCGAGGCGACGGTGCAGGCTTTCGGCGGGGCAGACATCATCGTCCACGCCGCAGCCGACATCCCGCACGGCGGGCTCGGCCATGTGGACGACGACAGGCTGGAAGCCGGCTTTGCGAGCATCGCCAAGGCGGCTTGGTGGCTGCTCGATGCTGCCAGGCCCTATCTGGCCCAAGCTCGTGACGGCGGACGCTTCATTGCGATCGGATCGATCAACGGCACGTTTAACGTCGTACCCAACATGACCGCCTATGGCATGGCAAAGGCCGCGCTCGATGCCTTCATCAGAGCCGCCGCCGGCGACGTGGTCGGCGACCGCATCACCGTCAACGCGATCAACCCCGGACTTGTCGCAAGCGACCGCGCCAAGGCAGTGCTCGGCGAGGAGGGGCTCGCTGCCTATGGCGCGACCGTCCCTGTGGGCCGCGCCGGAACGCCCGAGGATATCGCGCACGCCTGCTTGTTCCTTGCTTCGGCCCGTTCCGATTATATTACCGGTACGACAATCAAGATGGACGGCGGTTCGACCGTCGCCGCATCACCCGGACGCGGCGAAATCCTGCAGGAACGGCTCAAACTCCAGCATGGAAAGGCGCCCTGATGGACCTTGGAATTTCAGGCAAGGTCGCACTCGTCTTCGGCGGCTCGAAGGGCATCGGCCTCGGCTGTGCGCATGAATTCGCGCGCGAGGGCTGCAAGACCGTCATTGCTGCGCGTACGCAGGCAACGATCGACGACGCGGTTGCGGAGGTGGCGGCTGCCGGCGGTGCCGTCATCGGCATCTCCGCCGATTGTACGAGCAAGGAAGGCATTGCGAAGGCTGTGCAGGTCTCAACCGACGCTTTCGGGCCTCCCGATATCCTGATCTTCAACGTCGACTCCGGGCCAAAGGGCTCGTTTCTCGAAGTCGATGACGACACGTTCGCAGCCGCGAACAACAATAATGTCATGGCCTTTCGCTGGGCCGTGCAGGCTGTCGTGCCGCACATGCGCGAGCAAAGCTGGGGGCGAATCCTGACCATCGGGACGAATTCGGTGAAGGCGCCGCACCGCAAGCTCGCACGCGCCGCGCAGAATACCTATCGCGTCGGCGCGCTCGCCCTGTCGAAAACGATTTCGGCCGAGCTCGGTCCGATGGGCATCACTGTCAACACGCTCGGTACGGGCGCGATTGCGACGCCGCAGTTCAGGGAGGTCTTCACCAGGATCGCCGCGGCGCAGGGGCAGACATATGACGAGCATATCGCCGAACGCACATCGGGCTATCCGGTCCCGCGCATGGGAACGCCCGAGGATATGGCGGCCGCCGCCGCCTTTCTCTGCTCTGACCGCGCGGGCTTCATCACCGGGCAGGTGCTCGTGATCGATGGTGGCAATCTCGAAGTCCTGCAGTAACGATTAGCAATCGAAGGAAATGACATGAAACTGGGAAGTGACATTGCGGCCGTGGTAACGGGCGGCGCTTCGGGTCTCGGCCGCGCGAGCGCAGAGGCGCTGGCGGGCGAGGGCGTGAAGGTCGCGATCTTCGACGTCAACGAAGAAGGCGGCAAGGCCGTCGCCGACGCGATCGGCGGCGTCTTCTGCAAGGTCGACATCACCAGCGAGGACAGCGTCGTCGTAGGGTTTGAGGCCGCGCGCGCGGCGCACGGGCAGGAACGCATCCTCATCCATTGCGCGCAAATATCGAAGAACAGCAAGACCGTCCGCTACGACAAGGCGACCGGCGGCTATGTCCGCTATTCGACCGAAGATTACGCTTTTTCGGCGCAGGGCATCCTCATCGCGAGCTACCGGCTGGCGTCGCTTGCCGCGCTCGGCATGGCCAATGCCGAGCCTCTGAACGAAGATGGCGAACGCGGTTCGATCGTCCTCACCGCATCGGCGGCGGCGCAGGACGCGCAGATCGGGCAGGTCGGCTACGGCTCGCTCAAGGCGGGCGTGAACGGCCTTGTGCTGCCGATGGCGCGTGACCTGATGGACCTCGGTATCCGCGTCAATTCGATCATGCCCGGCATCTTCGCGACCCCGCCGATGCTCGCCGTCAAGGACAAGGCGCCGGCGATCTTCGAGGGGCTCGCGGCATCGGTTCCGTTCCCGAAACGCCTCGGCAAACCAGAGGAATTTGGTTCGCTCGTGCTCGAACTCGCACGCAACAGCTATTTCAACGGTCAGAATCTCCGCCTCGATGGCGCCATTCGTATGCCCCCAAAATAGGCCGAACGGGATTATGATGTGAACGCACCCCAGCAATTTCCATTCGCGCGGCACCCGGCCGGTCCGGCGCCGCTGCGCAGACCGGGGTCGATCCGACGGACGACGTCGATCGACTCCGACTGGCCAGACGGCTTTGGCGAGCCGTGGATCATGACGGGACGCGCGCGCGACCTGCTTACGCCCTTGGGCGGGGGCGAGGTCGAACTCGCGAGCGGAAGCTTTCGCATCAAGACATCGCCACTGCGCGAGATCGTGGAAATCACGGCAACGCCCGATCATTCCCGCATCGCGGAGATGACCGGGGTGCGCGCGGGCGGTGCCAGCCGCGCCGCACTTGCCGACGTGCTTGGCGATATTCGCGGAACACCGCTCTTCCAGGTGCTCGACGATTTTGCCGGTGCCAGCCTCGTCGCGGGGTGGATCTGGTCGCGCTGGGTTCCCGACTGGCACGAACGGATGCGCGCGAACCGCGCGCAGTCGAATGCGGGCAACAAGGGGCGGATGGTCAATATCTGCACCGGCTTTACCGAGGGCGGCAGTTCGCTGAGCGAGGACGGCGGCGTCGATCATGGCGATCAGTCGGCGACCGAGGTCGGTCCGCTCGTCCATCCCGACGATCCGGCCGGCTGGCACGAATTGCCGGTTCAGGAGGGCCGCCCGCAGGCACGGCGGTCGCGCCGGATCGACCTGTGGCGCGCCGAGGGCGTTCTGAAGGTCGATGCCGCCTTTCAGGACAGCGGGCCAAATCCGCAAGGGACCCGCACCGCGATCCACGAGTATCGCGTCTATGCAGAAGTCGATGAGCGAACCGGCGCGCTCCTTTCGCTTCAGGCGCTGCCGCTGATCCTGCCGTTCCGCGAATGCCCCGGTGCGTCGATGAAGGCGTCGCGCATGGTCGGACAGAATGTCGCGGATTTTCGTCAGGCGGTGCTCGATACGCTCGTCGGAACCATCGGTTGCACGCACCTCAACGACGTGCTGCGCGCCTTTGCTGACATTCCGGTTCTCGCACGAATGTTGCCGGATGAGTCCGGCCAAGAGGCCATGACGCTACGTCGCGGTGCAAATTAAGCAATCCACTTGTATGTCTTGTTAGACTTAGTTATACAACTGGCGAAGCGAGGACGACAGGAAGCCTCGCGGGGAGGATGTTGGCCATGAATTTCAAGCAGAATCGCGATTCGACCTACAGGCTTGCGGCGGCGTCGATCTTCGCGCTGGGCTTGTGCCTTGCCGGTACGCCGGCCTTCGCGCAGGATGCTGCACCGGCGGACACCGCCAACGACGACCAGTATCGCGGCTTGGAGGCGATCGTCGTCCAGGCGCGCAAGGTTGACGAAAATCTGCAGGACGTTCCGGTCGCGGTCACTGTGCTGAGCGGCGACGACCTCGCCGATCGCAATGTCCAGCAGGTCCAGGATCTGGCGAATTTCACGCCTGGTCTGCTCATCCGTTCGGGGTCGAACACTCCGAGCGCCCTGACGGTCACGCTCCGCGGCCAGGTGCAGACCGACACCCTCATCACGCTCGATCCCTCGGTCGGAACCTATGTCGACGGCGTCTATTGGGCGCGGTCCTACGGTCTCAACGGCGACTTTCTCGACGTTCAGTCGGTGCAGGTCCTGAAGGGGCCCCAAGGCACGCTGTTCGGCCGCAACACGACCGGCGGCGCCATGCTGATCAATTCGAACAATCCTGACCTCAGCGAATTTGGCGGCAGCGCCTCGCTGACCTACGGCCGGTTCAACGAATTCCAGGCGACGGGTGTGCTCAATCTCCCGATCGTCGAGGACAAGGTGGGGATTCGCGTCGCGCTCCAGCGCCTCACGCGCGATGGCTATACCACCAATTCGGTTCCGGCCGGCACGGTGTCGGCTATCGAGGCGGATAATCCGGTCGTCGCGCAGGCGCCTTTTCAGGGCACGCCGGACGGCGTCGAGCTCGACAATCGCGATCGCTGGAACGGGCGCGTCAAGCTCGAGGTCAGGCCGACGGACAATTTTACGCTGCGCCTGTCGGGCGAATATTTCCGGATGGATGAGCGGTCGCCGGCGCGGCAGATGCGTCTGGCTACCTCGCCGTTTACCGCCTCCAACCCGACCTACAATCTGGGCGGGACCGGAGCTCTCTACGTCGGGCTGATCAACGGCGCGCCGCCGGCGACCGCGACGCAGGTGGGCTTGAATATCCTCAACGCCGACATTGCCGCACTTGATGACAACCCGTCGATGGCCTCGAACAACGAGGTGCCCTATGCCTTTGCCAAGACGAAGACGTTCGGCGCGACCGGCATTCTGGACACCGGCTTCGGTCAGATGCAGTTGATCCTGGGCTATCGCAAGATCGACGCCCATGCAGGGGTCGATCTCGACGGCAGCCGCTTTGCGATCCATTTCACCGAGAGTCAGCAGTCGGTCGAACAATATTCGGGCGAGTTCCAGATCACCGGCACGGCGTTCAACGACGCGCTCGATTTTGCCGTCGGCGTCTTCGCCTTCCACGAAAACGGCTTCGATCAGTCGATTTCGATCGTGGCGCCGGCGATCAACCCGGTCACGTCGCACTTTTATGCGAATATCGACAATGACAGCATGGGCGCCTACGCGCAGGGGACCTATCACTTCACCGACCGTCTATCGTTCACCGGCGGCCTGCGCTATTCGGTCGATGACAAGGGGATCACCAGCCTCAACAACAATTACAACCGTGCGACGCGGACCACGACCTGTTCGCTCTTCGCGGCGCCCGCGGTCGTCGGTCCCGAACTCGTCGCCTCGCCGCAATGCGCGGTGTCGCGCCGCGACGATTTCTCCGGACTGTCCTATACTGCGGGGCTCGAATACAAGCTGACCGACGACACGCTCGTCTATATCAAGACCGCCAAGGGATTCCGTTCGGGTGGCCAGAATCTCCGCGCTCCGTCCGCCGCGTTCCTGATCCCGTTCGATCCCGAAATCGCCTATTCCTACGAGTTGGGCTTCAAAGGTGAATTCTTCGATCGGCGCCTGCGCTTCAACGGTGCCGTCTACCAATCGGACATCAACGACATTCAGCGCAGCACGCTGATCGCGCAGCCGGGGTCCAACCAGGGCGCCTCCGCAACCGTGCTCGGCAATGCGGGCAAGGTGCGCGTCAGGGGTTTTGAAGCGGAGTCGGTGGTCGCGGTAACCGACGACCTTCGTCTCAGCGGTTTCCTCGCGCATGTCGACCCGAAATATGTTCGCTATTCCGATCTGTCGGGCGATCGGAGTTTCGAGCGGTTTGAGTCCATCGCGCGCTGGCAATGGGGCGCTGCTCTCGACTTCGATCATGATTTCGGTGATGTCCGCCTGAAGCTTCACGCCGACTATAGCCATCTCGGCAAGAGCCCGACGGGGTCCTATTTCTTCGCGCAGAATGCGGCGACCGTGCCGCCGGGATCGACGGCGGTGCCGGGTGCGGTGAACGCGCAGAATGACGCGGTTGTGGCGACCACCACTCGCAAGGCGCAGGATCTTTTCGGCGCTCGCGCGGCCGTCAGCTTCGCCGACGACACATATGAACTGGCTGTCTTCGTGCGAAACATCACCAACAACAGGGCATTCACGAACAATCTGCTGGTCGCTCCGGTTGGATATGTTTCCTCGACCCGGCAAGAACCGCGGACATTCGGCGTGACTGCAAGCGTCAAATTCTAGGACCGAAGGGCGCTCCAAGGAGCATTGGGGGAGGGACGGCTTGCCGGACCTCCCCTCTTTTTTGAAAGGAAGACATATGTCGGCGGAATCCCCGAACCGGCGCGGTCTGACGCTCGGCCTGCTCGTGATCGTCGCGATTCTGAGCTATGTGGACCGGCAGGTCTTCACACTGTTCCAGGACGACATCAAGGTCGAGTTGGGGCTCGACGATGCGCAGCTCGGACTGCTGACGGGAATCGCCTTCGCGGCCTTCTACGCGCTCGCGGCCTTTCCGATCGCGCGCTATGCCGACCGTGGCGATCGCCGCCTTGTCATCGCCGTCTGCGTATCGATCTGGAGCGCCGCTACCGCGTTTTCAGCCTTCGCCCATAATTTCTGGCAGATGCTGCTGGCACGCATCGGCCTTGCCGCCGCCGAAGCCGGGGCCGGACCTGCCGGCCTGTCGCTCCTGACCGACATTTTTCCCAAGGATCGCCGCACCACAATCATTTCGGTCATGCTCGCCGCCAATGCGGTGGGTCTGTCGGGCGGGCTCGCGCTCGCGGGCTGGCTGTCGCAATGGTATGACTGGCGCACGGTCTTCATCATCGTGGGCCTGCCCGGCATCGCAGTTGGCGTGCTCGTCTACCTGCTCGCAGCCGAGCCACGGCGTCGCGGCGTTGCGGTTGCGGCCCCGTTGCAGCAGCCGGGCATGGGCGAGGTCCTGCGCACGATGGCGTCGAACCCGTCGCTGCGCTGGGTCGGGTTATTGCTCTGCATGGTCCCGCTCACGGGCTTTGCCTTCATCCTCTGGGGCGCTTCCTTTTTTCAGCGCGTCCACGGCATGGACAAGACCGAGACCGGCTTCTGGCTCGGCGGCGCGATGGCGGCCGGGCTCGTGATCGGCAATCTCGTTGCGGGTTGGGTGAGCGATCGGTACGGCAAGGCAAATCCGCGCTTCAATGGCTGGTTCGCCGGTATCGGCCTGCTTCTGTCCTTCCCCTTCGGCTTCTTCTTCGCGATCAGCGAGAACGCCTATGTCGCCTTGGCTTGCTTCGTGGTCGTCAAATTCATGATGACGCTTCATCTGGGACCGATCATCGCGCTTTGCTTCGCGCAAGTCCCCGAACAGATGCGCGCGATGATGTCCGCGACGATCAACATGTTCATCGGGCTTGCCGGCGTCGGCCTCGGCGGCACGGTAGCCGGCTTCCTGAGCCGGGCGTTCACGCCAGGCTATGGTGATTTGTCGCTGCAGCCGTCGCTGGCGATCCTGTCCTTCTGCTTGCTGGTCGGGGGCATCGCCGCGATCATGGCGGGGCGCACAGCGCGGCCGCTGGAGGGGTGACGCGGACGAGGCGAGGGTGAGCGGCTAGGCCGCCACTTTTGCGCTCGTCTGCACCGAAGGTTCGATACCGAACAGCTTTGCAGCGTTCAGTCCCAGGATATTGCGTCGAACCTCGTCGCTGACCGCGATACCCTCGAACAGTTCCTCGACGATCCGACGGCTGATCGGGAAGGTTCCCTCGGCGTGCGGATAGTCCGATCCCCACATGACATTCTTCGCGCCGGGCAGGCCGGCTGCCGCCGAGGCGACGCACGCGCGGTCATGCTGGAAGCTGGCCCAGACCTGATCGTCGATGATCTGGCTGGGCGACCGGCCGAGTTTGGGAAAGACGAAGTTGGCATGCGCGACCGACACTTCGTCCATGCGCTCGGCGAGCGCCACGAGCCAGCTCGCTCCGCTTTCGATGAAGGCGACCTTCGCGCCGGGATTGCGGTCGAGAACGCCGCCGGCGACAAGATACATGACGCTGTGCTGCGCATCGCCCATCTGGTTGGTGTAGTTGATGATCCCGGCGCCGGGACCGCGCTCGACAATCACAGACTCCAGCCCCGTACCGGTGTGCATCACAAATACGATACCCAGTGCCGCGGCGCGGGCGAAGATCGGGTCCCATGCCTCGCTGTTGTATTTGGGCAGGTTCGGTGGTGTGACCGCCGGCAGCATCGCCGCGGTGAACCCCTTCGACGCCAGATAGTCCAGCTCGGCCAGCGTGTTCGAAAAATCGAGCACCGGCAGCATCCCGCAACGCACGAAGCGGTCGGGATGGCTGCCAAGGAAGCGATCGTTCCAGTCATTGTAGAGCCGCGCCGACGCGGCCTCGGCCTCGGGATCGTCGAGGCAATAGAGCCACAGCCCGAGCGACGGGAAGCAGATTTCGGCATCGATGCCTTCAAGCTCCATATCCTCGAGCCTCCCTTCGATCTCGCGGATGCCGCGGCGCTGAGCGTCGCCGAGCTGCTTTTCACGATGCTGACCGACGCGCAGGCGATAGATGATCTTGTCCTTCGTACCGGTGACCAGATACTCGCCGTCCATGCGCGCGTGGATCGCATGGTCCTTCAGCGAGGCGGGGAGCCCTTCGAGGAAGATGTCGGCCGGTTCCATGATGTGGCTGTCGGCGCTGAACACAAAGGGCTTCATGGGTGCAATCCTCTCGACTCGATATGGCCTGCGCCTATTAAACAGATACCTGGTTATATAAGTCAATAGCAAATTCTGTCTGGACTGCCGAGAAATTCCCTATAAACAGATATCTGTTTGGAGGTTCACGATGGATAAGCCAATTCGCACCGAAACATTGGCCAGCCGAACCGCGCGGGCGCTCGCCGATCTCAGTCTCGCCGCTGCGCCGGGCGACCATCTGGGCGCCGAGGACGATTTGATCCAGCGCTTCGGCATCAGCCGGCCGACGCTGCGACAGGCGGCGAAGTTGGTCGAACGCGACAGGCTGATCAGCATCCGCCGTGGCATCAAGGGGGGCTATTTCGCCGATCGGCCCGACGCACGCGACGCGATCCAGTCGCTCGCGCGCTTCCTGCGCCTGAAGGGTGCCACGCTCGGCAACGTCATTCAGGTGACGCGGCCGGTGTCCGAAGAAGCGGCTGTTGCGGCGGCGACGCGGCGTAACGACGCCGATGTCGAACGGCTGCGTGCTTTCCTCGCCACCGTCGACGATCGTGATACGCCGCGCGACCTGATCGCCGCCGAAGTGGAGCTCGCTCGTCTGATCGCCGGTATAAGCGGTAACCCGGTGGTTGAGCTCGTGATGGAGATCGGCTACAGCTTCGGGCTCGATGAAGAAGGGAGCGACCTTTATGGCGATCCCGATCGACGCGCCCGCACCCGCGCGATGCAGCGCAGCCTCTGCCAGGCCATCATCGACGGCGATCCCGAAGTTGCGCGGCTGATGATGAACCGCCGATCGCGACAGTTCGACGAATGGTTGGGAGATCCGGCGTGACCACCGTCGAATTCAGCGGCTTCGCAGGTGTGCGGCTGGAAGCCGACGCGATCGGTTCGGAAACCGACCCCGCAGTACTTCTCGTTCATGGGGCGGGTCAGACTCGCGCCGTGTGGGGTAGCGTGGCCGAGGCGCTCGAACTTGCCGGACGCCGGGTAATCAGTCTCGATCTGCGGGGGCATGGCGGAAGCGACTGGCCCGAGGACGGGCGTTACCACTTTGATGCGTTCGTTGGCGACCTTCGTGCCGTGCTGGCGCAACTCGGTACGCGTCCCGTCGTCGTCGCCTCGACGCTCGGCGGCTGGATTGCGAGCGCGGCGCTGGAACAGGATGCGGCACTCCTCGCGTCGGGGCTCGTTCTGGTCGATGTCCCGATCGATGTCGATCCGATGGTGTCGAGGCGGATCGGCGAGCGCCTTCGCGAGACCGCGGGTGCGGGGCCGGGGCAGGCATCATGGGACAGGCGGCTTGTCGGTGCGCTCGACACCAGCATCATGGCGGGACGCATGATGAAGGCTGCGGCGCGGATCGCCGTGCCGACGCTTTATGTTCGCGGGGCGGTGAGCGAGATCGTCTCGCATGCCGATGCTGCCGCTTTCGTCGATCAACTGCCCGACGGCGAGTTCGCGGAGGCCGAGGATGCAGCACTCGTCGTCCGCGAAGACCGCATCGAAGCGCTCAATGGCCATCTTGTGGATTTTCTGGAACGCCGCGCGCCGCGGGCTTCGCCCGAATATCGCGCCGGTTCCGACGCGCGCACCTTCCGCGACGCGCTCGGCTGTTTCGCAACGGGCGTGACGGTGGTGACGGCGGTATGTCCGGACGGAACGCCGATCGGGCTGACGGCGAACAGCTTTACCTCGGTTTCGCTCGACCCGCCGATGCTGCTCGTGTGCATTGCCAACGGCGCCGGTAGCGCCCCCTTCCTGCGCGCCGCCGATCGTTTTGCCGTCAACGTGCTTCAGATCGGTCAGCAGCCGACCTCGAATCGCTTTGCGGGGAAGGGCGAGGACCGTTTTGCCGCGACGCCATGGGAAGCAGGAGAGTTCGGCACCCCGGTGCTCACCGGATCGCTGAGCAGTTTCGAATGCGCGCGCGAGGCCGTGCATGATGGCGGCGATCATTTCATCCTCGTCGGTCGTGTCCTGAAGGCGATTTTCGAACCGCGCCGCGATCCGCTTCTCTATTTCCGCGGAAAATACCGGAAATTGCATTTCGCTTGACGTGCGTGCAAAGCATCATATCCTACTAAGTTATATAAGTCAGGAATCGGGAGAGAGGAATGGCCTGGTCGCATCAGGATGAATGCGCGATCGTGGGTGTCGGTGCGACCGACTATTATGTTCGCGGCAAAAGCTGGCCGCGGACGATCAACGATATGGCGGCAGAGGCGATCATGAACGCCTGCACCGATGCGGGGATCAGTCACAAGCAGATCGACGGCTTCGCATATTATTCGACCGCGGGGGCGGGGTACCTCGACAAGTTCGATACGGCCAGCCTGATGGAAACGCTGGGGATGCCGCACATCAGCTTTTCGGCGACGCTGACCAGCGGTGGCGGTGGCTGCGTCGGTGCGATCGGTCTCGCGACGGCCGGGCTGATGAACGAGGATTGTACCTACGCCGTCACTCTGATGGCCTTGCAGCAACTGCCCCAGCACAGGCTCGGCGTTGTCTTCGGCGCCGCGGCGCCCAGTCCGGAGAACAGCTTCCTGCAGCCGTCGGGGCTCGTCGGTCCCGGACATCTGATGTCGATGCTCACGCGCCGGCATATGCATCTCTATGATACGAAGCCCGAAGCGTTGAAGGAGATCGTCCAGGCGACGCGTGCCAACACGCACAATCGGCCGAAGGCGGTGCGCAAGAATCCCGTCTCGGACGAGGAATATTGGGGTTCGCCGATGCTTGCCGATCCGCTGCGCCGGCTCGACTTCTGCCTCGAAACCGACGGCGCGGTCGCGGTGATCACGACGACGAAGGATCGCGCGAAGGATTGCCGGCACAAGCCCGCGCTGGTCCACGCCTGCGCGCACGGCGGCCAGCGCGAATGGGGGCGCGCTTTCGCCTGGATGGGAATGCCCGATCCCTGGTTCGCGAGCGCAGGGCATGAATTCACCGCGAACCGCATCTGGGCGCAGTCGGGCCTGACTGCGAAGGATATGGATGTCGCGCTCCTCTATGATCATTTTTCGCCGATGGTGCTGATGCAGCTCGAGGATTACGGCTTTTGCGAGCGCGGTGAGGGAAGCGATTATGTCCTCTCCGGCAAGATCCGCTACGACGGCGCGACCGGCGGCAAGGCGAATGGCGGCGTCCCGGTGAACACGCATGGGGGCAACCTCAACGAAGCCTATATCATCGGCATGACGCACGTCGTCGAGGCGGTCGAGCAGGTACGCGGTACCGCGATCAATCAGGTCGCCGACGCCGAATTTGCCCTCGCGTCCGGCGGGCCGGCTGCGCTTCCCGTTTCCAGCCTGATCCTGAGGAGGGACTGACATGGCCTATGGTCCGGCACGTGTGCTCCCCGGCGAGCAGATCCGCATCACCACCAACCCCGACACCGAACCCTTTTGGCAGGCAGCGAAGGAGGGCAGGCTGACGGCATGCCAGTGCGGCGAATGCAGCCGCTTCCGGATGCCGCCCACCGCCGTCTGCCCGCACTGCGGCAGCCGCGAAAAGGACTGGCCGGCGCTTCCCGGCACTGCGACCGTGTTCAGCTATGTCGTGTGCAACAAGAATCCGAAGACCGGCGAGGACTATATCTATGTCCCCGTCGTCGTCGATCTGGATGGTGCGCCCGGTGCGCGGCTCAACGCGAACGTCACGGGTGTCGATGCCGACGACGTCCATATCGGGATGAAGGTGGCGGTCGAATGGACGCCGATCCAGGACGGCTGGGTGCTTCCCAACTTCCGCAGGGCCTGACCCGATGCTCGGCGACCTGCGCATCGTCGAGATCGGGGAGGGCATGGCGGTCCAGGTCGCCGGGCTGATGCTGTCCGAACTCGGCGCCGAGGTTCTCAAGATCGAGCGCCCCGGCGGCGATCCCGCGCGCGGCACCGCGCCCTTCGCCAACTGGAACCGCGGCAAGAAGAGCCTTGTCCTCGATCTCGATACCGCGGAGGGGCGGGCTGCGCTCGACGAACGCCTCGCCGGCGCTGACGCCTTGCTCCACCAGTTCACCCCGGTGCGCGCCAAGGCGCTCGGCCTCGACGACGCGAGCCTTGCGATGCGCCATCCGCACCTCGTCGTCACCGCGATCACCGGCTCGCCCGCCAACCATCCCGATGTCGAGCGCGGCGACGACGAACTGCTCGTCGCCGCGCGCGTCGGTGCGATGTACGAGAATGACGGCCACCGCGCCGGTCCGATCGTCTACCGCTACCGGCAGGGCAGCTGGTCCGCAGCGCACCTTGCCGCCGCGGGGCTGCTTGCACGGCTCGTGATGCGGCTCCAGTCGGGACGGGGCGGCGCAGCGCATACCTCGATTTTTCAGGGCTTCCTCGCGACGCTCCCGCTCGTCTGGGCGCGCAATAGCGAAGGGCCGATGCCGAACCCGGTCACCTACCCGCCGGGCCCTCGTCCGATCGCGCAGCAATTATTCCAATGCGCGGGCGGTGACTGGCTCCAGATCATGGATCCCACGCGCCAGTTCGATTACGCAGCGATGCCGACCATGTGGGACGTCATGGCCGAGACCGATGTCGATCTCGAGAGCGAGGACGGGAAAGCGGCCGCTTTCAGACGGCGTCCGCTCGAAAGCTGGCTCGCCGATCTTCGCGCGGCCGACGTTGCCGCCGAGCCCGCCTTTCCGATGGGCGAGGTACTGCGCCACGACGACGCCGAGGCGAATGGCTATGTGGTCGAAGTCGAAGACCCCGATCTCGGCAGGACGCGCCAGCCGAACACGCCCTTCCACAGCAACGCCGACCTGCCGCAGGGCCAACCGGCCCCGCGCCTTGGTGAAGGCGGCGACGCGGCATGGCCCGTCAAATCCACCCCGGCATCCGGAACGGCCCCCGCCGAAATCCTCGAAGGCGTGCGGGTCCTCGACCTCGGCATGTTCCTCGCAGGGCCGATGGGGCCGTCGATGATGGGCGACATGGGCGCGAACGTGATCAAGGTGGAGGCGCTGACGGGTGACCGCATCCGGTTCATGCACCGCTACTATCAGGCGGCCGCGCGCAGCAAGCGCAGCCTCGCGCTCGACCTGACCCGGCCAGAGGCGCAGCCGATCCTCGAACGGCTGCTCCGGTGGGCCGAACTCGTTCACCACAATATGCGCTTCAGGGGCGCCGCGAAGCTCGGCCTCAGCGAGGAGGGCATCCGCAGATACAACCCCGATATCGCGTTCAATTACTCGAGCGCCTATGGCCAACGCGGTGCGCGCGGCAACTGGCCTGGCTATGACTCGATTTTCAACGCGATCGCCGGCTGGGAGTTCGAAAATGCGGGCGAAGGCAACCGCCCCGTTTTCAATCGTCCGGGCACGATGGACGTCGCGACCGCGCAAAGCTGCCTCGTCGAGCTGATGGCGTCGCTCTATGCGAAGCGTGTCACCGGGCGAGGGTACACGACGCAGACTTCGCTGCTCGGCATGGCCGCCTTCACACAGGGCGAGCTGCTGATCGGCGCCGACGGCGAACTCACCGGGACCTGGCATCTCAACAGCGACCAGACGGGTTTCTCGCCCAATCACCGCATCTATGAATGCGCCGACGGCAACTGGGTCGCAGTTGCCGCGCACAAGCCGGCCGAGCAAGCCGCGCTGCTCGCCTTGCTCGGCGAGGATTTCGAGGCGGGTGCAAGGGCGCGCAATGCCGCCGACCTCCTTGCCGCGCTCGAAACCGCCGGCGTCCCCGCCGACGCCGTTAATTTCGACGATGCGATGCACCGATTCTTCGACGATCCACTCAACCACGACCTGAATCTCGTCTCGGTGCTGCCGCAGCCGCTCTACGGCACGGTTGAACAGCCCGGCGCCTTCTGGAGTTTCGGGGACACGCCCATTGTTTTCAAACGCTGCTGCCCGGCCGTCGGCGAACATGGTGACGAGATCATGCGCGAGATCGGCTATTCGGACGCCGAGATTGCGGCCTTCCGTGAGGCGAAAATAATAGGATGAACCCGCACGACCTCCTTCCCGCCGACCTCGCGCCTGCCGTCGAAGCCGCCAGCGGCGCGCGCGTTGCGGCGGTTCGCCCGCGCGGCGGCGGCGGCGCATCGCGCGAGGGTGCCGAGCTCGACCTCATCTGGCCCGACGGCCGCACCGCCAGCGCCTATATGAATTACGACGTCCACAAGGCGGGGGCGGGTGACGATGCCGCTTTCCTGCGCGAAGCTGCGGTGCTGCGCGCGCTCTCCGGCCCGCTTGCCGGCGCGGGCGTCCGCGTCGCGCCCTATTACGCCGCGATCCCCGACCAGCGCGCGCTCGTCTGCGGCATGATCCCCGGCAAGGATCGCTTCGGCGGCATCGCCGATCCCGCGCAGCGCGACGCTCTCGCCGCCGACTTCATGGCGCAGCTCGCCGCGCTCCACCGCATCGACGTGTCGGCGAACCCGGTCGAGGGCATGGGCCCGGTCGAATCCGCCGAGACCTTCATCCGCCGCCGCATCGCCGAGCTTCGTCACGGCAACAGCGGCAAGGGCTGGGATCCGCTGATTCACCTGTCGCTGAACTGGCTCGAGGCGAACATTCCCGCCGACATGCCCGCGCCCGTCATCGTCCATGGCGACGCCGGCCCCGGCAATTTCCTGTATGAAGGCAATCGCGTCACCGCGCTGCTCGACTGGGAACTCGTTCATTATGGCGACCCGATGGCCGATCTCGCGATGCTCGCGATCCGCATGCTTTTCCAGGGCTTCGTGCCCTTGCCGCAGGCTTTCGCCGCCTATGAAGCTGCCGGCGGGTACAAGGTCGACCTGCGGCGCATCATCTACTGGCGCCTGCTCTTCCAGACGAGTTTCGCGCGCCGCGCGCGCTACGACGATCCCGACGCGCCGGCTCCGCCCAATCTTGGCATGAACCTCGTCTATTCGACGATCCATCGCCGCGTCCTCTCGCACGCGCTTGCCGAAGCCGCGCGCATCGCCCTTCCGACCGTTGCGCTGCCCGATGCGCCGCCCGGCGCGCACGAAAAGAGCTTCGCCATCGCGCTTGACGATATCAAGGACGTCATCGTCCCGCGCCTCGCCGACCAGCAGGCGGCGGTGAAGGCGAAGGGAATGGCGCGCCTGATAAAATGGTGGCGCGCGATCGAACGGTTCGAACCCGGATTCCATGCGGCCGAGAAGGCCGAGATCGAGGCCGCGCTGGCGCTCGAATTCGCCAGCTATCGTGCGGCTTGGGATGCCTTTCGCGATGCCGTTGCGGGCGACCGGATCGCGATCGATGCGGCGATCATCCTCTGCAATGCGCGCGAAACGCGCGAGGCGGCGCTGATGGCCGACGCGATGGGCGGGCTCGCCGATACGAAATTCGGACCGCTGCAATAGAAACCAGGAAAGGGTTGAGGACCATGTCGAAGGATATTCTGGGGTACAAGGGCAAGCGTGTCGTCGTGATGGGCTGCTTTTCGGGCACCGGCGAAGCCTGCGCCCGCGCCCTCGTCGATCTCGGCGCCGAGGTCCATGGCGCCGACATCAGGCCCTCACCCGTCAACCTCGCGAGCTTTACCGAAGTCGACCTCAAGAGCCGCGACGCCATCGCCGCGGGCATCGACAGGATCGGCGGAAAGATCGACGCGGTATTCAACGTCTCGGGCCTGCCGCAGACTTTCCCCGGCGAGGATGTGATTACCGTCAATTTTCTGGGCATTCGGGCGTGGACCGAGGGCTGGATTCCGCACCTCAACCCCGGCGCCGCGATCGTCTCGGTGTCGTCGCTCGGCGGCATGAAATGGCTGGCGCGCCAACCGCTCCTCCGCGAATTCATCGCGATCGAGGATTTCGCCGAGGCGCGCCAATGGTATCTCGACCGCGCGGGCGAAGTGGGCGATCCCTACAGTCTCGCCAAGGAAGCGATCAACACCTGGACCCAGGTCCGCGCGCCCGACCTGATCGGTCGCGATATCCGTATCAACTGCACCATGCCAAGCCCGATCGATACGCCGATGCTGGGCGAATTCCGCAAGGTCGCCGGCGACGCGGTTCTCGGTGCCTTCGCCAAGGCCAAGGGCCGCTATTCGACCGCCGAGGAACAGGCGCTGCCGTTGATCCTGCTCAACAGCGATGCCGCCAGCTTTATCAGCGGCGTCTGTCTGCCCGTCGATGCAGGGCTCGCGGGCGGCCTTGCAACCGGCGTCCTCGACCTCCAGAAGATGATCGCCGAGGCTGCGGCCGCTGCGTGATGGTTCAGTCGCGCGCCCCCAGCATCATCGCAATACTATGCGCTGCCGCCGCCTTCAGATCCGCGTAGCCGACACCGTCGCTATGGCTGCTCATCGGTCCGATTGCCGACAGGCGTTCGAGGATCATCAGCACGGTGCCTGCGCAGGATCGCGGAGACAGGTGAGCGGGCGTGCGCCCCGCGGCCTGCGCGCACTCCACCTGCTGGCTGATGGCATCCATCATCGGCCGCGCCTGCCTCATGCGCGCCTCGTAAAAGCGGGCGTCGCCCTCTTCGGCGGCCAGATTGCGGACGACGAAGATCGTCCGGTTGCGGTTCCAGATGCCCGTATATTCCTCGACGAACGCCGCCGCGGCCTCTTCACCGCCCGGCGCCAGCCAGTCGCGCGCGATAATCGCTTCCAGCGCGGGGGACGTCTGGCTTGCGGTTTCGAGCGCCGCGAGCACCACCTCGGGCACCCCCTTGAAATAGACGTAAAAGGTCGCCGGCGAGGTTTGCGCCGCGCGCGCGACGTCGACCACCGACACCTCGCGCAGCCCGTGCGTCTCGAGCAGGTCGACCGTCGCGTCGATCAGTTGCTGTCGCGTTCGCTGCCCCTTTGCGCCGAGCTTGCGCTCGGGCGGGTTCTCCGCCGCGCTGATGGCCTGTGTCTGCACCAAATAGATGATCCTGCCCCGATTATGTTCCGCAATCCTGCCAGCGGGCTTGCGATATGGCAAAAAATTGACGTATCGTCAAAAATGAAACGAAAAGCACGAAAATCAGGGGATTCGGGATGGAGAGGCTAAGCGGCAAGGTCGCGGTTGTGACCGGTGCGTCGAAAGGAATGGGGCGGCATTTCGTCGCCGCGCTCGTCGCATCGGGAACAAGGGTCGCCTGCCTTGCGCGGCCGTCCGAAGAATTTGATACGCTGGCTGCCGAGTTCGGCGATGCCGTGCTGCCGATCGCCTGCGACGTCGCGTCATCGGAGGCTGTGAGCGCCGCGATCGCGCAGACCGCGGCGCATTTCGGTCACATCGACGTCGTTGTTGCCAACGCCGCGATCTTCCATCCATTCGCCTTCGAACATGGCAGCGACGACATGATCCGCAGCCATATCGACATCAACATCCTCGGCGTCGCCTGGCTGGTCCGTGCCGCCATCCCGCACCTGCGCAGGACCAGGGGGCAAGTGATCGCGATCAGCAGCGAGTCGGTGAACATGCCGTTTCCGATGCTCGCGCTTTATGCCGCCACCAAGGCGGCGGTCGAGACGCTCTGCCATGGGCTGCGCGACGAACTGCGCAGCGAGGATATCCGCTTCACCGTCCTTCGATCGGGTTCGGTCAAGGGCGGCTCGGGCGGCAAGAGCTGGTCGCAGGAAACCGTCGCGGCTTTCTACAAGAAGATCGTCGAGACGGGTCATGCGTCGATGACCGGTGAAGGCGCGACCCCTGAATCGATGGCGCAGGCATTACTCTCGGTGATCGGCCTGCCCGCCGACATCGGCGTCGATCTGATCGAGGTTCGCGCGGCGCAGGTCGGCGTGCCCGAGGGCGCGAAAGCGGTCGCCGGCTAAAGTGGCTTCTCGCTCAAACCTTCCGCTCATTATCGGCGCGCTGTGGATCGCAGAGGTCACCGGCTCGTTCGAGACCGCGATGATCCTCGCCGCGCTCAAGAAACTGATCGAGGATTTCGGCAACCCGGCGATGGTTGGCTGGCTGATCACCGGTTATCTGATTGTCGGCGCAGCGATTGCGGCGATCGTCGGTCGTCTCGGCGATCTGTTCGGGCGGCGGCAGGTGCTCGTCGTCGTTCTGATCATCGGGGCGATCGGTTCGCTGATCAGCGCATTGTCGACCAATTTCCCGATGCTTCTCGCCGGCCGCCTGATGCAGGGCGTCACCGGCGCGATCCTGCCGCTCTGTATCGGCCTCGTGCACGAAAATGCGGGCAAGGAGCGCGCGCCGATGGCGATCGGGCTGATGATCTCGGGCGCGTCGATCGGTACTGCGGCGGGGCTCGTCATCGGGGGCATGATCGTCGACAATTTCAGCTGGCACGGTGTCTTCTTCGCGAGCGCCGGCCTCTGCGCCGTCTCTGCGCTCGCGATCGGCGGCCTCCTCCCGCGCTCGCCGCGCCAGGCGGCCACCCAGCCCGTCGACTGGCTCTCGGGCCTCGCCTTCGCGCCCGGCGTGGCGCTCGTGCTCGTCTATTTCAGCATGGGCAAGGATTGGGGCTGGGGCAGTCCGCTGCCGCTTGCGGCGCTCGGCGCCGGTATGCTGCTCACCTTTTGGTGGTGGCGCGCCAGCCTTGCCAGCCCCAATCCGCTGATCGCGGTGCGCAGTTTTTCCGATCGCACCATCGCGATCGGCGGCGCGGTAAGCGCACTCGTTGCGATGAGCGCGCTGCAGATCACCGTCGTCTTTTCGCTGCTGATGCAGGCGCCCGAGTGGACGCTCGCGGGGCTGGGGTTCACGGCGACCTTGGCGGGGCTCGCGAAGCTGCCGTCGAATATCAGCTCGGTCTTCGCCGGGCCGCTTGGCGGTTGGCTTGCGGCGCGCGGCGGTGGCCGTTTTGCGCTCATCGCAGGGGGGTTGATAACGATCGCCGGCTGGCTGCTCTGGTTTGTCATCGACATCGACAGTTTCGGCAAGGTGGTCGCGCAGCTCATCGTTATCAGTTTCGGCACCACGATGCTTTTCTCCGTTGCGCCGACGATCATCGCACAGGCCTCGCCGCCCGAGCGGATCAGCGAAATCTCGGGACTGCTGACCGTCATCCGTGGGCTTTTCATGGCGATCGGCGCGCAGATGGTGACGACGCTGCTGGCGGCCGACGTCGTCCGCCGCGGTAACGAGATCTATCCATCGCGCTACGCATACGACATCACCATCGCCGTCATCGCGGTGCTGTGCGCCGCCGCGGTTCTGACCGCTCTTGCGCTACCCAGGACCGTCGCGCGCGCGACGCCTGGCGGGGAAGCGTGATGGGAGCGGTCGACCTGGCGGGAAAGGTCGCGGTCGTCACCGGCGGCGGACGCGGCTTCGGCAAGGCGTTCGGCCATGCGCTGGCCGAGCGCGGCGCACAAGTGGTCCAGCTCGATCTCGACGAGGAGGCGGCGAAAGCGGCGGCGGCCGAGATCGGCACGGGCGCCCATGCGGTTCATGCCGACGTCGCCGATGAAGATGCGGTCGAGCGCGCAATGGCCGATGTCGCCGAGCGTCACGGCGGCATCGATATATTGATCAACAACGCGGGCATCCATTCGGCCGAGGCCAATGAGTTCATCGGTAAGCTCGGCACGGCGCGGGCGCGGCGGATGTTCGACGTCAACATCTGGGGCGTCATCCATTGCACCCTGTCGGCGCGGCCCTTCATGGCCGGGCGCGCCGGGGCATCGATCGTCAACATTTCGTCGATGGCGGCCTATGGCGCGCAAAAGGCCTATGGCGTCTCGAAGCTCGCGGTGCGCGGCCTCACCGTCTCCTTCGCGAACGAACTCGCGGGCGAGGGCATCCGTGTCAACGCGATCGCGCCGGGGCTGATCTTCACCGACACCATCCGCGCCGAATTGCCGCAGCCGGTGGTCGACCATGTCATGGCGATGCAGATCCTCCAACGCGAAGGCGAGGAACGCGATATCGTCGAGGCGATGCTGTGGCTCGTCTCGCCCTCGGCCAGCTTCGTCACCGGCGAAACGATCCGCGTCAGCGGCGGCGCCACGCTCCAGATATGATTGCGAGAATATGAGACCACTTCCCGAACTCACCCCCGAAAACACCGCCTTCTGGACCGGCGGCGCCGAAGGGAAGCTGATGATCGCCTTTTGCACCGATTGCGCCCACGCGATCCACCCGCCGCAGCTCGTCTGTCCGAAATGCTGGAGCGACAAGGTCGAAAGCCGCGCGGTCTCCGGTACCGGCACGGTCTATACCTACACCGTCAACCACCAGCCATGGGCGCCCGGCATGGCGGTTCCCTTCGCGCTCGCGGTGGTCGACCTTGACGACGCCCCCGGCGCGCGCGTCACCGCCGAGGTGGTGGGCGCCGCCCCCGAAAGCGTCGCCATCGGCCAGAGAATGAAGGTCGGCTTCCTCAACATCGACGATGTCTGGTTCCCGCAGTGGGAGCCCGCGCAATGATCCTGAATGCCGCGATCACTGGCGTGGGCATGTCGGACATCGGCCGCAAGACGAACCGCCCCGCGATCCTTCACCTTGCAGAAGCCGCACGCCGCGCGCTCGACTGCGCGGGGCTGACCAGGGACGATATCGACGGCATTTCGACCTATCCGGGCAAGGCCGACAATTCGCCTGGCATGTCGCCGCTCGGCACCGGCGAGGTCCGCAACGCGCTCGGGCTCAAGACGCGCTGGCACAGCGCGGTGCCCGACGGTCCGTCGCAGATGGCGCCCATACAAGTGGCGGCCATGGCGGTCGCGACCGGGCAGGCACGCCATGTCCTCTGCTTCCGCGCCCTTACCGAAAGCTCGTCGCAGACCGCGACGCAGCGCGCGAGCATCCCGGGCGCAGGGCGTGCGCGGCTCGGCGGCTGGTACTCCTATCTGGTTCCCGCCAACGCCATGTCGGCATCGAACTGGGCTGGCTGGATGGCGCAGCGTTATTTTCACGAGTTCGGCATGACGCGCGAGCATCTTGGCCTCGTTGCGACCGGTCAGCGCGCCTTCGCGCAGCATAATCCGTCCGCGGTGATGCGCACGCCGCTGACGATGGAGGATTATCTCGGCGCGCGCATGATTTCGTCGCCGCTCGGCCTCTTCGACTGCGACGTGCCGATCGACGGCGCCTGCGTCGTCATCGTCTCGGCCGCCGACGCGGCGAAGGATTGCGCCAAGCCGCCGCTGACGATCGCGGCGATGGGGGCCGCCCTCGGCTCGCAGGAAACATGGGACCAGCGTCCCGACCTCACCACCATGGGCGCGCATGATTCCGCCGCCGATATGTGGGCGCGCACCGACCTGAAGCCCGCCGACGTCGATGTCCTCGGCCTCTACGACGGCTTCAGCATCTTCGTGCCTTTCTGGCTCGAAGCCATGGGCTTCTGCGGCCATGGCGAGGCGAAGGACTTCATCGCCGAGGGCCATATCGGCCCGGGCGGGCGATTTCCGGTAAACACCGGCGGTGGTCAATTGTCGGGCGGGCGGCTCCACGGTTTCGGGCTGTTGCACGAGGTCTGCACCCAACTTTGGGGACAGGCCGGCGGGCGTCAGGTCGAGGGCGCGAGCGTCGGTGCCTGCGGCATGGGTGGCGGCTTCATCGCCGGGTCGATGCTGTTGCGGCGGGATTAAATTCTCTCCTCCCGCAAGCGGGAGGGGCAGTTACAGGTCGACCCACCGCCGCTCGTCGCTGGCCAATACTGCCGCCTCGACCACCTCCTGCACATGCAGCGCCTGCGCGAAATCGGGCGCCGCCGCTCCCGCATCGCCGATCGCATCGCGCATCTTCGCAAAGATCGACGCCAGCGCGAGCAATCCCGTCTCGGGCCGACCGGCGACCGCATGGCATCCCGGCACCGCCAGATACTCCGGCTCGATCGCGATCTCGCCTATCGCCGCGCTGCCCAGCGCCGCGTCGCACGTTCCGAACAGCCGCGTATCATGCGCCATCGGAAACACCGGCGCGCGCGCTTCGAGCCGCCCCTTCGATCCCCAGACCGAAAAGCGGAAGCCGTCGCCGCCGATCTTGCACCAGTTCGCCTCGAGCCGCGTCGGCAGTCCCGAGGCGTGACGCAGCAGCAGTGACGCTCGGTCGGGCACCGCAGGGCGGATGGTCTCGCCCGCCAGCGGCCAAGCCTTCAGTGCCAGCGACTGGTCCGCGGCCACGGCCGCCACCGGTCCGAAAAAATGCACCAGCAGGTGTAGCATATGGCTCCCCAGATTGCGCCCCGCGCTCGCGCCGTTGTCGGGATCGGCGAACCAGACATAGCCCGGCACATTGGTCTGGCCTGCGCTGAACAGCGGCACCTCGAAGGCGACGTCGGCGCCAAAGACCTCGCCGAGCCAGCCGGCCTCGATCATCGCCTTCATCTGCACCATCGCGGGCACCGCCTGCATGAAGGCGTCGACCACCGCGACCGTCCCCGCCGAGCGCCAGGCGGCGTGCATCGCGCGCGCATCGGCGACGTCCTTGGCGAAGGGAATGCCGTTATAGACATGCTTCCCCGCGCCGAGCGCCGCCATCACCATGGCGAAGCGCAGCGGCGGCCGCGTGCCGCAATCGACGATATCGATCTCGGGATCGACCGCCATCGCGCGGAAATCGTGAAAGGCGCGGGCGACCTGGAAATCCTCCGCCGCCTTCGCCGCCGTTTCGGGCCGCGAAGTGCAGATTGCGGTCACCTCGATCCCCTCGAGGCTACGCCACGCGGGAAGGTGTGCCTTCGCACCCCAGGCCGCGCTGATGATGCCGACGCGAAGGGGGGCGGCCATCGCCCAAGGCCTCAGGCGATCGCCCGCTTGGTCTTCAAATCCTCGATCCGGTCCCATTCGAGCCCCAGCTCCATCAGGAACAACTCGGTATGCTCCGAGGCTTCGGGCGCGCGGGTGTTCTCGACCCCCGCATGGTTGAACTGCACCGGGTTGGCGACCAGCCGGATCGGCGCCCCGCCGTCGGCGGACTCAACCTCGAAGATCAGGTCGTTCGCCAGCACCTGCTCGTCGCTCGCGACGTCGTGCACCGACTGATAGGCCGCCCATTGCCCCTTCATCGTCTTGAGGTGCTGGCACCAGTAATCGAAGCTCTGCGCCGCGATCGCCGCCTTGACCAAAGGATAGGCTTCCGCCGCATTCGCCATGATCGCCTCGGCGGTCGAGAAACGTTCGTCGCTGGCCGCCTCGGCTATGCCGAGGTGCCCGAACACATCGTCGATATAGGGTCCGGGCGACAGCACGGTCAGGTTGATGAACTTGCCGTCGGATGTCTTGAAGACGCCCATGAAGGGGTTGGTGCCGACCGACTGCCCGCCGCCGGGCATCAGATTCTCGAACGGATCCTTGTCCAGTTCCATCGCGACGTCGACCGAACAGGCGGTCGCCCAGATGCCCGACGACAGCAGCGACACATCGACCTCGGTCGCCTCGCCGGTGCGCTCGCGGTGGAACAAGGCCGCGGCGATCCCGCCCGCGATGTTCATCCCGCCGATCGTGTCGCCATAGGCCGGGCCCGGCTGCGTCAGCGGGCCGTCGAGTGCCTTCGGTGTCACCAGCACCGCCGATCCGCCGCGGGCCCAATAGGCCGTGCTGTCGAACCCGCCCTTGTCGCGCTCGGGCCCCTTGTCGCCGAACGCGCTGCCGCGGACATAGATGATGTCCGGATTCGCCGCGCGGATATGCTCGATGTCGATCTTCAGCTTCTGGCGCGCCGAGGGCAGGTAGTTGGTCAGGAAGACGTCGGCGGTCTTCGCGATCTCATAGAGCAGCTCGCGGCCTTCCTCGGTCGAGATGTCGATCCCGACGCTGCGCTTGCCGCGGTTGGGGTGCTGCATCAGCGACGAGCGCTGCGGATTGACCGCGAGCCGCTGCAGCATCTGGATGCCGCGCTGCGCATCGCCGCGCACCGGATGCTCGATCTTGATCACATCGGCGCCCCAGTCGGTCATCACGCCGCCCGCCGCGGGAACGAAGGTGAATTGCGCAACCTCGAGGACGCGGATGCCCTCCATGACCTTTGTCATCGCCGTCTCTCCCTATTCGGCGTGAAAGCTGATCACCTTTTGATAGGTGAATTCGTTGAGACCATCCTCGCCATATTCGCGGCCGTAACCCGAGCGCTTGATGCCGCCAAAGGGCGCGTCCGATTGCATCGTTCCCGCGCCGCCGTTGATCGACACCCCGCCGGTGCGGATCCTGAGTGCCATGCGATAGGCTTCGCCCGCATCGGCCGAATAGATCGCGCCCGACAGCCCGAAATCGCTGTCGTTCGCCATTGCGATCGCATCGGCATCGTCGTCGAAACCGATGACCGCGCCGATCGGCCCGAACACCTCTTCCTGCGCGATGCGGCTGTCGTTCTTCACATTGTCGAACAGCGTCGGCTCGTAATAATAGCCCTTGTCGAGCCCCGCGGGCCGCTTGCCGCCCGCGACGAGCGTCGCGCCCTCGTCCTGCGCGATCGCGACATAATCCTCGGTGCGCTTGCGCGCGACTTCGCGGATCAGCGGGCCGTAGTTGACGCTGGGGTCGACCGGATTGCCGATCTTCAGATGCCCGAGCATCGCCTTCATCGCCGCGACGAACTGCGGGCGGACGCTGTTGTGGACGAGGTGGCGCGTGGTGAGCGCGCAGCCCTGGCCGCCATGCGTCGTAAAGCCCATGATCCCCGCCGCGGCCGCCTTGGCGATATCGGCATCGGCGCGCACGATCAGCGCCGACTTGCCACCGAGTTCCATCACGATACGCTTCAGCGTCGGTGCCGCCTGCGCCTGGATCATCGATCCCACCTTGTCCGACCCGGTGAAGTGGACGAGATCGACGCGCGGGTCGGTGGTCAGTAATTGGCCCGTCGCGATATCGCCGGTGACGATGCTCAGCACGCCCTTCGGCAGCCCCACCTCGTCGGCGATCTCGCCGAGGATCAGCGCCTGCATCGGCGTATAGGGCGACGGTTTCAGCACCACGGTGCAGCCGACCGCGAGCGCGGGGATCACCTTGCCGATGTTGAGGAAGAAGGGGAAGTTGTACGGCGAGATCGCCGCGACCACACCCAGCGGCTCGCGGCTCACCACCCCGGTGCCCAGCGTCGTGCGGCCGAGCGCATTGGGGGTCAGTTCGACCGGCAGCGACGAGACCGCGGGGCGCGAGGCGACCTCGATCGTCCGCCGCGCATGTTTCATCGGGATGCCGTACTGCAGGAATTCGGCGAGCATCCGCGTTGAGCCCGCCTCGGCGACGATCATGTCGACGATCTCGCCCTTGCGCGCGTCGAGCGCATTGAGGAACCGCGTCAGCACCGCCTGTCGCTTGGCGACGGGCAGGTGCGGCCAGTCGCCCCCGTCGAAAGCGGTGCGCGCCGCGCCGATCGCCGCATCGACCTGCGCCGCGCTGCCGACCGGCGCCTCGATGAGCAGGCTCTCGTCGGCGGGATTGATTACCGCCTCGCGCTGGTCGGTCTTCTCCCACTCGCCGCCGACATAGATGGCGTCGTCATATTTCAAGAAAGCCATGTTGTTATCCTTATGAAGCGGCTTTGGTGTCCCAGACGATCGGCAGGTTGCGGATCGACAGCAGCCCCGGAATGACCGTGGTGTCCGCGCCCGGCTTGATCGTGAACGGCGGCACGCGCGACAGCCATTCAGCGAGCAGCACGCGCAACTCGCGCCGCGCGAGATGCGCGCCGAGGCAGATATGCACCCCTCCGATCAGCGTGAAATGACGGTTGTTTTTACGCTCGGGATCGAAATCGCGCGGGCAGGCGAACTGATTTTCGTCGAAATTGCCCGAACTGTTGATGCAGGCGATCCAGTCGCCTTCCTTGAGGTCAACGCCGTGCCAGGTGAAATCCTTCTTGATCCGCCGCCCGCTGTTGACCAGCGGCTGGACGCGCAAAAATTCCTCGACCGCGCTGTTGATGATTTCCGGATTGGCGCGGATGCGCGCCTGCAAATCGGTGCCCATGCCCAGCCGGCGGAACATCTGGCTGATCGTCGAGGCGACGGTGTCGAGGCCGCCGAGCCAGAGAAACCAGGTGATGCCGATCGTCTCGTCGGGCGTCAGCGGCGTCCCGTCCATTGACCCGTTGGCGATATAGCTGCCCAGCGTTTTGTCGGGGTTCGCCTGCTTCTCGGCGATGAAACCGCGGAGGTAGGCAAGGATGCCCTTCACTGCCTCGGCCTTGGCGCCGATGTCGGGATTGTGCAGGATCGCATATTCCCACTCGAGGAACTGGTCGAACATGCCGAAGGGAAAACCCATCAGGTTCAGGAAGACCCGGACCGGATAGATGCGCCCGAAATCATAGGCGATGTCGACTTCGCCGTCCTTGACCACTGCATCGATCATCTCAGTGACGATCTCGCGGATCTTGGGTTCCATGTCGTTCATCGCGACCGGCGTGAACCACGGGTTCAGGAATTTGCGATAGCGGCCATGGTCGGGCGGATCGATGCCGAGCGGGATCGACGGGAAAGTCTCACCCGCGAGCGCCTGGAACTGCGCCGCGCCTTCGGTCGAGAAAATCTCGTTATCCTCGTAGACCCGGCGAATGTCTTCATAATGCGACACCGTCCACGCGCCATGCTGGCGGCCGCTCGTCGGCCACGGGTAATAGAGGATGCGCGGCACGTCTGGCGACCGCAGCACGTCGGCGGGCAGATAGGGGTCGGGCAGGTCGTTGGGGACGTGGCCCTGCGCAAAGCGGATGTCGAGCACCAGCTCGGGCGGAACATGCGCCGGCACCGGCGGGGCATCTGCCGGCGCATGCGCGATCGGACAGCGGGAGAGCGTTGTCTCGGTCATATATGTCCCTCCGCTCAGGCCGAAGCGAACATGCGTTCGATGTCGCCCGAGGTGATCGGACGACGCGCCTTGCCGATCGCGTCCATGCTGTCGGTCTTGAGCCCGCCGAGGTTGTGCCGCGGGCTGACGTCGACGTCCTTGCCCAGTTCGCGCAGGTGGCCGACAGTGCACTTTTCGCGCCCGCCGTTCAGCGCGAAAGCGTCGAAGCTGTATTCGCGCATGACATTCAGATGGGTAATCCTGTCGATCGTTTCGCGCTTGAGCCCGTTGACCGATGCCCACAGATATTCGGGTACATTTGGCCACACCGTGTCCGAATGCGGATAGTCGCATTCATAGGCGACCATGTCCTCATTCATATATTCGAGGTTCTTCACCCCGAACTGGTCGTCGATGAAGCAGCAGATGATGTGCCGCTTGAACAGGTCCGACGGCCGTTCGCCCCTGAAATCGGTGAAGGTCCATTCGTGATGATGCTCGTGCGTGAAATCGGCGCGCTCGAGGAAATAGGGGATCCAGCCGATGCCGCCCTCGCTCAGGGCCATGCGCAGGTCGGGGTAACGCTGCCAGAAGGTCGCGAAGGTCCAGTCGGCGGCCGAATTGGCGATCGAGATCGGCATCGCGGTGATCCATGCATCGATCGGGCTTTCGGGCGAAGGATGCATCGCGCGTGCGCCGGTCCCGATATGGCAATTGATCACCATCTTGTAGTCGCTGCACGCCTTCCAGAAGGGCTCCCAATATTCATTGTGGATGCTCGGCAGGCCGATGTTCGACGGGTTGTCGGAGAAGCTGACGGCATGGACGCCGAGGTCGCTCATCCGCTTCAGCTCGGCGAGCGTGTCGTCCATGTTCCACATCGGAATCAGGCACATCGGGATAAAGCGACCCGGCGCGCTCGCGCACCATTCCTGCACATGCCAGTCGTTCCACGCGCGGCACGCGAGCAACGCCTCCTCGGGGTCCTTCTGTGCCATCGACACAAAGGTCCCGCCGGCAAAACTCGGCATCGTCGGAAAGTTCAGGGAAGCGAGCACGCCGTTGGCGTTCATGTCGTCGACGCGCAGCTTCGGGTCGTAGGTGCCGGGGCGGAGCTGTTCGAAAGCGCTCGGTTCCATGCCATATTCGCTGCGCGGGCGACCGACGACGGCGTTGAGCCCGATGGTCGGGAAACGCTGACCGTTCCACGACCAGATATCCTTGCCATTGTCCTGGACGATGCGCGGCGCGCGGTCCTTCTTGCCTTCGGGATAGTGGCGAATGAAAGCTTCGGGCGGCTCGACCGCATGATCGTCGACGCTGATGATCACCATGTCGTCCATCTGCATGGCGACTCTCCTCTCGACTGGTTTGTTGTCGGGCTCATCATCGCAAAAATTGACGATGTGTCAACTCTTGGTTTATAACATAGTTATACAAGTGGGAGATAGGCATGGTCGCCCGAACATTGCCCGCGATCGATCGCGACAATCAGGCATTCTGGACATGGGGACGCGATGGGAAGCTCGCGATTCATCGCTGCGCGTCGTGCGAATATTTCGTCCATCCGCCGGCGCCCTTCTGCCCGCGATGCGAGAGTCGCGATGTCGGGCCACAGGCTGTCTCGGGGCGGGGCCGGGTGGTGACCTTCACCGTCAACCACAAGGCATGGGTGCCCGGTCTTTCCGCGCCCTATGTGCTCGCGCTCGTCGCCATCGCGGAGCAGGACGATGTCCGCATCCCCTGTAACATCGTCGACTGCCACGCCGACAAGGTCGATTTCGATATGGAGGTCGAGGTCGTCTTCGAACCCGCCGAGGATCTCTGGATCCCGCTTTTTCGCCCGGTGACCGCATGAGCCGCTTCGCCGAGAAAAATGCCGCGATCACCGGCGTCGGCATGTCCGACGTCTCGCGCGGCGCCGACAAATCCGCGCTCGCGCTCACTGTCGATGCGGCGCTCGAAGCCATCGTCGATGCCGGCCTCACCCGCACCGACATCGATGGCATCGCGACCTGGCCCGGCGAGCGTGCCGACGGCTCGGGCTTCTCGCCCGTCGGCTGTGCCGCCCTGCAGGATGCGCTGCGGTTACAGGTTGGCTGGTACGGCGGTGGCGGCGAGGCTCCGGGTCAGTATGGCGCGGTGTTCAACGCCATCGGCGCGATCGCGGCGGGCCTCTGTCGCAACGTCCTGATCTTTCGCACCATGTACGAGGCGACAGCGCGCAAGACCGCCTACGCCAACTCGCTGCTTCGCGAGGGGCAGCGGCAAGCGGGACCATTCTCGTGGTACGCTCCCTACTACACTTATGCGGCTGCGCTTCAGCAGGCGCTCTTCTTCAACCTCTACGTCCACAAGAGCGGCATACGACCGGAGCAAGTGGGCCAGATCGCGGTCAACCAGCGCCGCAACGCCGCCCTCAATCCCAAGGCGATCTACAAGACCCCGATCACGATCGAAGACTATCTGGCTTCGCCGCTGATCGCGACCCCCCTACGCCTGTACGACTGCGATGTACCCATCGACGGCGCCGCTGCGATCATCGTCTCGCGCATGGACGTCGCCCGGTCGCTGAAGAACCCGCCGATCCGTATCGAGGCGATCGGGTCGTCGATGCGCTATCGCAACAGCTGGACGCAGCTTACCGAACTCGACACGCAGGCGCAGCCGAAGGTCGCCGAGATGATGTGGAGCCGCACCGACCTCAAACCCGCCGACGTCGACATCGCGCAGCTCTATGACGGATTCAGCTTCCACACGATCAACTGGCTCGAAAATTTCGGTTTTTGCGAACGATACGGCGCCGGGGATTTCATCGACGGCGGCAACCGTATCGCGCTCGATGGCGCGCTGCCCGTCAATACCGGCGGCGGGGCGCTGTCCGCCGGACGCCTTCATGCATATGGCGCGGTGCATGAAGCCTGTACCCAGCTTTGGGGTCGCGCCGGCGAACGGCAAGTGAAGGGATATCCCAAGGTCTGCGCGACGTCGACGTCGGGGGGGCCGCTAGCCGGCGCGATGCTGCTCGTGCGCGATTGAGCCGCCGATGAGCGTCAGGCCGACCGTCGCGAGCGCTTGCGGGTCGTCGGGCCAGTCATAGAGGATCAGGTCGGCGGATGCCCCCACAGCGAGCGGCGTCGCCTGATAGAGTGCCAATGCCTTCGTGCGATCAAGGGCCTCTTCGGCGCCGATTGTGGCGCCGCCGCGCGTTCGGCGATCGGTTGCGGCGCGGATTGCGATCCACGGGTTCGGCTCTCCGTAGGGGGCGTCCGACCCGCCCGACACGCGAACGCCGCGGCGCACCAGCGACCCGAGACGATAAAGATCGACGATTTCCCAAGCATCCATTTGTGCAAGATAGCGGTCACCGCGATCATGGATGAAGTTGGGCTGCGTGACGACGGCCAGCCCCGCTTTCGCAATATCGCCGATCAGGCTTTCGGTTATCATCCCGCCATGCTCGATTCGGTCGCCCGGCCGCGGCCCGCCGGCCTCGGCGAGCGCCTGAAGATAGAAGACAAGCTCGCCGAGGGTGACGCAATGCGCTGCGACATTGCGGTCGCACGCTCGTGCGGCGGCGATCCGTCCTGCGACTTCCTCGACTGCGGGCAGCTCATTCTCGTCGAGCAACAGCTTGACCGGCCCGAGCGTGTAACCTTCGCCGCTCGGCAGATATTCGGTTCCCATCAATGTCAGGTGCTGGGGCATCGCCCTGGCAAGCAACTGCGCCTCGGCTGCACCGTTCGACGCGCCGGCGTCGGTCACACCGGTCACGCCCCATCCGGCGAGTTTCGCGCCGAGCGCGGCAAGCGATGGCGGGGCGCCGCCGATCCGCTCGCGCAGCCACCGGTCGCCGCGCCAGATGCGACCGTTGGGCTTTCCCTGAGCATCCCGTTCCACGCAATCGGGAAAGGGCGGCGCGCCCAGCATCGCGACGCCAGCGCTGTTCAGTATCCAATAACCGCCGGTGCGATCCTGCATCCGTAGCGGATGATCGGGCAGCCAGCCGTCGAGTATGTCGCGGTCGGGGAGACCCGCAACGCGCTCGTCATAGCCGATCGCGCGCACCCAGCGTCCGGGTTCGCCGGATGCCTTGCGTAGTCGGGCAATGGCTTCGTCGGGCGTGCGGCACTCCGCAAGGTCGACCGATTCCATCTTTGCGGCCGTAGCGAGCAAATGGATATGATGGTCGTGCAGCCCGGCACCCACCTTCATTCCTTGCGCATCATAGTCGGGTCCATCGCCACTCAGATCCGGCGCGATCGCGGCAATATGGCCGTCGTTGATCCCGACGCTCAACGCGCCACCGTTCGCATCGCGGGCATTCCGGATCAGCAAGTCGAAACGCGATCTCAAAGCATTGCCTCGGTAAATCGGGCAGCAGTGCCGGCAAGCGAGACGTCGAGCAGGCCCGACTGCCCGGCATCCAGCGCTTCAAGCGCCCGTGTCGCTGCGGTCAAGCCGGTCAACGGATCGGCGAGCGCGTCGCCAAGGAAGCGGGGTTCTTCACCCTCCCACCGTATGAGTCCGCCCGCAGCGGCGCAATCGTCACCGAACCCCACGCGCATCGCCGCCTCGCCGCGCCACCCATGTGCAGTAATCGCGATCCAGAGCAGTCCGGGGTTGAGTGAAAAAATGCGACCCTCGGCTATCCCGAGCCGGGCCAGCGCATGCGGCCGCGCCGCCGTAATCAGCACGCGTGCCGCGGCAATATGGTCGCGAAGGTCGGTCGAAACCATCGGTAAAACCAGCCGCTGTTTGCGGCCATTCAGCCGGGCGTCGAGCTTCGGCGTGTGCGTGGCGGTCGGATCGGGCCGTTCGGGGCTTTCGATCTTCACGACGTCCAGGCCAGCTTCGGCGAGCAGCCCGCCGCAATAGGGGCCGGCCCAAAGCGCAGACAGGTCGACAACCGCGCCGTCGGTGCGGCCGCCCGCTTTCAGGGCGGATGGCGGGGGCGGCTTTGTCTCGGCGACCCGTGCGACCGGGAGGTGTAGTGCGACGCCACTTGCCACCATTTCGACAGCCGTGCAGTTGGCGGCGCTTCGGGTGACTGCTTGCCAAGGGTCTTCGTCGAAACCCGCACCAGTCCATGCGGGAACAAGATCGCGATCCTCTTCGCGGGCCAGCGACACGGCGATCCAACCGTCACGACACGATATCAGTCGACTGTGCTGGTTCGGCGACCGGAGGCCCGGCTCGCTTAGCGACATATCGTCATGCCGCGACAGAGCAATGTGCGGATCGAAGGCGATCCTGCCGTTCGACGCGGTGACCAGCCGGTCGCCCGCCGCAACGACGGCGTCGAACAATGTCGTCACAACCTGTCCTCGATCGCGTCGATCAATCCCCACTCGAGCGCCTGCGCGGCGCGAATGCGCTTCGCCGACAGCAACATCCATAGCGTGCGATGCCGTCCGATGGCCCGCGCGACGGTCGCGGTGCCGCCGGCGCCGGGAATGAGGCCCATCGTCAGCTCGGGCAACTGGAACCAGGCGTCAGGTGTCGCGATCCGGCGGTGTGCCGCAGCGGCGACCTCGATTCCCGATCCGACACAGGCGCCGTGCAGCCGGACCGTCGCGCGACCGGCGAGGCCGTCGAGCGCGCGGGCGCAGCTATGGAGCGAGCGGACCGCGTGTGCTTCGGCAAGGTCCTTCGCCGTGCCGAACTCGGCCAGCGCTCCACCGGTCGAGAAGCATTTGCCGGCGCCTTGCAGGATTACTGCCGGCCGGCCTGGATCATCGAGTGCATTGGCCAACGCCTCGTAGAGCGCATCGCGCATCGGCGCCGACATCGCGTTGCGACTGCCGGGGTCGTTCAACGTCAGGGTCAGAAGATTGCGGTCGCGTTCCACGACGAGCGGTTCGGCGGGGGGGCACCGCTCGCCGCGGGGCGTCGCCGCGCGCCACCGGGCGAACTCGCGGCCACCCAGGAGCGTCGAGTAGGCGAACGATTCGACCGCCAGAGCTTCGGCAAGCGGCAGCTTTGTCGTCAGCCTCAGCACCTCCGCCGCGATCGTGGCGGCGTACGGATTGGCGCCTATGGCATCTGCCAAGCGATCGGGCAGCGTATCGGATACCCATGGCCGCGGCGCGCCGGGCGCGCTCGTCAACAGGAGATCGAAGTCGTCGACGACGATTGCCGGCAGCGCACCGGCCCGGTCGATCCCTATAACTACGGCTTGGATCGGCACCGCCGGTTTCCGCCAGCCCGCGGCGTCGACGACAAGCGCTGGCTGCCCGCCCGGCGCGGACAGGCTATCCGCGTCGAGGTGATCGGGGCCGGCCATGGCTTTTGTTAGTCCGCGCAGGCGGTTTCCGCCAGTTCAGCCTTCAGGACGCGGCGCAAAAGCTTGCCCGTTTCATTATACGGCAGCTCGGAGCGGATGAACCATTGCTCGGGTGTCTTGGTCGAGCGGAGCTTGGCGCGGATCGCCGCCGCCATCGCATCGGTGTCGGGGTAGCCCGAGCGCGACACGATTGCAGCGACAACCTTCTCGCCCCATTTTTCACAAGGAATGCCGAGCACGGCGCAATCGGCGATATCGTCGAACTCGCGCAAAACATCCTCGATCTCGCCGGGCGAGATATTTTCCCCGCCGCGCACGATGATGTCGTCCAGCCGCCCGTCGACGAACAGATATCCGCCCTCGTCGAGCCAGCCCGCATCGTTGGTCGCGAACCAGCCGTCGTCGGCGATCGCCTTCTTGTGCAGATACTCGCCCGACACCTGCTCGCCGCGGACGTGAATTTCGCCATGTTCGCCAGGCGCGCAGCAACTGCCGTCGTCGCGGCGGATTTCGAGTTCGACGCTCGGCAGCGGTTGGCCGACCGAAGCGATGCGGCGGCGAACCTGCGGATCGTCGGAGGCAAATGCCGTGCGATGATCCTCGGCACCGAGGAGGGCGATCGTCGAGCTGGTTTCGGTAAGGCCATAGGCATTGACGAAGGCGACATGCGGCAACATCGCGAGCGCGCGTGCGATTACCGGTTCGGGCATCTTGCCGCCGCCGTAGGAAAGTGCACGCAGCGCCGGGAGCGTTTCGCCGGTTTCCGCCAACACGTCGAGGATCCGGTCGAGCATGGTCGGGACGACCATTGCATGGGTAATCGCCTCGGCAGCCGCGGTTGCGACCCATTGTTCTGCGGTGAAGGCCGGAAGATAAACGATCCGGCGGCCGCCATAAGCCGAGCTCAGGATCGCCGACACCCCCGCGATATGATAGGATGGCACGCTGACCAACGCGGCCTCTTCCTCGTCGGCGCCGAGAAACTCGACGGAGGACATGACGTAGGAGGTGAGGTGGGCATGACGGAGGACGGCCGCCTTCGGTTCGCCCGTTGTGCCGCTGGTAAAGAGCAGCACCGCTATGTCGTTCTCGGCTTCGTCGAGTTCGGCTTTCCTGGGCGCCGCGCCCATCATGAACTCGACCTCGAAATCGCTCCGCGCGACAATTTCCACCCCGTCGTTCGGGGCGATGCGGCCAAGCATGTCGTCATCTGCGATAAGAACCGCAGGCGCCGTTCGCGCGACGAGCTTGTTGAGATCGGCATCGGCGAGACGATAGTTGAGCGGAACGAAGGGCATTCCTGCCATGCCGCTGGCGAAAAGCAGCAGCGGAATGGCATCGCCGTTCATGCCGAGAAAGGCGGTATTCGCCTTGCCGCGGCTCTTCAGCCATGTTGCAATCTGACTTGCCCGTGCGCGGTATTCGTCGAAACTCAAACCATCTGCGCGCCGGCCGAGCGCGATCCGGTCGACGGCCGCGTCGGCCGCAATGTCGAGCAAGAGCGGCGTACGCATCGCCTCAGTCCGAAGCGGGAAGGGGCTTGGCGCCTTTCACGGCAAGCGGTCTGCCGCCAAAAGCCAGCGATCCCTTACCGGCCTTTGCGCCCAGAACTTCGAGGCCGGATTCTTCATCGACATAACGTTTGCCGATCACGACCCCATCGCTGAAAGCTGCGTCGACGTTGCCGGTCGGCCCGGCGGCGGCGTCGATCGCGAGGACCACCGATCCACCGCACTGCAATTCGCCGGGCGAATTGGGAGGGCGTACGACGACAATCTGGGCGTCGCACACCGCGCTTTTCCACCGCGATCCCGGCTTCAGTTCCATCGAATCGATCCTTTCCCTCGCGGCTGCGGACTGCCGCGCCGTCTCGTTCTGCTTCCCATTATGCTAATCGACATAGAAAGTAAACGTAGTTATATAACTAGAGAGGTTTCCCGAGGATCATTGTCGGAGACCAGCATATCCGAAAAGGGATGGGTTTGCATATTTTGGCGGAATTGGCGGCGAGAGAGGCGGTTTATCCGGATCGCCTCATGCCATGGCGCCGCGGTCGACGGCGATCTGGGGATCGATGCCGTCGATTCGGTCGAAATAGCCCGCTATGCGTCGCCCGTCGCTTTTTACCCAGCGGTCGTCGGGCGTGATGTCGTTCCGTTCGATCAGAATATGCATCCGGCCGACACCGCGCGCGTCAAGACCGTCCTTCCCGGCTTCGGCCAGCGCACGTGTCATGTCGCGGGTACGACAGGAAAAGAGCAGCCGCACGCCTTGGCCGAACTTGTTCGGATGCGCGCGCGCCTCCCGCATGAGGGCTTCAAGCTGGGATAGAAATTCCGGCATCCGCACTACTCCAAAAAAGGGGGTCCCCGGTCGCTTGGCCACACGCCGCCCAACCGACGTCGGCCCTGCGATAAATAGGCACGCCGCAGAGGCCGGTTCAAGAGGGAGCCGGATTCCGGGATCGCATGGCCGGTGCACCGGGCGTACGGATCGCCCCGGTTGCCATCGGCGCGCGGGCGTCGAGGGAACGAAGGAACGCATAGGCAAGAGTCAGGCGACACAGGAGGGAAGACGGAATGAAAGACGGGCGGAACCGACCCTTCATTGATGCCATGATCGAGGCTGCGACGGCGAACCCCGACAGCGGACTGGTCGTCGCATCCGACATATGTCCGGGCCATTTTACCCTGTCGGAAGTGGTGTCCGCAGGACGGCGTATGGGTAGCCGGCTCGCGCGGGCGGGTGTGCGCGAGGGCGACGTGATCGCGGCCATGCTCCCGAACTGGCGGGAGTGGCTCGTTGTCGCGGTTGCCGCCGCCCAAACCGGAGCGGTGCTGCTCCCGATCGTCACAATCTATGGCTCGTCGGAACTGGGCTTCATCCTGCGCCAGTCGGGCGCGAAGTGGCTTTTTACGCCGGAAACCTTCCGGGATGTGAGCTATTCGGCGCTGGTAGCCGAATGCGGGCCGCTCGCCGAGCTCGAGCGTCATGTCATGGTCGGAGCGGAATTTGCTGCGCTGGAGGCTCCCGGGCCGATCGATGTTCCTGCGCACGTCGATGATTCGGGTCTGTCGCTTCTGGTCTACACGTCGGGGACAACCGCCGCTCCCAAGGGCGTCAAACATTCGGCAAGGGGAATATTGGCGGAGCTCGCTTCAAATCGGGCGCTTCGCGGCCGAAAGGTCGACGAGGTGGTGTTGTCGCCCTGGCCGCCGGGGCATGTCGCCGGAGCCCTGGCGATGTACCGGTTTCTTTGCGAGGGGACGCCGATCGTTCTTATGGACCAATGGTCGCCGGGCCTGGCAGCCGATCTCATCGCGCGCCACGGCGTCACCACCTCGTCGGGGACACCGTTTCACCTGTCGGGTATCCTTGATGCCGCCGATGCTGCCGGGCACGATCTCCGTTCGCTTCAGCAATATCTGGTCGGTGCCGCGCCGGTTCCGCCGGCGCTCGTCGAGCGCTGCCAGGCCGATGGCCGGGCCGTCTATCATTGCTATGGCTCGAGCGAGCATCCGACGGTGACCTCCGGCGTCGTCGAGGATCCGCTCGACAAGCGTATTCATACCGAAGGCCGTCCCATCGGCGACGTCGAGCTTCGGTTCGTCGACGACATGGGCGCCGAGGTTCCGCGCGGCAGCGAGGGAGAAATATGCACGCGCGGGCCGGAGCTTTTCATGGGCTATTTCGATAAACGACTGAATGAAGCGGCCTTCCTTCCCGGCGGCTGGTATCGCACCGGCGATATCGGCCGCGTCGATGACGAAGGCTATTTGCTTATCACCGACCGCAAGAAGGACATCATCATTCGGGGCGGCGAGAATATTTCTTCCAAGGAGGTCGAAGCAATACTCCTCGATCATCCGGCGGTCGTCGATGCGGCCGCGGTCGCCGCGCCCGATCAGCGAATGGGCGAAGTCGTACGCGCCTGCGTAGTGTTGGCTTCGGGCGCCACGCTGAGCCTTGAGGAACTGCAATCCCATTTTGCCCTCTCGGGGGTTGCGAAACAGAAAACACCCGAGCGGCTCAGCATCCTGCCCGAGCTGCCACGCAACGCTTCCGGAAAGATTCTCAAGCATGAATTGAGAGGTTCCGCATGACACATTGCGGACGCCATCGGGACGAGCGGGTGGCGCTATATCGATGGCGGAACGATTGTCCCGATGCGCAGCGCAGCAGTGATGAGGCGGCGATCGCTGCGCTGCTGGCGCCCCGAAGCATCGGGCAGGGGACAGGAATCCGATTCCGGTGGTCCCGAGAGGGCATGGCAATCGGACCGCGAGATGTGCGGTCCGGTCTCAAGTTATTGAATTATGGGGTGAATGGTGCCGCTTACAGGACTCGAACCTGTGACCCCATCATTACGAATGATGTGCTCTACCAACTGAGCTAAAGCGGCAACGAGGGGCGCCTCTACCAGCGTGCCGGGGCGAAGACAAGCGTCGTGGCGCACTTTCCCTCGATAAGCGCAACAGCCCGGCTGCTCCTGCTCGCGACGCACGCTCGGGGTGCGCAATATCCTGCGGCACTCCGGAGCGGGTTTATCGAGAATACGCCATATTCTGGCGATGATGGTGCGGTCGAGATTTGATTTTTACTGAAATATCTCAGCTATGTATTTGTACGAACTTGTTTTTTTCTCATTTTCTTTGATCGGAATTCGTTTGCTCTGAGCTGCTATTGCGTCGTTTGTGCCATCGTGCCTAGTCGTCGGTGCCCCACCCGCACCACGAAAGGAGGCTCCAATGGCGAGCATTCACAAACGTAAAAATTCATGGCGCGTCACCATAAGGCGGCGCGGCCAATATCTCTCAGCAACCTTCGATACCCGAACAGAGGCTGTGACATGGGCAGTAGAGGCCGAAGCCCAGATCATCAAGGGAGCCGATGCTTCCGGCGTCAGCAAAGAACTCCAGGTGGCGGTCGAAGGCGAACCGGCCACTGTCGCCTTGCGGCGCTATGCCAACGAGGTCTCGACCCGCAAGCGGGGCGTCAGGTGGGAGCAGATCCGGATCGAAGCGATGATCCGCAATGACGACGTCTTCAAAAAGCCTATCGTCGCCATTTCGGGAGCCGACATAGCCGAGTGGCGAGACAGGCGCTTGCGCAAGGTGTCTCCATCGACGGTCAACCGCGAGCTCTGTTTGCTGTCGGCTATTTTCTCGTTTGCGATGCGCGAGTGTCGAATGGGCCTGACCTCCAATCCCTGCGCCATGGTGACCAAACCGAAAAAGCCTCGACCTCGCTCGCAGCGTATTTCTCGGGATGAGCGTGAGCGCATTATTGCGAAGCTGGGATGGGACGGCAAGTCGGAACCTCAGACGCCTCAGCAATGGGTAGCATTTGCCTTCTATTTTGCTCTCGAAACCGCCATGCGACGGGGTGAAATCCTGTCGCTTAGTTGGGCAAATATCTTCTTCGATGAGCGCTACGCGCATTTGGCAAAAACGAAGAACGGCGAAGAGCGTGATGTCCCGCTTTCCAAGGCGGCAATCGCGTTACTGAACATCATTGTGGAGAAGCCCCTTGATGAAGTGATCGTTCCGGTGAAGCCAGGGTATTTCAGCGCGCTGTTTCAGAAAGCAAAGCGCGAAGCGGGGCTGGATCACATTCGCTTTCACGATAGTAGGCGGGAAGCTGCGACCACTATGGCGCCGAAGTTATCGAATGTTCTCGAACTGGCCGCGATCACAGGACACCGGTCGCTCCAGATGCTCCAGATATACTACAAACCCAAAGCTTCCGATCTGGCAGCGCGTCTGGACGCATAGCGTGACCGAGGACATGCGCGATGCTCGCCAGACGGCCGCACAACCCGAAGCACCACAGAACGACAAGCTTTGGACGCAACGGGAGCTGGCATTGTTTCTCGGTTATTCGGAAAGGACGATTTGCCGCATGGTGTCGCAGCAGCCTGACAGGCTGCCGCCGCGCGTCGCGGCTTTAGGGCGTCCGCGATGGGTTCCCGAAATTGTCCGCGAATGGGCAAGCGGCAGCAGCGGCGCTGCGAACAGGCGTTGCGGACGCCCTCGGGTAATTCGGTGACGCTGGAAGCCTAAAGCGAGGCGAGCGCGGTCTCGAGGCGGGGTAGCCGGGCGGCGATCGCCATATCGGCGAAGTCGCGCGGTGTCTGTCAATCGGCGCGCAATGGAGGCCCCTCACACGATGGCCCAAGGTCGATCGGACAAGAATGCCGCGCGATCGCCTCGCCACTGGCATACTCACGCCGAATCCGAACCCCTGTCTCCAAACCAGCACCCGGATCTCGCCGCCTGAAAATCCAGCCGGCTGATTAAACCATCGAAATGAGTGGCCCCCTTTTAGACGCCGATCACCCAGCAAACGGGGGGCTTTTTTGCATGCCGATCCCACCGTCCTTTACCGACGCGGGCGAAGTCCGTCGAGGAACCGCGTAATCATCCGGCTCGCATGATCCGGCTTCCCGTCATAGCTTGACATGCACAACGCCGAAACAGCGGTAAGTATTTCTGCGCCGTCCAGCTCGGGTACAGCTTCCCCAGCGGTCACGGCTGCCTGGTAAAGGCTTTCCGCAGCGGGTCGCAATTTCTGATCAAATCGATCAGCCATGCCGACGTAGACAGGATCGTCGGAACTCACGGCTGCAGCCAGCCCTCGTTTCGTGGCGATAAGTCTCGCATACTCCTGAAACCATTGGGCCAAGGCTTCGAAGGGCGGTCTCTCAGCGGCAAGCGTATTAGCCGCATCTACACATGCGTCGAGATCATCCTGAAAGACCGCGCCGATGAGATCGGCGCGCCGTGGAAAGCGGCGATAGAGCGTCCCCATTCCTACACCTGCGCGATCCGCGATTTCTCGGGTCGTCGCGTCCACACCTTTGGTTGCGAACAGCTCCCGCGCCGCCGCGATCAAGGCATTGGCGCTTCTTTGTGCGTCGGCACGCAGGCTTCGGTTTGGATCATCCGAGTTGGCTCGGGCGGTTGCCGCATCTCCCGTATCCGCTTCTGACATCATTACCTCTTGATAAACGGAGCATCGCTCCGTATATGAAACGGAGCATCGCTCCTCATCTTCGTATCAAGGTGCGGCATTGGTGACAATCTTTGGAGACGACAATGAAGGATAAGCCTGTCGCGCTCGTAACGGGCGCAAACCAAGGCATTGGTTTTGAGATCGCCAGGGGTCTCCTAGCCGAAGGCTTCGTCGTCCTCGTCGGGTCACGCAGCCTCGAACGGGGGGAGCAGGCGGCCTCAGAATTGGGTGCGGGCGCGGTCGCTTTGCAGTTGGACGTGACCCATCAGGCTTCGATTACCGGCGCTGCAGACCGCATTCGCAAGGAGTTCGGCCGTCTTGACGTACTGGTGCAGAATGCCGGCATCGCGACCGCCGGCAACCGCGCGTTCGAAAGCGGTGAGGAACTGGCAGCAGCAAACCGTCCCAGCGTCGTATCGCTTGATGACATGCGCGAGGTCTGGGACACAAATGTCTTCGGTGTCCTCGCCGTGTATCAGGCAATGGTGCCGATCCTGAAGAAAACACCCAACGCTCGCATCGTCAATGTGTCCAGCGGCATGGGCTCCCTCACGCTGAATTCTGACCCCAGCTTCCCTCTAAGGCCGCTCTTCGACGCTTCTTATTCAGCTTCGAAGACTGCGCTCAACGCCTTGACGCTGGCGATGGCAATCGAGCTGGAAAGCGAGAATATCAAGGTCAACGCGATCTCACCGGGCCATACGAAGACTAGGCTAACCGGTTATTCTGGCACCGATACGGCGGAGCAAGGCGCCGCCGAGGCTATTCGGGTAGCACTGTTGGGCTCCGAAGGGCCCACCGGCACTTTCACGCATGGTACAATGGGCGTTCTTCCCTGGTGATACGGCCGCTCACAGCGCGCTTGCAGGGCGGCTGGCGGTACGGCGCGCGTTTATAAAACAAAAAAGGCGGCAAACTCCCAGCGCGCGATTCGGTAGGAAACGAATCCCGCCGATGGCGAGAATGCCGATCATCAGCGAAGCCTGACGTCGCCGGGTCGCCTCGTGAGTCACGAAGGTAGCGAGTGCCGTCGTGTTTCTCGCCGGGCCCGCCGCAGGTCGTCACGGATGCGATCCTGAACGTCGACACCGGCTTCAATGCCTGAGTTAAGACCTGTCAACGAGGGCCAGCCGCCCGTTGAGCCGCAATTATGCGATCTGCGCCCCGCGGCCGGTCCGAAATGCCGGTTCCAGCACGCGCCGGCATAGCAGCAGGATAGTCTCTTCCCGCGTGGCTGGGTCGTTCGTTTTGAGGGCAATGCCATAAGCGGACGCGATAACAACATGCGCAAGCATATGTGCGTCCTGCGCTCCGGCCTGCGCGAGGGCTTCGGCGATCCGGCGCTCGGTCAGATGTTCCTGTTCGCGCAATTGCAGGCCGGCGCGGCGATGGTCGTCCATCAGTTCCGCCGCGTGGGGAGATCCGGCGAGCGCGATGGCCAGCACGTCGAACTGGCGGCAAAGCGCCTGCCCGATGCGCTCGGGCAGCTCCCCGCCGCTTGCCATGCCGATCTCGAATGCCGCATCGAGTTCATCCAGCAAGGCGTCTACCACGGCGGCAAAGACGGCATCCTTGTCCGGGAAATAAGCATAGAGCGTCGCCTTGGCCACCTCCGCTTCGCGCGCGATGGCCTCCATGGTCGTTCCACGGAGACCAAGCCGCAGAATGAGCGAACGCGAGCTTTCCACGATATGTCGCCGCTTGTTCGCACTCTTGTCCGCCATGGAAATTATCGAGCCTCCGCAATCTTGAACTAATTGAACTAAATTCGTATGTTTCGTTCAGTTTTGTTGTTGGAGGTCATCCTGCATGGATCGCGTTCTCGTTACCGGCATTTCCGGGTTCCTTGGTGGCCATATCGCTCTGCAACTGCTCAATTCGGGCTATATCGTCCGTGGAAGCGTGCGCAACCTCGCGAAGGCGAGCCAAGTGCGGGACACCCTCGAAAAAGCCGGTGGGGACGTCTCCCGCCTCGAAGTGGTCGCGCTCGATCTTCTCGATGACGCGGGATGGAAGTGGGCAATGGAAGATGTTCGCTATCTTCAACACACCGCCTCTCCGTTCGTGCTCGAAACGCCCGAAGACCCGCAAGAGCTTATCCGTCCTGCGGTTGAAGGCACGGAGCGAGCGCTAAAGTCCGCGCTCGCCGCCAATGTCGAACGGGTAGTACTAACCTCTTCCACTGCGGCCATCACTTATGGCCATCCGCCGGACCGCCGCCGCTTCTCGTCGGGGGATTGGACAAGCCTCGACGGCAGGCCCGTGCCGGCCTACCAGCAGTCCAAGACCCTCGCGGAGCGCCGCGCTTGGGCAATAATGGATATTGCCGGGCGCCGCGGCGACATGGCCGTCATCAACCCGAGCGGCATATTCGGGCCGCTGCTCGACGAGGATCCTGGAACCTCGGCTCGGGTGGTGGGCACATTGTTGGGCGCGCGCATGCCCGCGCTCCCTCGGCTTGGCTTGAACCCCATCGACGTGCGCGATGTAGCCGAAGTGCATCTGCGCGCCATGACGGCGTCCGCCGCGGGAGGGCGTCGCCACCCGATGGCGGTGAATGGATATTATCTGGCCGATGCCGCGCGCCTTCTTCGACAGCATTACCCCGACCGCCGTATTTCCGCGCGTCTCATGCCCGACTGGTTTGTCCGGCTGGCCGCGATCGCGGTGCCGATGATGCGTCCGATCGTCGATGAATTGGGCGAAGCCAAGACCGTCGACTCATCCGAAGCGCTGTCCCTCCTCGGTCGGCCCTTTGTGGCAGCCGATGATGCCATTCTCTCCACCGCTAAAAGTCTTCTCGCCCACGGCATTGTGTAGCGTATCGGCCCGTCTGCTGCCGGGCATAGCTGGCAACGATAAATGATTATCGGCTCACCGCTGCAGTCATTCGCCGGAAGCTCCCGATGGCGCCGCGAGCTGGGCCTACAGCACTGACTGGTCAGACGGACGGCGCCGAGGGCCCCGCTGGCAAATGGTCCAACGGCCCGTGATGGCCGGACGGCCGCGGTTTATGGTTGACATTTGTTCGCTACCTAGCAATTATTGTTTGGTAGCGAACAAAGGTGAGAATCTCACATGCCGAATCAGGCGGATGACGGGCGCACCTCCGTGGGGGCCTGGACCAAGCGGTGTTACTTCTCCGGTCGCGCGCTCATGGATGCCACTTTGCGGCCTTACGATCTGGGATCCACCCAATGGTATGTTCTGTGGCTCCTCGCGACCCACGGCCCGTCCGTCCAACGTGACGTCGGACGCGAACTCGGGCTCGAACGGGCCACCTTGAGCGGGATCATCTCGACCCTCGTCCGTAAGAAGCTGGTCGAGCAGGCGTCGAGCGAAAGGGACCAGCGTCAGCGTATGCTGACATTGACCGCCGCAGGGGAGGCGCTGTGGCGCAAGCTACCCGACCTGTCTTTCATTCATGAAGCCGCCTTCGGCGGTATCGATCCGGCCGAATTGGCCACGACCATCCGTGTCCTGCAATCGGCGACCGAACGACTGCAGGGTCTTTTGCAAAAGGACTGAGCAGATGACGATATTGATAACGGGAGCCACTGGGCTTGTCGGGGAACGCCTTCTTCCGCGGCTGGTGGAAGCCGGCTTCGCCTGCCGTGTCTTGCTCCGGCCGGGCAAGAGTGCTCCGGATGGTACCGAGACCGTTACCGGGGATATTCTGGAGCCTTCAACCCTTCCGGATGCTGTCCGCGGCGTTTCCGCCATCGTGCATCTCGCCGCTGTATTTCGCACGCAGGACACGGATCTGATCTGGAAAAGCAATCTCGAAGGAACGCGCAATCTCGTTGCTGCAGCAAAGGTGCATGCCCCCAGCGCACGGTTCATCATGTCAAGTACCAGTCATGTCTATAATCACCACAACCCCCATCCGGGGCGAGAGGACGATCCGGTCGAGCCAAGGCAGGCCTATCCGGCAAGCAAGGTGGCGGCCGAGACCGAATTGCGGGAAAGCGGTCTGAACTGGTCTGTCCTCCGGTTTCCGTTTGTCTATGGCGACGGTGACGGACATCTTGAATCGCTTCCCAAGCATGTCGGTGCTTGGCATCCGGCACAGCGGATGAGCACCATACACCACCGCGATGTTGCGACCGCTGTCCGGCTCGCGCTGGATGGTGTGTTCGACGGGCGCGTTGCAAATGTTGCCGACGAGGCGCCGACATCCATCCATGAACTCTCGGCCATGCAGGGCGTCCCGATGAAATCGAGTGCCGAGCCTCTTTCCAATCCCTGGTATTTGCACGTCGATACTTCTCTTGCGCGCGGCCTGGGATTTCGTTCCGCCGTACGGACCGTCTACCAGGCGCAGCAAGAGGGCTTGATGTGAACAGCCGTTAAGCACGCATCAAAGGCGGTTCCGTCCCGGCGCGCCCGCCTGACCTGCTCATCTCTCTTTGCGGTACCCATGGCCTTCATACTGTCCCGGCTGCCGGCGGGAGCGCAGCCTAGCTCGTCCATGTCGAACTGCCCGCTGCTGTCGTGCGTCCGGCCGATCGTCCTTTCGGCGGTGCGATCGAACGCGACGTCGATGGGACCCACGTAAGGCGCTGCCTTGTCGACGAGGCTGCTACGCAAGCGGGCCGCTAGGCCGCGCTGAATCTTATCGGCAACGTCTTGGGTCCGCTGACAAAGTTCGAAATCATTCGGCGCGGTGATCCGGTCAGCTCGAGTGTCTGGAGGCGTGGCAGCAATTCTTCCCACAAGATACGCATTTCCATGCGCGCCAGATGCTGTCCCAGGCAGACGTGCGGGCCGTAGCCGAAGGCCACATGCTTGTTGTCGGGGCGCCGAATGTCGAATTCGAAGGGGGCGTCATAGCGGTCCTCATCGCGATTGCCCGACATGTAGCAGAGCATGAGCCAGTCGCCTGCGCGGATTGCCTGCCCCGCAATTTCGGTGTCGGTCGCAGCCGAGCGCATGAAGTGTTTGACGGGCGTTTCCCAGCGGATCACCTCGTCGACGAAACCGTCGATCAGCGACCTGTCGTCCTTCAATTCGCGCAATAACTCGGGGCGCTCGGCGAGCACCCATGCGCCGCTGGCTGTCGAGGCGGACGTGGTGTCATGCCCCGCCGTCGCGGCGATGATGTAATAGCTGATCGCCTCCAGATGTCCGATGGGGGCCTCGCCGATCGTCCCGTTGGCGATCACGCTCGCCAGATCATTGCGCGGCGTGGCGCGGCGGTCCTCGATGATTGCGGTGAAATAGCTGAAGAAGTCCTGGATCGTCTCGTTCATCGCGGCGGCATGGTCCTCCGCGCTGAGCGGCGCTGCGGCGGTACCGTCGGCCGACCGGTTCAGTTCCGGGTCGTTGCTTCCGAACAATTCCTGCGTCAGCTTCAGCATGCGCGCTTCGTCCGCTTCGGGGACGCCGAGCACCTCCATGATCACGCGAAGCGGGTAGAGGAAGGCGATATCGCGGGCAAAATCGCATTCGGGCCCGATGTCCATCATGCGGTCGGCAAAGGAGCGGGCAATTTCCCGAATGCGCGGCTGCAACTCGCGCAGGCGCTGGGGCATGAACCAGTTCTGGGTCAGCAGCCGGTATTTCATATGGTCGGGACTGTCCATCTGGACAAGCGACCGGATGCGATAGGGTTTGCCGCCGCTCCTTTCGCGTATGCTCTCGTGCTGGGCGCGATTGAGCAAGGTGACGGGCATGTCGCCGTTCCTGAAGATGGCAGGCTGACGTTCGATCAGTTGAATGTCGTCGAACTTGCTGACGACCCAGAAGGGATCGTAATCGTCCAGTTCGGCGCGGCCGAGCGGTGTGGACCGGCGGATCTCGGCATAGGCACGATGCGCGATGTCCCAGTCGCCGTAGGAGCGATGCTCGACAATGGTGCGCGCAAGATGGTCCGCAACGATCATTCGGGAAAATCCTCTCTTGGAGCGCGAGCCACAGAAACCGGTCGCGCCGATTCTGTGACGACGGCATGCGAGTTTCGTTCGCATGCCTCGGCGACCTTATTTCATTTACGTAAATGTGTTCACGAAAATGTATTTTGTCAACGATATTTCCGCTGCCGCGATGGTGTCGATGCCGCCTGCCAGATTGCCACAGGCGCGCGCGCGAACGGCACGCGGCAAGCTCGCAGACTCAGTTGCCTCTCGTCATGCCGCGTCGAAGGCGGCGGGAGTGGGATCTGTCAGGGAAGGAGGCTGTGGCCGAGTTGGCGCGATGCCGCGCGGCCCACCTCGATCAGCTCGTCGATGCGCTCGCTCCGGCTCGACAGCGCGATGCGGTCGGTGCCGAAGAATGTCAGCGCCATGCTGACCTCGCCGGCATGATCGAGCAGTGGCACCGATGCGGTGTCGAGCACATGCACTTCGGGCCGAAGTTTGGCGGGGGCGAACATCGGCAGCCGTTTTCCGCCCGCAGTCACGAGTGTCGAGGACAGGCCCTTGGCACGGATGTCGGCAAAAATGCCTTCGACCAGTTCGTGGTCGATCGGATCGTCGGGGCGCTCCTTGTTCCAGCCCGCGACTTCGGGCTCGATCAGGCCGGCGACGTCGGCAGGGTCGCGATAGGCGGCGAGCAGACGCCCCGTCGCGGTCCAGAGAACCGGAAGCACGCGGCCTTCCTGGAATTTGAGTTGCAGTCCTTTGCGGCCCGAGAGCCAGCGGACGATAGTCGGGCCGTGCGAGCCCCAGACCGACAAATGCCCGTCGAGCCCGGATTCGTCGCTGAACTGGCGCAGCGCTTCGGTTCCGATCTCGATCGAATCGATCTGACCCAAGGCCATGAGGCCGATCTCCGCCGCCGACTCGCCCAGGGCATAATTGCCCGATCGCGGATCTTGCCGGACATAGCCGGCGGCGACGAGGCTCGACAGATAACGGTGCGCCCGGCTAGGCATGAGCCCGCTTGCGAGCGCGATCTCCCGCAGAGGTTGAGGTCGATAGGCAAGTCCTACGGCACGCAGCACCGAAAGCCCGACGACCATCGCCTGAATTCCGCTGCTACCGCGCTTGTCGTCATCGTCGCGTTCTGTCTTCGGCGGCCGTCCGCGCCCTCTTTTTGCGGGCTTGGTGCTGGACGGCGCTTCGGGCAGCTCGGTGGATTTCTTGGCCATTGCGCGCTTGTGCCGAATAATTAATTGCGAAACAAGTCAGGCCATTCCGCATTCTGGCTTGTCATATCCGTTTCCGGCTGCCCTTGGATGCGACCGCAATCGTTGATTCGAAGCATTTAATATCTGATTCTAGGGCATATTGTGGGAATATTGCGAGCATCGGATCGCCCGCAGGGGGCGGCGCGTGATTGCACGCTCTGGTCCCTGAAACCGTGCTGGTTCACGGCATGGGGGCGCGTCCTGTTCGCGGTTTTCGGGGGTTTGTGACACCGTCACGGCAGCTTTGGCGATTTGGCGATTGACAAGCCATCTTCAAATGGTGAAATTAGTTCTCGAAAATAAAAATTAGCGACCCGACGAGGGATCGAAGCGTGAGAGAGGTGACGATGCGGCCGACCAGTCCAGCTCTTGGCCCCGTGACGCACGGCGACGGGATGTCGGCGGGGTCGGCGCCGGCCGGGGCGCCCGCATCCGGTTCGATCTCGACGGCCTTCGCGCTTCGTATCGTGCTCTTTTCGGCCATCGGCGTCGCGGTCAACATGACGCCGCTGTTTCTGGCAACCTTCAGCGTGCTGCTCAAACCGATCGAGGCGTCGCTCGATCAGTCGCGCACTGCGGTGATGATGGGCCATGCCGCGTGCCTGATAGGACTCGCCGTCGCGGGTCCGATCGCCGGTCGCCTCGTCGACCGGTTCGGGCAGGGCGTGGTGCTGATGACGGGCATACCGCTCCTGTCCCTAGTGCTCGCCAGCTTCTATCTGCTGCCGCCGTCGCTGCCGTTATTCATCGCGCAGTGCGCCATGATCGGGGTCGTCGGCAGCGCGAGCTATCAGTTCATCTATTTCAGCGTCGTGTCCCTCTGGTTCGATCGCAAGCTGGGGGTCGCCCTGGCCTTTGCCGGCGTCGGCACCTCGATCGGCTTTCTGATCTTTACGCCGCTCGCGAGCTACCTCGTCCGGACCTATGACTGGCAGACCACCTATCTCATCCTCGGGCTGATTTCGGCGGCGGTCGCGATTCCCAACATGCTTCTTTATCGCGGCCGGCCTGTCGACCCCTCAGTCTCATCGGCACGCGGCGCGCCGGCTGTCGAAGGCGTTTCGGCGCGCGAGGCGTTCCGGACGAGCGCTTTCTGGCGTCTCGCGATCAGCTTCTATCTCATGTGTGTCATGCTGAACGGGAACCTGCTGCACTTCGTCCCGATGATGACCGATCGCGGTCTCGATGCGGGTACCGCGGCGGGGATCATCGGGATCGCGGGCGTCGGAGTTCTGGCAGGCCGCCTCGGCTGCGGCTTCCTGCTGCTGCGGTTCAACGGCGCCTATGTTGGCGGACTTGTCTTCTTTCTCGGCGTGATCGGCGCGCTGCTGCTGATCCCGGCGCGCGATCCCGCCGTGATCACCGCGGCGATCCTGATGCTCTGCCTCGCGCTGGGCTCCGAAGGCGAACTGCTCAACTTCATGGTGCACCGTGCTTTCGGCCTGCGCATGCAAGGCACGATCCTCGGCTTCCTGACCGCCGCCTATCTTTTCGGAACGCTGAGCGGCCCGATGATGATGAGCATCTGGTACGATCGGACCCAAAGCTATGATGGCGGCCAATGGGTTCTCGTCGGCGCCGGTCTTGTGGCCGCGCTGCTGATATTGGGCGTCGCGAAGGCCGTGCGGTCGCCCGGTCCCCTGGAGACCGACAGGGCTGCAGCGGAAGGACGGGGATAGGCCGCCGCCCCAGCCAAGGCGGCATGGCCGATCCCGGCTGCCGTGCGGAAGACATGGACCGCCGCTTGTCCGGCCAAGGTTGAAAAACAGCAATAAAAAATCGGGAGAAGATATCATGAAGGACCAAGCCCATCATCTGAAGTCCGGCGCGGCAGTGTTGGCGATCTGCCTGGCGGCTGCGGCGCCGACCCGCGCGAGCGCGCAGGAAAGCGCCAATGCCGAAGAGCGGGCCGACCAAGAAATCCAGGAAATCCTGGTGACGGCGACCAAGCGCGAGGTTCGCCTGCAGGATGTGCCGGTGTCGGTTGCCGTCATTCCGAGCGAGCAACTGCGCGAAACAGGCACGCTGTCGACCTCGGACCTCCCGAACCTCGCCCCCGGCCTCTTCTATTCGCCCGCCGCGTCGATCCAGACGACCCAATTTATCATTCGCGGCGTCGGGACATTTGCCGTGACGAACGCGCTGGAAACGTCGGTCGGCGTCACCGTCGACGGCGTACCCGTCGCCCGGCCGGCAGGGCAGGTGGCCGACATGATCGATATCGATCATGTCGAGGTGCTCAAGGGGCCGCAAGGCACGCTGTTCGGCAAGAACGCAACCGCGGGCGTGATCGCGATCACCACCCGCAAACCCGTGCTGGGCGACACGAGCCTCGAGGGCAATATCAGCTTCGGCTCGTACCGCGAACTCAACATCGATGTCGCGCACAATATCGCGCTCGGCGACAAGGCGGCGCTCCGGGTGACGGCCTGGCGCAATTATCACGACGGCTATATCGACAGCGCGACCGACGATTTCGAATATGGCGACAAGAACACCTGGGGGCTGCGCGTCGGCGCGCGGGCCGAGCCCACCGAAAGGCTGAGCCTGACGCTCATCGGTCAGTATGACGGGCGCGACGAGCGTGGCAATGTCGCGCTGGCCGCCGCTTTTACCGGGCGCACGCGGCAGGTCTTCGTCGATACGGCGGCCGCGCTCGGGATCGTGCCCAGTCTGACGAACCGCACAGCCGACACCGCGATCCGCCCGATCAGCAAGGGCGAGAATTATTATCTGACGGGACTCGTCGATTATGAACTCGGTGGCGGTTACACGCTTTCGTCGGTGTCCTCCTATCGCCGCATCGACCTCGACAATCAGTCCAATCCGCTCGGCTTCACCGCCCCGACACTGGATCTCACCATCGGCGGTAACGAAAAGTCCGACACTTTCAGCCAGGAGCTGAGAATCGCGTCGCCCGCCGAGCAACCGCTGAGCTTCGTGGCAGGCCTCTATTATTTCGCTTTCGATGTCGATCAGATCCAATATCAATATGGCATCGCGCTTCCCACGATCGGCGGACTTTCCATCATCAATCCGCAGTCGGTGCGACAGAAGAATTACGCGGCTTTCGGGGAGATGACATACCGCATCCTGCCCAATCTCCGGCTGCTGGCCGGTATCCGCCAGTCGCACGATCGCGTCGAGGGCACTTATGTACGAAGCAATGTCACGCCGCCGACCCCGCCCGTGCCCGGCTCATTCGCGCCCGTTTCGGTCACTCCGCCGCGGCTGACCTATGACTTCACATCCTATCGCTTCGGCGCCCAGTTCGACGCCACGCCCGATGTCATGGTCTATGCGACCGCCTCGCGTGGCTACAAGGGACCCGGCTATAATTTCACGCCCTCGATCACGCCGACGCAGGTGGCGCAGTTCGGCGTGGAAGTGAAGCCCGAGACCGTCCGGTCCTATGAGGTGGGTCTGAAAGGCCAGTTCTTCGACCGGCGCCTCTCGTTCAACATCGCGGCCTATCATTCGACCTTCCGGAATTTCCAGGCGACGACGGCGGTGTCGGTCAACCCGCTCGTCTATAGCGTGCAGAATGCGGGCGAACTGACGTCGCAGGGGGTCGAATTCGACCTCAGCGCGCGGCCGGTGCGCGGTCTGACCCTCGGCCTTGCCGGCGCCTACACCGACGCGAAGTTCACCGATTTCGCCACCGCGCCCTGTTATGGCGGGCAGCCGACGCTGCCCGCGGGCAGTCCTCTCACTCCCGGCTTCTGCGTCGGCGGCGTGCAGAGTCTCGACGGCGTACGCGTGCCGCAGGCGCCCAAATGGTCGTTCAACGGGCGCGCGCGTTACGAAGCGGACATCGGCACCGACTGGACCGCCTTCGTGAATGTCGACGCGAATTATTCGAGCAAGATCAAGTTCGAGGCGACGAACGATCCGTTCAACGTTCAGAAGGCCTATGCCGTCGCCAATCTGTCGCTCGGCTTCGGACCCCAGGACAAGAGCTGGACCTTGAGCCTCTATGCGCGGAACATTTTCGACGAGAGCTTCGCCTCGCGCCGGCGCGAGAACAGCGGGGTGTACCAGCAATTCTTTGCCTATGAATCGACTCGCCGCATCGGGATGAACCTGAACTTTCAATTCTGACGCGCGAACGGCGTTCCGGCAGTGCGGAAGCCAGGCCAGCGACCCGGCCTGGTTCGCACGGCCGGAACGTCGCCAAATTGACGATAAGGAGGGGTGGAGATGGCCCGCATCGGCCACGCGATTGTCAACGGGACCACGGGCGAAGGCCTGACGTCGGAGGACTATGAGAGCCGGTGCAACCGCGCGGCGCAGCTCTTTCGCCAATTGGGGCTGCATCGCGGCGACCATATCGCGATCCTGCTGCCCAATTGCCTCGATTATTTCGTCGTCGCCGGAGCGGCGCTCCGGACCGGCCTCTACGTGACGCCGATCAGCAGCCATCTGAAGGCCGAGGAAATCCGGCACATAGTTGGCGATTGCGGGGCGCAGTGCCTCGTCGCGACCGCCGACCTGTTGTCCAGGATGGACGGCGACACCGTGCGCGCGCTGCGTGCGATTTTCGTCGTCGGCGAGGAATGTCCGGGCGCGCTGCACTGGGATACCGCGCTCTCGCTGATGCCCGATGCGCCGGTCGACGACGCGACGCCCGGGCGCATCATGTTCTATTCGTCGGGTACGACAGGGCTTCCGAAAGGCATCAAGCAGCCCCTGCCGCCGGTCGGCGACTTCTCGGGCGACGCGGCGAGCGCGCGTGCGATGGGCGCATCCTGGGGGTTCGGCCCCGACACTATCTACCTGTCCCCGGCGCCGCTCTATCACGCCGCGCCGCTACGCTTCTCGATCGCGGCCCTTCGGCTCGGCGCGAGCGTTGTCTTCAGCGAGAAATTCGATCCCGAGCAAACACTTGCGCTCGTCGAGCGCTATGGCGTCACGCACGCCCAGTTCGTGCCGACGATGTTCGTGCGCATGTTGCGCCTCGCCGATGATGTCCGGAAGGGTTACGACCTGTCGTCGCTGACCTGCGCGATCCACGCGGCCGCGCCGTGTCCGGTGGACGTCAAACGACAGATGATCGACTGGTTCGGCCCGATCATTCACGAATATTATGCGGGGACGGAGGCCGTGGGATCGACACGCATATCGTCCGCCGAGTGGCTCGCGCATCCCGGCTCGGTCGGCCGGCCGTCGAACTGCAAGGTCCATATCCTCGGCGACCGGCACGAGGAGCTTCCCGCGCGCGAAGTCGGCATGGTCTATTTCAGTGGCGGCCCCGCTTTCGAATATCATAGCGACCCCGACAAGACGGCTTCGGTGCGCAGTCCGCAGGGCTGGATGACATTCGGTGATTGCGGCTATCTCGACGAGGACGGCTATCTGTACCTGACCGACCGCAAGGATTTCATGATCATCTCTGGCGGCGTGAACATCTACCCGCAGGAGATAGAAGATGTGATCGCGCTGCATCCGCAGGTCGACGATGTCGCGGTGATCGGCATTCCCGAACCCGAGTTCGGACAGGAAGTGAAGGCGCTGGTCAAGCCGATGCCGGGGGTCGGCGATACAGCGGCATTCGAGGCGGAAATTCTCGCCTTCTGCGCGGGCCGGCTATCGTCGGTCAAATGCCCGCGCAGCATCGTCGTCGTCGACGCGCTGCCGCGCAGCGAGACCGGAAAATTGCAGAAGCGACTTTTGATGAGTGCCTATGGGGCGAAGAGCGCCGGCGCAGTCGCTCCCGCTTCTAGATAAGCGCCGAAACGGGCGCCGCGGCCGCCGAGGCCGCGGCGCCCTTCGCCTCGTCAGATCGCCGCTTCTATGAAGCTCGGCCCCGGCCGGGCCATCGCCGCGGCGAAGGCCGCGTCGAAGGCTTCGCCCGTTTCGCAGCGGACGGCATGGACGCCGAAACCGCTCGCGATCGATACCCAGTCGGCCTTTGGATCGCCGAGGTCGAGGAGACGGTTGGCGACCGGCCCTGCGCCACCCGCGGCCGCTGCCGCGCCCGTGCGCTCCATCTCGATGCCGAGGATGCGGTAAACATGATTGGCGAAGACCACGACGGTGATATCGAGCCTTTCGCGCGCCATCGTCCACAGCGCCTGCACCGTGTACATGGCGGCGCCATCGCCATTGAGGCTGATCACCTTGCGCTCCGGCGCCGCGACCGCCGCGCCGACGGCGAGCGGCAGGCCAAGGCCGATCGAGCCGCCGGTCGTAACGAGGACATCGTGCGGCCGCGCCGTTGCCGTGGCTTCGGCGACGCCCGTTCCGGAGGTAACGGCGTCGTCGCACAGGATCGCGCCTTCGGGCATATGCCGCGCGATCGAAAGCCCGACCTTCTTGGGCGATAGCCGGCCGTTCGGTACGGTGTCGGGGATCAGCAGCGGCTGCGCCGCGCCTTGGCGCGGCGTCCCGAGCGCTTCGGCGAGCGACATCAGGGCCGCCACCGAATCCTCGGATCGCTCGGACAGCGTCAGCGTGGCGCAGCCTTCGGGCACGAGCACGCTGGGCCGGTCGGGATAGGCGAAGAAGGCCACCGGCATCGCCGCGCCGACATAGACGAGCAGGTCGACGCCATCGAGCGCCTCGATCGCGACTTCGGCGAAATAAGGCAGACGGGCCGGCAGGAAGACGCCCGCACCGCGCGGTTGGCGGGCTACGAACGTCTCGGTGTAGACCTTGATCCCCGATGCCTCGATGCGCGCCGCGCTTCGATAGCCGGAGGCGTTGCACGCCTGCCCGCCGAGCAGGAGCACGGGCTTCTTTGCAGCTTTGATCGCCTGCGCGACCGCATCGATCTGTTCGGCCGCCGGAGCGGGACGCACCGGCTTCGCGATGGTGACAAGCTCCTTGCTGGCCGGAAGCCAGGCGGCATCGGCGGGCAGGATGAGGCTGACCGGGCCGCCCGGCGCGCCATAGCTTGCCGCGACCGCCTCTGCGGCGAGCGCCGAAACCTCGTCGGGGTGATCGGCCGATTTCGCCCACAGCGAATTGGGTTTTACCAGCGTCGCGATGTCCGAATTGAGCGGAGCGTCATATTGGCGGTGGTAGGTGGCATGATCGCCGATCACATTGACGATCGGCGTGAACGCGCGGCGGGCATTGTGCAGGTTGGCAATGCCGTTGCCATATCCGGGACCGAGATGAAGCAGCGTGCACGCGGGCTTTTCGGCGATGCGGCCGTAGCCGTCGGCGGCGCCGGTCGCGACCCCTTCGAAAAGACAGAGAATCGGGCGCATGGCGGGCACGGCATCGAGCGCCGCGACGAACTGCATTTCCGATGTGCCGGGGTTGGCGAAGCAGGCGGTCACATCATTGGCGACCAAGGTGGAGATCAGCGCATTGGCGCCGGTCATCTGGAACGGGCTATTGTCATCGGCCATCGATCGGCTCCGAAATGGGCGGGTCCGCGGTGTCGGTCCGCCCGGATGCAGGGAAGCCAGGCGCATGGGCGCGAGGCCGTAGAAGGTCGGCGCCCGGGGAGAGGAGCCCGGGCGCCGTTTCGTCAGCGGTTGGTCCAGCTGCGGAAATTCGCGGTAAGGCTGCCCAGGCTGTCGAGCTTGTCGAGTTTCCACAGATCGTCGCGGAGACTCTGCGCGCCCGCGGGGTCGAGCACGCGGCCGATCATGCTGTCGAATTTCTGGTTGAGCTCGTCGTCGGTCATCGGGTTCTTCACGCTGCCACGCGGGTGCCAGGCTTCCTCGACGATCGTCGTTCCGTCCTTCAGCGTGACCGTGATCCGGGATCCCGTCTCGCGCTTGGCACGAAAGCGGGCCTCGATCTCGTCGTCGACGCTGATCGTGATCTTGTTCATCAGCGGTCGCAGCGCGGGGTCGCGGACGCGCTCGGTGGTGAAGCTGTCGAGCGTGACCTTGCCGTCGACCAGCACCGCGGCGACGAGATAGGGCAGGCTGTGGTCGGCGCCCTCACGCGTCTGCGGATCCCATTTCTCTTCCACGTCGCCCTGGCCGCCGCCGATCTCGTGCCACGACAGCCAGTAGGTCGCGATATGGATCGACTCCACGTCCTCGAGCTTGAACTTGTCGCGCATGCCGAGCACGCCGGTGACGGTAGCCTGGCTGTTATATTCGGTCGGGAAATATTTGAAGTAGGTGCGGTCGATCGCGGGCAGGCCGAATTGCAGCTTGCCGATCTTGTCGATCTCGAACTCACGTCGGCTGATCACCTTGAAGAAGGCGTCCTGGCCGGTGAAGGGCTCCGACGGACCGGTCATGCCGAGCTGCGCCATGCGGACGGCGTAGAAGGCGGTCATGGCGGCATGCGCGGTGGCGCAGCCCTTCCAGTGCGACAGCTCGCCGCAGCGCACGACGCGTAGCGGGGCACCCGGCATCAGCGCCAGCGAAAAGGCATTGGCGAGTTGGTCGGCGTTGAGGCCGAACAGGCGGCCGACGGCAGCCACCGTACCCATCGCGATATGGGTGCCCTGATCCCAGCCGTCGTTGCGGCCCGGATAGGCGCTGACGAAACCGGCGCAGGCTTCATATCCGACATGGGTTGCGAAGATGAGGTCCATCCCCGAACCGCCGATCATCTCGACCGCCGAGAAAATGGCCGGGGTCATGTCGTTCGGATGGCCGCCGACATTGGCGAGGCCGGTGTCATTATAGTCGAGGTGACGATTGGCCGAGCAATTGGCCATGACGGCGAATTCGGGGACGGTGAGGTCAGCGACGCCGTAGGTGGTACAGCCTTTCGTCTGCGGCGCGGACGCGGCCATGTTGCGCAATATCGTCACGGGTTCGCTGCTGAAGCCGCCAGCCGCGCATCCGATGCCGTCGAGATGGTGTCGAATGGCCTGATAGATTGTGTCGGTGCTCATCGACTCGGGTGTGACCGAGAGCGTGTAGTCCACGAGGGCCTGCGTCGGTGCGTCCATAATCGTCTCCATTTGCTTTGAGGTGCTGACACGGCGAGGCCTCAGAGGACCGCGCTCTCCCGCATCCGATCTAAGCAGAACATAATTACAGGTCAATATTGTCCTGCAATTATGTTCTGGTAAAATGAGAGCCGATGCTGCAAACAAGGTCGTTAGCTGCACTTACGCCGGATTTTGCGCGCGATGGCTGCTGGCCCGCGCGCTCGCGCCACAGGAGGAAGTTTTGGCCACGATCGATAATGCCGCCCTCATTGGGGCCTTTTACGAAGCGCGACGCGACGGAACGCAGCCCGTGGGCGTGGAGGCCGTGCAGATCAGTCTGGAGCAGGCGATGGAGACGCAGCTGGCCGTGCTCGACCGGCTGGTGGCCGACGGCGAAACCCTGGGCGGCTGGAAAGTCGGCCTCACTTCGGGGCGCTCGCGCGACATGATGGGCCCCGGCTTTCGTCCCTTTGGCTATATACTGCGTTCGCGGGTGCTGGCCTCCGGTGCGTCACACCCGCGCGACGCGATCATGCGCCGGCGCATCGAACCCGAACTTTGCCTGATTCTCGGCAAACCGCTGCGTGGGCCGGTCAGCGTCGAGGAGGCACGCGATGCGGTGCGCGGGGTTGCCGCGGCCTTCGAGATCAATGAGCTCAGGACCGACCCGACCTGGGCGCGGCCTTTGCTGCTCGCCGACGGCTTGGCGAACTGGGGCGTGGTGCTGGGCCCCGAGGCGCCGGTACGCGACGCCCTCGCCGACACGACGGTCCATTTCTACTGCGACGATGAGCTGATCGACGAGGTGACGCCGGGCGACACGATGGACGATCCCTTTCAGTCGCTTGCGCGGCTTTCCGCCCTGCTCGATGCGCATGGCCGCGGGCTCGAGGCGGGGCAGCCGGTGATCACCGGGTCGTTCAGCCAGACCGCGGTGAAGCGACCCGCGCTCTATCGCGCGACCTTTTCGGATATCGGCGAAGTGGCGTTCCGCTTCACCTGAACGTCCGCGTGGCAGAGGCCGGTTGAAGCGAGGCGGATGTCTGTGGCAGGTCGAACGGATGCAAAAAGAAGTCGAATCGCCTGATACGCCCGGGACCGAGGGGGCGGTCATCCCCCCGCCGGACCCGCGCGTCAGTTCCACCGATCAGCTGATGGAGGAGATCGTTCGCGGCCTCTATCAGGGGCGATTTGCGCCCGGACAGAAGCTGGTCGAGGCCGAACTGGCGAAGCGTTACGCCGTCGGACGGGGCACGGTTCGCGAGGCCCTTCGGCGACTGGCGATCGAGGGGCTGGTGGTTCTCAGCCTGCACCGCGGCGCCAGCATCCGGGCTCTCTCGCGCGAGGATGCCCGCAGCATCAGCGAAATACTCGAATATCTCGCCGGCCTCGCGGCGCGGCTCGCCGCCGAACGGATCGAACCCGGCGAAGCGGCCGAGCTCACGGCGATGATGGCATCGCTGCGACGCCAGGCCGAAGCGGGCGACAGTTTCGAGTTCGCGCGGATGCGGAACCGCTTCTACCGGCTCCTCATCGCATACAGCCGCAACGGGGAGCTCGCGCGGTTGCTGCCGCTCGTCGAGGGGCATCTGCTCCGAACCCAGTTCCGCGACGCTTACGCCGTCGATGCTGAAAAGGCGCGGCTCGACGTCTATCAGGGCGTCATCGACGCGGTCGTCTCGCACGATGCCGACGCAGCCGAACGCGTGATGCGCCGCCACATCCGGTCGATTGCGGAGCATGTCGAGACGCTTCCCGATGAATTCTTCGCCTGACAGGCCGCGGCGCCGCGGCACTCAGCCCGCGCGGTTCCAGCCACCGTCGATCGGGATCAGCGCGCCGGTGACATAGTCCGAGGCCGAGGTCGTCAGAAACTCGACCACGTCGGCGCAATCCTCGGGCGTGCCGTGCCGGCCGAGCGCGATATCGCGCGACACGCGCGGCGCCGCGTCGCCACCGCCCACCAGTTCGACGATGCGCGCGGTCTCGATCACCCCGGGCGCGATGCAGTTGGCGTTGATGTTGAACGGGCCCAGTTCCTGCGCGAGGTAGCGCGTATAGTGGGCGATCGCCGCCTTTGCCGCGCCATAATGGGCATAGCCGCCGCCGAGCGAAGCGACCTTGCCGGCGTAGGAGGCGGCGGTGACGATCTTGCCCGATCGCTGCGCCTTCATGAAAGGCGCGACCGCCGAGCAGCAATAGACGGTGCCATAATAGTTCATCTCGGTGACCTGATGCAGCAGCGCCTTCGGCACCAGCGTCGGCGTCGTCTCGGCCGGCTTGCCGCGGCCGCCGCCGGCATTGGCGACGAGAATGTCGATCGTGCCCCAGGCTTTCGCTACCGCTTCGGCCATCGCTTCGGCGGCTTCGGCGTCGCCGATGTCGAATTCGAAGCCGCGCGCGTCACCTCCGTGCGCGACGATCTCGTCGACCACCGTCTCGCCGGTCATCAGCGACGCTTCGCCGGCGAATTCGGCATAGGATCTGAGGTCGAGGTCGCACACCGCGACCTTTGCACCCAGCGCTGCCAGGCGATGGGCGTAGGCGCGCCCGAGGCCCCGACCCGCGCCGGTCACAATCGCGACCTTTCCGTCGAGTTTTTTCATCTCCGCCTCCCTCTTCTGCGCTCCGGCCGCCAGACCTATCGGGCTGCGGGTCCGGTTTTCGATTTGTTCGCGACCGAATAGATGTCGACGCTGTTGAGCGCCGCCATCATGTCCTGATAGCGATCTTCACGGCCCGTCCTCGCGACGATCAGGCTCACCCCGTCATGGATCAGCGCTGCGTCGAGCTCCTCCGCGAAATCATCGAGCGTGTCGACCGACCGTGCCCGGCAGCCGATGGCCGCCGCAATCGCGGCGTAATCGAAATCCTTGAACTCCGATGCGATCCGGCGATCCGCCTGGCCGCTGTAGACCCAGCCGAGAACGCCATTGTCGAGCACCACGACGATCATTTTCAACCCCAGCTCGACGGCCGAAATCAGGCTGTGGAGGCTCATCGCGATCCCGCCGTCGCCGCAGACCGCGACGGCCGTCCGTCCGGGGAAAGCCTGCGCAGCGGCCATCGCCGACGGCAGCGCATAGCCCATGCCGCCGCCGCCATTCGGTTGCAGCACCGTGCCGCCGGCCCTGGTCTGATAGTCGCGCAGGACAAACAGGCGATTTTCACCCGCGTCGCACGTGACCACGGTGTCGGCGGGAAGGCTGTGCGAGAGCATCTGTACGACATCGCGGGCGCTCAGCACGCCGGGACGGGATGTCTGCGCGCGGTCGAAATATCCGTCCAGCAACCGCGCTTCGGCAACCGTGGCCTTCCCTGCCGCCCTGTGGTCGCCGATCGCCGCCGACAGGCGGGGCAGGGCATCTTTCGCGTCCCCCTGAACCAGAATGTCTGCGGGAAATGTCCAGCCGAGATTCAGCGGTTCGACATCGACCTGGACGAGCTTCTGCCGTGTGAGATCGATGAGTTCGCGATTCGCATTGGCGGTGTCGGTGGCCCCGAGCTTGGTCCCCAGCGCGAGAAGCAGATCAGCCGCGCCGACGACCCGGTTCGCGGTGTCGTGTCCGAAGCCGCCGATGACGCCCAGCGCGAGGTCGCTTGCTTCCGGGAAGACCCCCTTGCCGGCGGGCGTCGTCGCGACGGGTATGCCGTGGCGCGCCGCGAATTCGGCAAGCGCCGTTTCGGCCTGCGCCAGCCGGATGCCGTTGCCCGCAATGATCACCGGCCGTTCGGCGAGGCGCAGCAGGTCGGCCGCCGCGTCGATTGCGGGGCCATCGGTGACGGCACGCGCCGCCGCATAACCGCGGTCGGGATAATTTTGCGGCTCCGACGCCGATCCCAGCTTCTGGAGCAGGGCGCGGGCGGTAAAGATGACGGCGACGGGGCCGGGTTCGCCGGTCATGGCATGTTTCACCGCAAGCTGGGTCATCTGCAGCGCCTGCGTCGGGTCCTGCGCAACGAAGGTGCGTTTGGTGATCGCGCGGAGCGCCCCGGCGAGGTCGTAGCTGCCATAGCCGCTGAGGCCACCCTGATAGGGGCCGAGGTGCGAGTAGGATCCGCCTTCGGTCGCATCGATCAGCAAGACCATCGGCGACGCGCCGAGATGCGCCTCCATGATCCCGATGCCGGCATTGCCCAGCACCCAGGCACCCTGCGCGATAACGAACGCCGGCCGGCCGGTCAGGCGCCCATGGGCCTCGGCCATGACGGTGGCGACCGACTCCTGGCGGACAAGGTGCGTCGCGACCCGGTCCCGAACGGCATAGAGCGCGTCATAGATATACATGGAATAGCCGCCCGGCATGCCGAACACGACCGGGTCGGCCTGCTGGGCGATGATGTGCGCGACGGCGGCGGCGCCGGTCATCCCGAACGGCGCGTTCACGGTTTCCTGTCCCACCTCTATCCTCTCCTCTGGCCGGCGGCTTGGCGCGCCCTGGTCAACCGGGGGCGTGCGTCAGCGCTCTGGCTTCGCTTGCCGGGATGATCCGCGGCGGCTTGGGCAATCCCCGTTCCTTGCGCGGCTTTTTCACATATTCCGCAAATTCGATGTCGATGCCGTGGGGCCAGCGTCGCCCGCGCACGTCGGACACCAATGTCGTCAGACGCCCGATCCCGCTGATTTCCTGGACGATCGTGTCGCCGTCCTGCATCGGCCCCAACCCCTGGCGATTGCAGCCGGCGGCGATGATGTCGCCGGGAACCAGCGTATTGACCCGCGATGCCCGCGCGATGAGCGCGGGGATCCGGTGTGCCATGTCGCTGGTGCTGTAATCCTGGCGCAGCTCGCCATTGGCCCAAAGGCGCACCTCGAGATCGTGCGGATCGGCTATCTCGTCGCGGGTGACGATCACCGGGCCGATAGGCGCGAAGCCGTCCCAGCTTTTCTGCGAGAACCAGCTGGGGATGCCGTTGACGAGGATGCCGCGCGCCGAGGCGTCCTGAAACACCGTGTAGCCGAAGACATGGTCGAGCGCGTCGGCTTCGGCGACGTTCCGGCATTCGCTGCCGATCACGATCCCCAGCTCGAGTTCGTGATGGACGATCACCAGATCGGTATCGGGAAGCTGCATCGTGTCGCCGTCGCCGATGACGGCCGATGGCGATTTGTGAAAGAATTCGAGCTCGCTGACATTGCCGGCGATGCCCTCCATATAATTGGCGGCGGCGCACAATATCTTCGAGGGGCGGGGCAGCGGCGCGCGCAGGCGCACCGCGTCCAGCGCCGGGCCGGACGCCGAGGCGACATATGCCTCGATCGCGGCGCGCTGGCCGGCCCAGTTGGCAATCAGCCATTCGATGCGCTGCTGCGGCGGGCAGTTACCGGGCAGGTCGATCAGGTGGGCGATGTCGACGATACGGTCCTGCCGGACGACTCCGGGAATGAAATCATCGAAGAAAGCGAATTTCATGGGACCCTCGATCGCGGTTGCCGGGGACATGGGCTTCGATTGCCGTCCCGGTGTGAGTTTGAATTAAAATCATTACAGTGAATTTATATCCCAAAACAACAAAAAACTTTTCATCCCCATCGGGGCGCGATACTGCTGTGCTCGACAAGGCAGAACCGGGAGGATGGAGATGGCAACGCAGGACACGGCACGATTCACGGACGAGGCTTCGGTCCATTCGCTTTTCCCTTTGTGGGAAATGGTGACGGGTCATCAGATCCACGAACCGCGCGGCGAGCCCGCCCACATCTGGCGCTGGGACGACGCGCAGCGGCTGATCGACCGGTCGGTCGAGGAAACCACCACCGAGACCGCGGAGCGGCGCGTTCTTCTGATGGGGAATCCGGCTTTTGGATCGGGGCGCGCGCGGACGCAGACAAGCCGCACGATCCAGGGCGCCTATCAGGTGCTGATGCCCGGCGAATCGGCCCGGCCGCATCGTCATACGCCCAATGCGCTGCGTTTCATCCTCGAAGACGGCGGCGAGACCTATACGATCGTCGACGGCAAGGAATGTCTGATGCAGCGCGGCGACATCCTGCTCACGCCCGCCAACTGCTGGCACGCCCATGTGCATCGCGGCTCGCGCCGTACGGTCTGGTTCGATGCGCTCGACAGTTGCATGGCGGCCATGTTCAACGCGGCCTTCTTTGAGCCGGCGGCTAAACTGGGCAATTTTCCGGAGACCTTGCCGGAGGGGAGCTATGTGCATCCCGGCTTCAGTCCCGTGCTGCCGGACGGGGTGCCGGCCGCGCATTCGGCGCGTTTTCTCTATCCCTGGGCGGAGAGTGTCGCCGCGCTCGCGGCCGCGCCGGCGCGCGACGACGGGTCGCGCCGGGTGCGACTGACCAATCCAGACGGCGCGACGATGGCGATGCCTCCGATGGACGTCCATCTTGCCGCGATCGGCCGCGAGCCGACGCGTGCGCATCGCACCACGGCGAATGCGATCGTCGTCGCGGCGCAAGGTGCCGGGACGTCGCGGATCGGCGACCAGGACATTCGCTGGCGGCAAAACGACGTGTTCACGCTGCCCCAGTGGCAATGGGTGTCGCACAGGGCGGAAAGCGACGATGCCGTGCTGTTCGAGGTCACCGACCGCGGCGCCCTTGATGCGCTGGGCTATCTTCGCGACGAATATCGCTGATTGGGAACGCTTCCCCGCGGCTCCGCGCTGCCGCGCGATCGCTCGCAACCAAAAGCGGTTGACGATAATTAAAATGGGAAATAAATTACCCAAAATGAAAAGAGCTCATCGAGCTCGATCGGGAAGAGGGGTTCTATGCGCGTTCTGATCGCAGGAGGAGGTGTCGGAGGTCTTTCCGCCGCGATCGCCATGCGCCGGCTGGGGCACGAGACCATTTTGGTCGAACGTGCGCCCGAACTGACCGAGGTCGGCGCGGCGGTTGCATGCGGTCCCTATGCGATGCGCGCCCTCGATTTTCTCGGCGCGGCGGATCATATTCGCGCGCTCAACGATCCGCCCGAGGCCTCGCAGCACCTCGACATCATGTCGGGCAAGGTCACGATGAACCAGACACTGGCGGAGCCGGCCGGCCGGTCCAGTCCGGCGCGAATGCATATGGCGCATCGGCGCGACCTCATCGATGCGCTTGCCGGGCAGGCAAGTGGCGTGGACATCCGCCTCGGCCACAGCGTCGTCGGGGTCGAACAGGACGCGCGCTCGGTACGGCTCCTCATCGAGGGCGGCGAGACAATCGAAGGCGATATCCTGATCGGCGCGGACGGGCTGCGTTCGACCGTGCGCGCCGCGCTGTTCGGTGCGGACGAGGCAACCTTCAGCGGGTTTCTGGCGTGGCGCACCGTGGTGCCGGCTTCCAATTACGACCGCGATTTTCCGAATATCGTCCGCCTGTGGGGCGGATCGGGGCGTCACGTCATTTCCTATCCGATCCGGCAGGGAAAGCAGGTCTATGCGGGTTTCTATGTTCCGGCCGAGGAGGTGCAGCGCGAGGACTGGAGCTCGTCCGGCGACGTCGCAGACCTGAAAGCTTCCTTCGCCGACGCCTGCCCCGACGTGCGCGAAATCCTGGCCGGGGTCGATCATGCCTTCATCACCGGCATCTTCTATCGGCCGCCGCTCGAGCGATGGTTCAAGGGCCGGGCGCTGCTCGTCGGCGATGCGGCCCATCCGGTGCTCCCGACGTCGGGATCGGGCGCCGCGATGACCCTCGAGGACGGCGTCGCGCTTGCCGGATGCATCGGCCGCCATGGCGACGACTATGCGTCCGCCTTTGCCGAATTCCAGGCGCGCCGCCACCCCCGGACCACCGCGGTGCTGATCTCGTCGCGCGCGGATCTGCAAAGCTTCCACGAAACCGATCCCGAGCGACGCGAACTGCGCGAGCGCGTCAACGCCGGCGTCGCCCGGCTCGATCCTTCCGGCGTCGAGCGGCGCGCCTGGCTGGCGATGTATAACGAGGTCGAGCAATCGGCGCGGCCATTCGCCGACATCCTTGCGGAGGCGGCCAATCCGATGCGGCGGCCCGAAGCGGCGCTCGCTTTTGACCGCTGGCGCGGCATGTTTCACCCCGACGACCATGTCCATGGCGTCCTCAGTCAACGCGACGGTTATGAACGGTTGTTGGCCGGGCTGGACACGGTGCCGGAGGGCGTGCGCACCGAAGAGGTCGAATGCAACGGGGTGCCGGCGATCCGGCTCGTGCCGCCGGGCGGCGATACGGGCCCGGCGGTGCTGCATCTTCACGGCGGGCTCTATGCCTTCGGCAGCGCGCGAAGCGCCGCAGGGCTCGCGGCGCGCATCGCCGGCGCGGTCGGCGGATGGGCTCTGGTGCCCGACCTGCGCCGTGTCCCCGAACATAGCGTCAGCGACATGCTGGCAGACGTCGTTGCCGCGCACGACTATCTGTCGGCATCGGCGGAGCGCCTCTTCGTGAGCGGCGAATCGAGCGGTGCGGGGCTGGCGCTCAACCTCGCGGCCGCCCTGCGCGACCAGGGGAGGGCGCAGCCGCTGGCGCTGTGGCTGATCTCGCCCTTCGCCGACGCATCCCTTGCCGCCGCGGCGATCGGGGACAACGGCCGCACCGAAGGCTGGCTCAGCAAACAGATGCTCCTGACCCTCGCGGGAGCGCTGACCCAGGGCGAGGACCCGGCAGCGCCGCACTTTTCGCCGATCGGTCTTGCGATGGAGGACCTGCCGCCGACGCACATTTTCGCCGCGGCGGGCGAGGCTCTCGCCGGCGACGCGCAGGCGCTGGCCGCGAAGATGCAGGCGGCGGGCGTCGCTGCGAAGCTGACGCTCGTCGATGACAGCGTCCACGCCTTTCCGCACTTCGGCGAACTGCCCGAGGCTCGCGATTTTCTCTCGACTGTCCGGCAGGAAAGCACCGCATTGCTGGAACAGGGGCATATAGTCGATGCGGCCGGCGCCTGAGGGCGCGGACGCGGTACAGGAATCTGGAAGGACGAAATATGGGTCATGAATCTCTTGAGGGGCGTTCGGTCCTGATCACCGGCGGCGCCCGCGGTCTGGGCCGCGTGATGGCGCTGTCGCTGGTCGGGGCGGGCGCCAATGTCTTCATCATCGCGCGGTCCGACGCCCAGGTGGCGCAGACGGTGGAGGAAGCGCGGGGTCTCGGCCGCGGCGGCTGCGCCGGGACAGCCGCCGACATCGGCAACAACGACGACTGCCGTGCGGCGGTCGCCGCCGCCGCAAGAGCATTCGGCCGGGTCGACGTCCTCGTCAACAATGCCGCGACGGGCATGGGCGCCTGGCAACCCAAGGGCCCCACACCCTTCTGGCAACTCGATCCGCTCGGTATCGAGGCGATGACAAACGTCAATCTGCTCGGCGCCTATCGCATGTTCTGCGCCGCCGTTCCCGCGATGGTCGAAAATGGCTTCGGGAAGGTCGTCACCGTCACCACCTCGCGACCGACGATGCGGCGGCCGTACAGCGGGCCCTATGGTCCTATCAAGGCGGCGCTCGAGACGACGACGCTGATCTGGGCCGAAGAGCTGGCAAAAACCGGTGTGACCGCGAATGTCCTCCTGCCCGGCGGCGTCAGCGACACCTCGCTCGTTCCCGGCGACAATATCGGCAAGCGGGCCAAGCCTTTCGCCGCGGGCAAGGGGCCGCTCGGTCAGGAGGGTACCAACTCGGATCTGCTGCCCGCCGACATCATGGGGCCTCCGATCCTCTGGCTGGCGAGCGACGAGTCGAACGGAACGTCGGGACGCCGGTTCGTGGCGCGCGACTGGGATCCCGATCTGCCGCCCTCCGACGCGGCCAGACGCGCGATGCAGGCGCCGTCGGACGCACCGGTCATCATGTAAGACCGCGCGCGTCCGGTACGCGGCGGCGGCCCCAATGGTCGCGCGCGCCGGGCGCTCGCAAGATGGAAACAGGCGATGCTGACCAAGGGCGACGATTTTCCGCTTCACCAGACGAGCGAGCCGGTCGCATTCGCGGGAACGGACCGCAACTTCTACGACCGTTATTTCTTCAACGGTTACAGCGCCGACGGGTCGACAGTTTTCGCGGCGGCGATGGGTTTCTATCCGCAGCTCGGCATCGTCGATGCCGCTTTCTGCGTCGTCGTGGGTGGAACGCAGTATAATCTGCGCGCCAGCCGTCGTTCGGGCGGCGAACGGTTCGATCTGTCGGTCGGGCCCATCACCCTGATCGTCGATCGGCCGCTCGAGATGCTGACGCTGCGGGTTTCGGCCCATGACGGACCATTGGCGGCCGAACTGACCTTCACCGGATTTCACTTTCCGATCGAGGAGCCGCGCTTCATCCGCCGCAACAGCACGCGGCTGTTCATGGATTACACGCGGTTGACGCAGAACGGCCGCTGGTCGGGTTGGCTGTCGGCCGAGGGCCGGCGCATCGATATCTCCGACGGATGGCTCGGCACCCGCGACCGCAGCTGGGGCGTGCGTCCGGTCGGCCTGCGCGATCCGCAGCCGCCCCCGGGAGGCAATCTGGCGCAGTTTTTCTGGCTGTGGACACCTTGCCATTTCGAAGACCGCTCGCTCTTCTTTCACACCAACGACGATAGCGAGGGTCAACCGTGGAACCGCCGCGCCGTGATCGTCGGTAGCGACGGGACCGAGCGGCATTTCGACGCCGTGAGCTTCGATGCCGAATGGCAGCCGGGGTCGCGCCGGATGACGCGCCTGACGGCCGATCTCGGCGGTGGACGATCGTTGACCATGACGCCCGCGGGGACGGTGTTTGCGATGAGCGGCCTCGGATACACCCATCCGCAATGGGGCCATGGCCGCGACCATGGCCCCGAACCGGCCATCGCGCACGACCGTCTTCCAGAAACCGAACGCGTCTGGAGCAATCCGCTCGCGATGCATGTTCAGGCCTTTTCCACCGCCGAGCTCGTCGATGGCGACCGCGTGCACCGCGGGATCGGGATGCTCGAACAGCTGTTCGTCGGACCGCACGCCCCGTCGGGGTTTACCGGTTCGATGGACCCATTGCCGTGACGATGGCAGGGCGCCTCCTATCGTGATCGGTGGTCCCGGTCATTTCACGGCGGAGTGGCTCGAAGCCGCGCTCGGACCCGCCGCCGGCGCGATCGACGATGTCGTGGTGCGTCCGGTGGGCACGGGGCAGGTCGCGGCCACCTACCGCATCCATATTTCCGGCCGCGATTATCGCGGTCCCGGCTCGCTCATCGCCAAGGGACCGAGCGAGGATGCGGCGAGCCGCCGGGCGGGCATCGTCCATGGCCTTTATCGGCGCGAACTCGATTGGTACGAACGCTTCGCCATCCATGCGGACATACGCTGCCCGCGTCATATCCATTCGGAATATTCGGCCGGGGACGAGGGCTTTGCGCTGCTGCTCGAGGATTGCAGTCCGGCACGGCAGGGCGACCAGCTGCGCGGCGCCCCGATCGCGGATATCGCCGGGGCGCTGCGCGAAGCGGTCCAGCTGCACGGCGCCTTTCTGCGCGACCCCGCGGCAATGGGCGAACTTCGCACGCCGGTCGAGGCGCAGGTCCTCCAGAGCCGGATCGATATTTTCCGCCGGAGTTGGCCCCGTTTCAGGGAGCGTTACGAAGGTATCCTCGATGCCGAGCTGCTCGGTGTCGGCGACCGGCTGGCGGAGCGGTACGAGCATTATGTCCTGCACACGCCCGCGGTCTTGTCGGTCGTGCACCGCGATTTCCGTGTCGACAATATGCTGTTCGGCCGCCCCGACGAGCGCGTCGTCGCCCTCGACTGGCAGACTTTTGGTCCGGGTCACCCGATGCTCGATGTCGCTTATCTGATCGGTACCAGCGTGGAGGATCCGGGCGAGCGCGCCCGTCACGAGCGCGCACTGGTCGACGATTATTGCGCGCGGCTGGCGGCTATCGCCCCCGACACCGATCTCGGGGGATTCTGGGACGAATATCGCCTTCAGGCTTTCTGGGGGTTCGTCATGGCGGTGACCTCGTCGGTGCAGGTCGCGCGCACGGCGCGGGGTGACGAGATGTTCGGGGTGATGGCGCGCCGTCCCGCACGGCAGGTGCTCGACCTCGACAGCCTCGCGCTGCTCGGTTGAAGCGTCGCGCATGATCATTTTCGAAGGACAATGAGGATAAACATGATGAGCACCGACACGCACATGAAGCAGCACTACATCGGCGGCAAATGGGTCGACAGCCAGGGCGGCAAGCTCCACGACGTCATCAACCCCGCGACCGAGGAAGCGGCCTCGACCGTCGTGCTCGGCACCGCCGCCGACGTCGACGATGCCGTCGCCGCGGCGAAGGAAGCCTTCAAGACCTTCTCGCAGACCACGCGTGAGGAACGCCTCGACCTGCTGAACCGCATCGTCGAGGAGTATAAGAAGCGTGGGTCCGATCTCGCCAAATCGATGGCGAGCGAAATGGGCGCCCCCGTCAGCTTCGCTGGCACCGCGCAGGTCGGCGCCGGGATCGGGGGCTTGCTCGGCACGATCGCCGCGCTCAAGGATTTCAGCTTCACCGAAAAATATGCCGCGGGCATGATCGCCTATGAACCGATCGGGGTCGTCGGAATGATCACGCCTTGGAACTGGCCCTTGAACCAGATCGCGCTGAAGGTCGCACCGGCGCTCGCCGCCGGCAACACAATGGTGCTCAAGCCGTCGGAAGAATGCCCCGGCAACGCCGTGATCTTCGCCGAAATCCTTGAGGCAGCGGGCGTCCCCGCCGGCGTGTTCAACCTTGTGCAGGGTGACGGCCCGACCGTCGGCAACGCGATCAGCGCGCACCCCGGGATCGAAATGGTGAGCTTCACCGGCTCGACCCGCGCCGGCATCCTCGTCGCCAAGGCGGCGGCGGACACCGTCAAGCGCGTCCATCAGGAACTCGGCGGCAAGTCGCCGAACATCGTCCTGCCCGACGCCGATTTCGAAACCGTGCTGCCGCCGACGGTGCAGGGCGTGCTCGTCAACACCGGCCAGAGCTGCATCGCGCCGACGCGCATCCTCGTCCAGAAGGACCGCGAAGCCGAAGCGGTCGGCGTCATCAAGGCGATGTTCGACGGCACGCAGGTCGGCGACCCGCAGGCCGAGGGCGGCCATATCGGCCCCGTCGTCAACAAGGCGCAGTATGACAAGATCCAGGGCCTGATCCAGTCGGCGATCGACGAAGGCGCGACGCTCGAGACCGGCGGCACCGGCCTGCCCGCGAACGTCAACCGCGGCTATTATATCAAGCCGACGGTCTTCTCGGGCGTCACCCCTGACATGCGGATCGCCAAGGAAGAGGTGTTCGGCCCAGTCGCAACGATCATGGCCTATGACGACCTCGACGAGGCTGTCGATATCGCCAACGACACCGAATATGGCCTGTCGGCCGTCGTCTCGGGCGACCCCGCCAAGGCGGCCGAAATTGCACCCAAGCTGCGCGCCGGCATGGTCGCGGTCAACGCGTGGGGCCCCGGACCGGGCGCGGCGTTCGGCGGTTACAAGGCGTCGGGCAACGGCCGCGAGGGCGGCGTGTTCGGCCTCAAGGACTTCATGGAAGTGAAGTCGATCAGCGGCATCCCGGCGTAACTCGGGAGATATTGTGCGGCCGGCGGGACGGTCATCGGCCGATTTCGACGGGTGGTTCGGGCCGACAAGCCAAGACCGTCGATACACGTCCCGCCCGGATGCCGAAAGCCGATCGCCATGCGATGCGGTTGCTCTCGGGCGGTGGACGGGCCGATACGCGGCAAGCGGACCGGCCTGTCCCTGCCAGGCCTCAGAACCGGTAGGCCAGCGCAATCGCTGCGGCCGGCTGCCATCGGCTTCCTTCGTCGGCGACCGGGCTGTCCGCTATGTCGCCCATGAGATAATTGGCGCCGATGCGGCCCGTCACCCCGAAACTGCGGCTGAACCAATATGCGGCGGTGAGACCCGCGCCGACATCCTTGAAGCCCGCGCCGGGCGCGTAGGCGGCGAGACCGCTTGCGGTCGCCTCAGCCGGGGTGACGCCGAAATAGGTTCGCGCATAATCGCGGCTCGCCCAGCTTGTTTGCGCATCGAGTGACAGCGAGAAATCCTCGCTTCGAACGGCGGCATAGCTCATGCTTGCCGTCGCGAGGAGCCCGTCGTGCGTTCCCGAGATGTCATGCACGGCGGAAAGGGCCATTTGCAGCGAACCCTGGCCGCGCTCATCGCCGCCGAGCCGGTATCCGACGAAGGCTCCCGCCTCGACGGCCGTGTCGATCTCGGGGAGCAATCCCACCGGACCTTCGACATTCTTGCGGGGCAGGCGCACGCCGATAACCGGGCCGAAGGAGAAGCGGCGGTCGGCGACGACATCGACACGAAGGCCCTGGCCTCCGAGCTGCAGATCGAGGCCGTGCCAGCGAATGTCGGCAAGAACCGCGGGAAGCACGCGCATATTGTCGGACCCGTCATATTCGGGAACAACTCCGGCCCCGAGCGCAACGACACCGTGCGGCGATGCGTCGGATGGCCTGTCTTGAGCGCGGGCGTTACCGGCGGGCACGGCAAGAAAGCACACAAGCACGGCGGGCAGATACATACGCATGGAACAATTCCTTTCAGGAGGGGAGGGGGAGAGGGGGCGCCGGGCGCGGGGCCGCGCTTCGCGGCTTCCTGCGATCGGCATCGTGGGGGATCGGGCGTGGTTGTCGGATCGGCGTCAAAAGCCTTCGACCCCCGGTCTTTCGCTTAATCGGGCGCGCTCGGGGCGGGCCGGAGCGGCGGCTTTGGCGGAACCTCGCGGACGCGCTGCATCCACGCCGGATACTCGGTGGCGAGCGCACTGACGGCATCGAGCCGGGCGAGATCGTCCGCGCTCAGCCCGACCTCGGTCGCGCCGACATTGTCGTCGAGCTGCGCGAGGCGTTTCGCCCCGATGATGACGCTTGTCACCTGCGGTTGGTGCAGCAGCCAGGCGAGCGCGATCCGCGCGACGCTTACGCCTTTCTCCGCCGCGAGCGTCGCCGCGACGTCGATCACGTCGTGAGCGTGATCGACAGGCACCGGCGGAAAGTCGAACGTCGTCCGCCGGCTGCCTTCCTCGCCCTGCCTGTCGCGTCCGAACTTGCCGCTGAGCAATCCGCCGGCCAGCGGGCTCCATATCAGCATGGCGAGCTTCTCTGCGGCTGCCAGCGGAACGATCTCGCGTTCGACGTCGCGGCTGGCGAGCGAGTAATAATTTTGCGTTGTCGCGATCTTGGCGAGATTGAGTCGCTCGCTGTGACCGAGGGCGCGCGCCACCTGCCAGGCCGACCAGTTCGAAACGCCGACATAGCGGACGAGACCCTGCCGCACGAGCGTCTCGAGCGCGGCGAGACTTTCCTCGATCGGCGTCACCGTATCGATATTGTGGAGCTGATAAAGGTCGATATGGTCGACCTGGAGCCGCTTCAGGCTCGCTTTGACGCTGTCGAGGATGTGCCCGCGCGAATTGCCCGCGTCGTTCGGACCCAGCCCCATCGGGCCGTTTACCTTCGTCGCAATCACGACATCCTCGCGCCGGACGCCGAGGTCCTTCAGCGCCTGGCCGACAATCGTCTCGGACGTGCCGAAGGAATAGATGTCGGCGGTGTCGATAAAGTTGATGCCATGTTCGAGCGCGCGCGCGATGAGGTGCCTGGCCTCGTCCTGCTGGGTATTGCCCATATTGGCCCAGACCCCGTTTCCGCCGAAGGTCATCGTTCCGAGGCAAAGCTCCGATACGAAGAGCCCCGTGTTGCCAAGTGTTTTATATTTCATGATAAATTCCCGAAAAATCTAGATATTGAAGGGGAGGCTGTCATTTTGCCCGCCAAGCTCCTTCTCCTTTTGCCGGAGCGATGCTGCGATGCGCGGGCTTGCAATCAGCATCGCGATTGCGGTGATGGAGCTTGCGACCGGGACGATCAGCAGACCAAGCCCGAGCCCGTTGGGGACTTGCGCGGCGGTCGCCGCGTCGCTGACCAGGCCGACGACAAGCGGTCCGAGAGCCGGGCCGAACAGCCCCGAGCCGATCATCACAAGGCTCGACGCCTGAGCCTGCTTGCCGTCGCCAGCGACGAGATGCGCAGCGCCGAAGGCCCATGGCATCATGAAAGCGAAGGAAAGCATGGCGGGCACGAGCAGCCCTATCGCCAGCCAGCCCGCGGGCACGAACAGCGCTGCGCCGGTGGTGGCGCTGGCCCCTAGGAAGAGGAGGGCGGGCGGGGCGAGCAGGCGTTCGGTGCCCGACCTCGCGGCGCGGTCGAACCAGCGTCCGCCGACGAGCGCGCCGATGATTCCCATCAAGCCCTGGAGCAGCCCGAAAGCCAGCCCGACCTCGCTCGCGGTGAAACCGTGCGTCCGGATGAGGAAGGGGGCCGAGAAGGCATAGAAGGGCGCGGCAGCGAAGCCGACGGTGATCGAGCCGATGAACAGCCAGCGGAATCCGGGAGACGTCAGCAATCGGCGACTGGACGCTATGAAGGGCTCGCTGCTCGTCGCGCTCGGCCGCCGCGCCGGGGTCGGGCCGATGACAAGATAGGCCAATAGCGCGATGAGCCCGCCGATGGCTCCCGCGCCGATCATCGCGGGGCGCCATCCGAGCGTGTCGCCGATAGCCCCGCCGACCGCAAAACCGACCATCGTGCCGAGGGGGATGCCCATGGCGAAAAGGCCGATCGCCAGACCGCGGCGTTCGGGCCGGATCTTGCGCGCGATCAGCGCGTGGCCCGCGGGAACCGCGCCGGCCTCGCCGAACGCAACCCCGAAGCGCGTCAGCGCGAGTAGCAGGAAGCTTGCGGCGAAGCCGCCGAGCGCCGTCATCGCGCTCCAGATCAAAATGCACGAAACGAGAACCAGCCGCGGCGATCCGCGATCTGCGGCGCGTGCCAGCGGCAAGGATAGCAACGAATAACAGACCGCGAAGGCAATGCCCGTGAGCAGTCCCATCTCGGTATCGCTTAATCCAAGATCGGACTTTATCGTTTCGGCAAGAATGAATGGAAGTATTCTGTCGATCTGCGAGAATGCATTGATAAGAACAAGTGCGGCGAGTATCGCCGCGACCCGCCATCCGTCTACGAATTCGTTTCCGGAATCTTGCAGGACGTCTTCCCTATCTTCATGGATGACTATTGACTTTGCGGCGCTTTCTGGCATGTTCGATGCGCTCCTCGCTTGGTTTGCGCCTTCAAGCTAGATGGAGTGTCGCATGATCAGAATGCCGGAAGCCTCAAAAAACTTGCCCGATCCTGCAGGCGGCGATAGCCTGCCGACCGAGGGCCGTGTCCTGCGCTGGCCTCGCAACATGCCGGAGGCTCGCGTGGGATCATCGCTGCTCGGGGCGGTCGACGCCTATATCGAAAGGCAAGGCGGCGGCCAGGGCGTGTTCCCGACGCCGATCGACAGTTTCAATATCGTCTGTTCGTTCAAGGAACGGATGCGGATGCGACAGGTCTACAAGCCGTCGATCTGCGTCGTGGTCCAGGGAGCGAAAGAGATTACCCTCGGCGATGATACGCTTCGGTACGGCGCCATGGAATGCCTTGCCGTCGGTATGGCGTTGCCGGCGACCGGGCACATCGTCGAGGCGAGTCCCGACCGGCCCTATATGGGCGTCACGATCGAACTCGACGTCGCGATGATCCGCGACGTGCTGGCGCAGCTCGATACCCCGCCAACGCCTCCGGCCAGCTCGGGCGCATGCCTGTTCGTGCGGCCGGTCGACGAGCATCTGGCGGAGTGCTTCCTGCGCCTTCTGCGGATGTGCGAGACGCCCGGCGCAGCCCCGATCCTCTTTCCTTCGATCATGCGCGAAATCTGCTACTGGCTTCTCACCGGTCCCAATGGCGGCGAACTGTGCAAGCTGGTCGAACCCGAGTCCAAAGCCGCCCGTGTCGCCAGAGCGCTCCACCTGCTGCACGAGGATATCGCGCGCACGCTGCGCGTTGAGCAATTGGCGGAAGCGGCGCGAATGAGCCCGTCATCCTTCCATCAGCACTTCAAGGCGATGACCTCGATGACGCCGGTGCAGTTCCAGAAGCAATTGCGCCTTCTTGAGGCACGGCGCCTGATGGTGACCGAGGACAGCAATGTCGCCGAAGCCGCCTATCAGGTCGGCTATGAGAGCGCGTCGCAATTCAGCCGCGATTATTCGAGGATGTTCGGCGTCGCGCCGAAGCGCGATGTCATGAGACAACAACGCCTGTTCAGCGAATATCTCAGCCGCAGGCTGTAGCTCCGCGAGCCCTGTGACATTGCCAGCCGTGTCGCCCTCCTTGCCGGTATCGTCGGGAGTGTGGTCAGAGGACGCAATCCGATGGACGCCGGCTTGAGCGCCAGAGCTCGTTCAGCCATTTCGGTTGTCTGTCGCAGGCGCGCACGCGGCGCGCCCGCGGGCCGCCGCGCGATATGGAAGCCGGGACCTCCATCGCTCGGCGCGCGACCGGAATCGTTCGGCTCTTCCTCTCGGCGCAGCCAGCCGAACCGTCGAGAGGTCGAGGTCACATATTCCATATAGAGAATGGAAGAATTCGTTATATTGAATAATTTGAGATTTTCGCTAGACGGGACGAGGCGCGGCGACACAAGCGCCGGGGAGAGCTACGATGGATTTGAATCTGAACGGCAAGGTCGTGATGGTGTCGGGCGCGTCGAGCTCGATTGGCCAGGCTATATCCGCGGCTTTCGCAGCGGAAGGAGCCCTATTGTCGCTCGCAGCGCGCGATCGGTCGAAGCTGGGGACGCTGTGCAAGCTGTTGACCGACACATATGGCGTCGAGGCCCTTCCGGTGTCGGCCGATCTGGCATCGGACGAAGGGCGCGCCCAATGGCTGTCGGACACCGTGGCGCGATGGGGAAAAGTCGATGTCCTGGTAAACTGCGCCAGCGCGACCAAACCTGTCGCTCTTGCGTCGGCGGAACGCGGACAGTTGATCGACGGCCTCGATCTCAAGCTTTTCGGCTATATTCTCATGACCCGGATTGTGGCCGAACATATGGCGGCGCAGCGGGCGGGGGCGATCGTCAATGTCATCGGCATCACCGGAAGCCAGCCCACGCCCAATAATCTGGTCGGCAATATCGCGGGGGCGGCGCTGACCAATCTGACAAAGGCGCTGGCGACCGAACTCGCGCCGTCGAATGTTCGCGTCGTGGGGGTCAGTCCCGGCGCCGTCGATTCCGACCGCCGCCGGACCGGTCTGGCCGCCAGTGCCAAGGCAAGGGGGATATCGATCGAGGAAGCCGGCCGCGAGGCTGCGGCCGCGATACCGCTCGGCCGCGCCGCCGCGCCGGAGGAGGTCGCCGATGTCGTCGCTTTTCTGGCATCCGACCGCGCGGCCTATGTGACCGGCGCGACGCTCAACGTCGACGGCGGCCTCGTACGCGGAGTATAGTGCCGGATCGCAGCATTTCGCCGGCCGCAGGCTATCGCAACCACTCTCGAACAGGCGCCCCGCTATGGAATCCCGTTCCGCTCAATGGTCTCTCAACGGTCTGGATCTCGTCACCTTGAGGCTCTTCGTCGCGGCCGTGGAAGAGGGGACATATGCGCGCGCGTCCGAGCGCGAAAACATCGCGATATCCGCAATCAGCCGGCGTATTTCGGATCTCGAGGCGCGCTGCGGCGTCGCCCTGTTCGAAAGGCATGACCGGGGAATTGCGCCGACCGAGGCGGGGCGGGCCATGCTCCACCGCGTTCGGGACGCGCTCGACAATCTTCAACTGATGGTCCGGGACGTCGACGAATTCCGCACGGGCAAACGCGGGCACATCAGGGTGCAGGCGCATATGTCGGTGACCTCGACCGTGCTGCCGAAAATGATCGCGACGTTCGTCGACGAGCATCCCAACATCGAGATCGAGTTCGAGGAGTTCACGAGCGTCGAGATCATGCACAATATAAAAACCGGCGCGGCCGACGTCGGACTCGTTTCGGGAACGCTGAAGACCGACGAACTGCATTTCATTCCGTGGCGCGAGGACGACCTCGTTGCGATCCTGCCGGAGAAGCATCCGCTGGAGGGAAGGGAAGGGCTGCTGTTGTCGGACCTTCTGCCCTATCCGTTCATCGGAATGCAGCGCGACAGCGCGCTGCTGACGCTCTACCGCCGCCAGGCCGCGGCGCTCGGGCGCCCGCTCAGGGAACGGGCCCACGCGACGAGTTTCGAGAGCGTGAGGAAGATGGTCTCCGCGGGATTGGGCGTTGCGATCCTGCCGGCGGTATCGGCCTATCCCTATGCCGACCGTGAGGGACTGGTCGTCAAGGCGCTCAACGAGAGTTGGGGCCATCGCCCCCTGATGATCTGCATCAGGGACCCCAAGCATCTCCTCGCCGCGACGCGGCTCTTTATCGACCATGTCCGGGCGGCGGGTGCCGATCCGGCATAGGTCCGTTTCGGCCGCAACCGGTCAAAACCGGATATCGCGAACCCAGGGGGCCGACCGCTTCGCCGCCGCTTCGTGACGCGCGATATGCTCCGCGAGCGCCAGCGACGCGTCGACCTCGTCGCGCCCGTCGAGAAGCTTTCGCTTGTGCGCCGGATCTATTTCGAAACGGATCGGGGGGCTCATGCAAGGCGTGACCGTCTGGTCGGCGAGGTCGACGATGAGCTCGGCGGTCCCGGGCGACGCGACGGAAGCGAGCAGCGCATCGACGATGTCCGGGGCCAGGCGGATCGGCAAGATGCCGTTCTTCAGGCAATTGTTGTAGAATATATCGGCAAAACTCGGCGCGATCACGCATTCGATGCCGAAGTCGAGCAGCGCCCAGGGCGCATGCTCGCGGCTTGATCCGCAGCCGAAATTCTCGCCGGCAACCAGGATCCGGGCGTTGCGGAAGGGAGCCTGGTTCAAGATGAAGTCCGGCAGCTCTTCGCCGTTCGCACCATAACGAAGTTCCGCGAACAGGGCCTTGCCGAGCCCGCGCCGGGTGAGCGTTTTCAGATACTGCCCCGGGAGTATCTTGTCCGTATCCACATTGGCGATGGGAAGCGGCGCGGCGATTCCGGCAAGTTTGCGAAAAGCTTTCATGCCCGCAAGCTCCGGATATCGACGATAGCGCCCGCGAGCGCCGCCGCCGCCGCCATGGCCGGCGACATGAGATGTGTGCGCCCGCCCGGACCCTGCCGCCCTTCGAAATTCCTGTTCGATGTCGATGCGCAACGTTCTCCCGGCGACAGACGGTCGGGGTTCATTCCCAGACACATGGAACAGCCCGATGCGCGCCACTCGAAGCCGGCCTCGATGAAGATCCTGTCGAGCCCCTCGGCTTCGGCCGCGCGCTTCACCATTCCCGAGCCCGGGACGACGAGCGCCCTGACCGACGGATGCACCCGCCCCGCCGCCGCGACGATCGCGGCCTGACGCAAATCCTCGATGCGGCCGTTTGTACAAGAGCCGATGAAGACGACGTCGATCGGCAGGCCTTCGACCTTCATCCCGCCCTCGAGGCCCATATAGGCGAGCATCGTCTCGATCTTCGCGCGTTCCTTGGGGTCTGACATGCGGGCCGTGTCGGGCGTGCTTCCGTCGACGGGGCACGCCGCATCGGGGCTTGTCCCCCAGGTGACCATGGGCGCCACCTCGCTCGCATGGATTTCGACGACCTTGTCGTAGCGGGCGCCCCGGTCGCTTGCCAGGGCGCGCCAGCGCATGACGGCCGCCTCGAATTCTTCCGGCCGAGGCGAAAATCTGCGACCGCGAAGATAGTCGAACGTCTTCGCGTCGGGCGCGATCAGGCCCGCGCGGGCGCCAAGCTCCACGGACATGTTGCAGACGGTCATCCTGCCCGCCATGTCGAGCATCTCGATTGCCGGCCCGGCATATTCGATCACATGACCGGTCGCACCGTCGGTTCCGATCGTCCTGGCGATCGTCAGAATCAGGTCCTTGGCGGTCGTGCCGAGCGGCAGAGAGCCTTCGACGCGGATCAGCATCGTCTTCGACCGGCGCTGGACGAGCGTCTGGGTGGCGAGGACATGCTCGACTTCGGACGTTCCGATGCCGAAGGCAAGCGCGCCGAATGCGCCGTGCGTCGACGTATGGCTGTCGCCGCACACGATGGTGGTTCCCGGAAGCGTGAGGCCGAGTTCCGGCCCGACGACATGAACGATGCCCTGCTCGGCCGACAGCAGCGGGATATAGGGGATGCCGAACGCGGCGACATTCTGCTCGAGCATCTCGACCTGCTCGCGGCTCTCCGGCTCCTCGATGCCGTCGACGCCGGCCGCGCGGCCGGTCGTCGGCACATTGTGATCGGCGACCGCAAGCGTCGCCCCCGGGCGGCGGACCGCGCAGCCTCGTTGCCGCAGTCCTTCAAATGCCTGGGGACTTGTCACCTCGTTCACCAGATGGCGGTCGATATAGAGAAGGACGTCGGCATCATCGAGGTCGGTCACCACGTGCGATTGCCAGATCTTCTCGTAAAGCGTTTTGGGTGCGTTAGACATCGGCACCCCTTCCTTCCGCCCGTTTGCGCGCCGCGGCGAGCGCAAGCCGCACGCGGCCGCCCGTTTGCGCGCCGGGGATATCGGCGGCGTCGCGCGCGACGCTATCCAGCCGGACGAGATCGATCCCCGTACCGATGTCCATGCCTTCGAACATCCACACCAGATCTTCGGTCGCGACATTGCCGGTCGCACCGGGAGCGAACGGACAGCCGCCGAGTCCGGCGATCGAGGCGTCGAAACAGCGAACGCCCGCTTTCCATGCCGCAAGCGCGTTGGCGGCGCCCATTCCGAACGTATCGTGGCCGTGAAACGCCCACGACTTCACCTGCGGGAAATGGCTGCGCGCGTCGGCGAATAATTGCGCCACGGCCTGCGGCGTAACCCGTCCCGTCGTATCGCATAAGGCGACTTCGGCATGCGGCGCGATCGCGATCAGATCGCGCAGAAGCTCGAGAACATCGGCCGGCGCTACCGGACCTTCGAACGGGCAATCGAAAGCCGTCGCGACATTGAGACGAAGCCGGACATGATCGCCGGCCATCGCGGCGATGGCGGCATATTCCTCGACCGACCGGGCCGGGTCTCGACGGACATTCGACTGGTTGTGCGCTTTCGAAACCGACAGGACGAAGGCGATATGGCCGGCATCGGCGGCGAGGGCCCGCTCTGCCTGGCGCGCCGTCGGCACCAGCACCTGGGCATCCATACCGGGCATGGCGCGGATGGCCGCTAGAATGTCGGCGGCGTCGGCAAGTTGCGGCAAGGCGGCGGAACTCACGAAGGACGTCGCCTCCACCCGCCTGACGCCGGCGTCGTAAAGGCCCTGGAGAATGTCGATCTTGCGGGCCGTCGGAATGAAGGGCGCGATCGACTGGAATCCGTCGCGCGGCCCGACCTCGACGATCTCGACGCCCGTCGCGCCGCTCATTGCACCACCTTGTCATCGCGGAGCGATGCGATGTCTTCGGGACCCAGCCCGAGAATGCCGCGGAGGATGTCGTCGGTTTGCGCCCCGGCCGGCTGCCCCGTCCAGCGCACCGTTCCCGGCGCGGTCGGGACGTACGGAACGATACCGCTTTGCAGGACCGTGCCGATTAGCGGATCGCGAACTTCCCGGACCATGTCCCGAAAGAGATATTGTTCGTCGGCGGCGCAGTCCTCGGCGGTGTAGATCTTGCTGTTGGGGATGTCCGCCGCCTCGAGCGCGGCGATCATATCCGCACTGTCTTGCACGGTCGTCCACGCCGCGATCATGGCATCCAGCTCCGCGGCATGGCGCACGCGGCCGGGATTGTCCTGAAAGCGCTCGTCCCGGGCAAGCGAGGGCCGTCCCATGAGGTCGCAAAGCCGGGCGAACAGCGGGTCCGAGTTTGCCGCGATCAGAACCCATCCGCCATCGGCCGAAGGATAGGCGTTCGAGGGAGCCGCAGTGGCAATCGCGCCGCCGGTTGGCGCCTTGATCTTGCCGAGCCGTCCATATTCGGGAAGCATGCCCTCCATCATGCTGAGCACCGATTCCGACAGGGCGACATCGACATCGTGCGCGCGCTCGTCCCGGTCTCGCGCCCAGAGCGCCGCGACGACGCCGAACGCGGCATAGAGCCCGGCGATCGAATCGCCGATGCTGACGCCGACGCGAACCGGCGGGAGATCGGTCACGCCCGGGGCGTGATTGGTCAAATGCCTGAGGCCGCCGATCGCTTCGCCAATGACGCCGAAGGCGGCGCGGTCGCGATAGGGACCCGTCTGTCCGTAGCCGGAGATGCGGGCGAGCACCAGGCGCGGGTTGCCGGCGCGGAGGGTCTCCGCCGACAGCCCCAGGCGGTCCAGCTGCCCCGGACGCAAATTCTCGACGAGCGCGTCGGCTTTGCGCGCGAGAGCCGCGATCAGGTCCCGGCCCCGTTCGCTTTTCATGTCGATGACGATGCTTCGCTTGTTCCGCCCGTGCATCGACCACCACAGCGAATGGCCGTCGACCTGCTCGCCCCACTTGCGGACCGGATCGCCGCCGGGCGGTTCGACCTTGATGATCTCGGCACCAAGATCGCCCAGGAGGCGGGTGCAAAAGGGGGCCGCTACATAATGGCCGACCTCAAGGATTCGCAGGCCCGCCAGGACCCCCGGGTTCGGTTCGGCATCCGCCACTGTCTGCTCCCAAAACAATTGCCCTGCCGCCTTGGCGTTCGCGGCTATCCCCTTGTCTGGGCGTCGCTCGCGCGCCCGTCTATTCGGGATTCGGCAACGCTCGCTTGCCCGCGCGATCCGCCGCGCCGTTGCTTTCTAGGCAAGGCAGCCTTCCTCCGCCCTTTTGCCGTTTCAACCCGAAACGGGCCTCCCTAAACGTGCGGCCGCACCCTTCGCAGACCCTGACACCGGGCGGATTGCGGGCAATTCTTGGAGAGGATATTTGGTCGCCATCGACGCACATGCGGTTGAAGCCGCTTTGGACAGGCTGATCCCGCGCCTGCTGGACGGTGCGACGGGAGTCGCCGACGTTGCGCGCCTGTCGGGCGGGGCGAGCCAGGAGACCTGGGCATTCGCGGCGCAGACCGACGACGGAAAAAGAGGTCTGATCCTTCGCCGCGCGCCGCGGAACGGCCGCGTTAACGATGGCGCCGTGGGGCTGGAGAATGAGCCGCCCATCCTGTCACGCTGCCGTGCGGCGGGCGTGCCCGTCCCTGAAGTCGTCCATATTCTCGTTGCCGACGACGGTCTCGGCACCGGCTATATAATGACCCGGGCTGAAGGCGAGGCCATTCCGCGCCGATTGCTCAACCGCGAAGAATATGCCGCCGTGCGGCCGACGCTGGCGGGGCGATTTGGCGAGATTCTCGCCACCATTCACGCCGCCGACGTCTCGGGGCTGCACGCGGTCCGGTCCTCGTTCGCCGCCGAAGGCATAGCGTTTCAACGATCGCGTCTTGCCCGCTACGGTATCGACAGTCCGATTTTCGAACTCGCCATGGTCTGGCTTGCCGATAATATGCCGCACGCTCCCGCTGGCGGCCGCCTTGTCCACGGCGACTTCCGGAACGGGAATATCATGGTGACGCCCACCGGCGTCAGCGCCGTCCTCGACTGGGAGCTCGCGCACATCGGCGATCCGATGGAGGATCTGGGATGGCTGTGCATGAACAGCTGGCGTTTCGGGCACACCGCGATGCCGGCCGGCGGCTTCGGATCCCGCGAGGCGCTGTTTGAAGGCTACCGGCGCGGGGGCGGGATCGTCGATGCCGATGCCGTTCGCTTCTGGGAAGTTTTCGGAAGTTTGCGCTGGGGCATCACCTGCGCGTCGATGGCGGCTGTTTTCGCGTCCGGCCAGGATGCCTCGGTGGAGCGCGCGATGATCGCGCGCCGGGTCTCGGAGACGCAGGCCGACCTTATGAACCTCATCGCTCCAAGGATTTGACGATGCAGCAGAACCCGGCGGCGGCAGCGCTGATAGAGGCCGTGATCGAATATCTGGTCCACGAAATTCTTCCCGACGCGCATCCGGCGCAGGTCTATCAGCTTCGGGTCGTGGTCAACGCGCTGCGGCTGTGCCGGCGCGAGGTCGAAATGCTGCCTTCGGTTCGCGCCGAGGAACGCGCGCGCGTCGAGGCGCTTCTCGCATGCGATGGGGAAGGCGATCTCGATGCCCTGAACGAGCGCCTGGCGCGAGCCATCGGGTCGCGGACCCTTGGTTTCGAAACGCCCGGCCTGGTCGATCACCTCTGGACGACGGCGCTGGCGCGGCTGGCGATCGATCAGCCGGATTATGGCGGCTATGCCGCGCGCGCGGCTTCGGCCGCTTTCCCGGAGCGCTGAATGGACTTTTCAATTCCCGCAGACCTCGCTGCCTATCTGCGCGAGCTCGATGATTTCATCGAGGCCGAGATCAAACCCCTCGAAAATGCCGATGACAATATACGCTTCTTCGATCATCGACGGGAATGGGCGCGGACCGACTGGGACCGCGACGGATTGCCGCGACACGAATGGGAAGCGCTGCTGCGGAGCGCGAAGGACCGCGCCGACCGGGCAGGACATTTACGCTTCTCCCTTCCGAAGCGCTTTGGCGGCCGGGATGGCAGCAATCTCTGGATGGCGGTGATCCGCGAGCATCTCGCGGCCAGGGGCCTCGGCTTGCACAACGATCTGCAGAACGAGCATTCGATTGTCGCCAACCTGCCATTTGCCCGGATGTTCGAGGAGTTCGGCACGGCAGCGCAGCAGGACGAATTTATCCCGGGCATGGCCGATGGAACGCGGAAAGTCAGCTTCGGGCTTACCGAGGCGGCGCACGGGTCCGACGCAACCCATATGGAAACCACCGCGGTGCGGACGGCGCGCGGCGGCGCGGACGGATGGCTGATCAACGGCGAGAAGATGTGGACGACGGGCATGCATATCGCGACCCATCTCGCCTGCTTCGCCCGGACGTCCGGAAAGGCGGGCGATGCCCGTGGTATTTCCTGCTTCCTGATGCCTTCCGATCGCGCGGGCATCCGGATCGAGGAGTATCTCTGGACGTTCAACATGCCGACCGATCATCCCCGCATCAGCCTGGTCGACGTCTGGGTGCCCGATGACATGCTGTTCGGCCCGCCCGGGGAGGGCCTGAAACTTGCTCAGTCCTTCGTCCACCAGAACCGGATACGTCAGGCGGCGGGGTCGCTCGGCGCCGCGGTCTATTGTATCGAACAAAGCGTCGAACATGCGCGCCGGCGCAAGCCGTTCGGCAAATCGCTCGCGAGCAATCAGGGAATCCAGTTCCCACTGGTCGAGCTGGCGACGCAGGCCGAGATGCTGCGCCTGCTGATCCGCAAGACGGCGTGGGAGATGGATGCGCTCCCGCACGCCGAACTCGAACATCGCCTGTCGGACAAGGTCAGCATGTGCAACTATTGGGCGAACCGGCTGGTATGCGAAGCGGCCGATCGCGCGATGCAGGTGCATGGGGCAATGGGCTATTCGCGGCATCTCCCCTTCGAACATATCCTCCGGCATCATCGCCGGTACCGGATCACCGAAGGCGCGGAGGAAATCCAGATGCGCAAGGTTGCAGCCTATCTCTTCGGCTTCGCCGGGCCGCGCCGCGGCGCGTCCGGCATATCGGCGGACCGATCGGGCACTGCGGGCAATTGACGCTTGTCGGTTCGGCAATTGCCAAGCCCGCCGCTCGCTGTAGGCTCGCGCCAGATCAAGACAGAAGGCGGCGCGGAGCGGTTCTCGAGCGCCGGAGGAGAGGCGAAAATGACGATTGCTCAGCTGGCCGAGCGCCGCGCGGAATCGATTGCACCGGCGGACCTTCTGAAGGCGGCCCAATCCTTTGTGCCGCGCATTCGGGAACGCGCTCCGGCCATGAATGCGGCCGGGCGCCTCGACGACGAACTGATCGACGATCTCGATCGCGCCGGTCTTTATTCGATCTTCGTCCCGCAGCGCTTCGGCGGCAGCGGCGGGGTACCCGCCGATGCGAACCCGATCATCGAGCTGATCGGCAATGCCGATCCGTCGACGGCCTGGGTTTCATCCTTCTTCATGCTCCACAATCTCGTCCTCTGCCGCTTTCCCATGCAGGCACAGGAAGAGCTGTACCGCGATACCGCGTCGGTTCGGGCGGCGGCTGTCTGGGGGCCGCCGGGCAAGGTCGAGCGCGCGCCCGGGGGTTACCGGATCAGCGGGCGCTGGGGCTATGCAAGCGGCATCTATCATGCCTCGCATGCCCTTGTTCCGGCCATGCTCGAAGGGGTGCTCTACTGGTTCGTGGCGCCGAAGACGGCCATGACGATCGTCGACGATTGGGACATGACCGCGATGTCGGCGACCGGCAGCGCGACGATCGTCATCGACGATCTCTTCCTGCCCGATCATATGGGATATCCGGTGGCGGATCTGCTCTCGGCCGACCGGCACGGCGGCACCGGTCATCCGGAGACCGCCTACAGCTATCCCTTCGCGGCCTTTCGCCTTGTCACGCCGTCGCTGACCGTCGGCGCGCTCGACCGGGCCGTCGAGCTTTTTCGCGAAAAGCTGCACAGTTCAAAGCCGCAGGGCATTGCCCGGCTCGAACGGGGAACGGCGCGTGTCCGGTGGGTCGAGGCCTATGAAACAGCGCGCGTCATACGCATCCTGCGCGACGTTTCGCAGCGCGAACTGACCGATTTCTACGATCGGGGCGAACCGCAGACGCTCGAGGCCGAGGCGAACCTCGGGCTTCATTCGCTGCGCATCATCCAGAGTGCGATGCAGGCGGTGCGGACGCTCGTCGACGGTTCGGGCAGCAGCGTCTACAACCGCAAGGAAGAGCTTCGCAAGATCGCCACCGATATCTCGATGATGGCGACGCATGCCCTCTTCTCCGACTATGACCTCGTCATCGACCGCCATGCGCGCTGGGTGCTCGGCATGGGACTGTCGGCAGACGATCCGCAGGTTCGCCTGTCCTGACGTCCCGGGCCGCCGTTCGTCCCGAAACCCAGCCGCCAGACCGAGGATCGATCGCCGTGACCATGAATCTCGAATTCCCGCGCCGCACGTTGCTCGGTGCCGCGGCCGCGTCGGCGGTCGTTCCAGGGACGGTTTCGGCTGCGGCTCCGCGCCGTGGACGAGGCCGCAAGGGGAGCGAAGACCTCCCGGTCATCGACGTGCACGCGCACAGCCTCGCAGCGCCCTGGGTCGAAGCGCTCCAGGCGGCCGGCATCATGTCTCCCGATCGCCGCATCGCCGGAGGGGCCGCCTTTCAGCCCTGGTCGCCCGAGCTCGCGGTTGAAACGATGGATCGCCACGGCATCGCATCGTCGATCCTCTCGATGCCGATGTCGGTCGGCTTCGCGGGCGCCGCGGGCCCGGCGCTCGCGCGCAAGGTCAACGAGTTTCACGCCGAAGCGAGGCTCCGCCATCCCGGCCGTTTCGGCGCCTTCGCCATTCTGCCGTCCGACATCGACGCGGCGATCGAAGAGACGGTCTACGCTCTCGATGTGCTGAAACTCGACGGGATCGGGACATTCACCAACGTCGGCGGAACCTATCTCGGCGATCCCGGCTTCGACACATGGTTTTCGGAAATGAACCGGCGCCATGCGGTGCTGTTCGTCCATCCGGCGGCGCCGGCGAAATGGGTGGATCTGGGTTTCCACATTTCGATCGTCGAGTTCATGGCCGAATCGACGCGGATGCTCACTAATCTCGTTTTCTCCGGGCGCCGGAAGATGTTTCCCGACATCCGGATCATTTCGACCCACGGCGGGGGAACGATCCCCTATCTCGCGCAGCGCATCGGGTGGCTCGGCACGCAATTCGGTCCCGGCCCGGACCGGACGCCGCTGACCGAGGCCGAGATCCATGCCGGCCTGGCGAGCTTCTATTACGACCTGACCGCGTCGACGTCGGGCGCGCAGCTCGATGCCCTGTTGCGCCTCGTGCCCCACACGCAGCTGCTCGTCGGCAATGATCTGCCGATCATGAGCGAGAAGTGGGTCGATGTGTCGCGAAACCAGCTTGCCGAATATGACGGGCTGACGGGGGACCAGCTCGGCGCGATTTTCAGCGCCAACGCGAAGCGGCTGTTTCCCTTGCTGCGCGGCTGATCCGGCACGCGCTCGCCGTGCTCGCGGCGCAGGTTCCGGTGGCATAAAGCGCAGCCGGCCGCCGCGCTCCGCATTTTTCGAAGCCATTTTCCTCTGCCGGCGCTTGCGCCGCCGCGATGGCTCGCCCTTATCCGGAGCCTTTCTCGATTGCCCGCGGGATAAGGGAGCATTCGCCAAAGAGGGTGAGCCTTTTGAAGCGAAGCGCGCCATGCTTTCCGGCATCAAGGATTGGGCAATGCACCCGGCAGAGGTGCGCGCAAGAGGATGCAGGCAGTGCCGAACATTGGCGGTCCATACTCGCTTCGCGAGCGTCCGGCGCGTGCCCGGCGCCGAACCGGCTCCCCTTCGCTCACCGCGACACAGGGGGCGTCAGCCGGTCGCGGAGCGGCGGCGGTGCCGACGAAGATTCACAATGACATATTTTGGGGGATTGTCTGATGCGAAAAACGGCTTCCTGTTGGCAGATCGCCGCTCTCGGCGGCAGCCTTTTTGCTCTTGCCGGCGCCATGGCGCCGGCGACGTCATTTGCCCAGGAGGCTGAGGGCGATGGCGCGAACGGCGGCGGCGCCGGCGACGGCGAGATCATCGTCACGGCCCAGAAGCGGTCGCAATCATTGCAGGATGTGCCGATCTCGATCGCCGTCGTGAGCGGCACCCAGATGTCCGAGAATGCGAGCGCGACCTTCCAGGACATCGCGCCGACCATTCCCAATTTCTCCGTTACCAAGACCCCGGCCGCGAATGTCATCGTCATGCGCGGCATCGGTTCGAGCCCCGGGAGTCCGTCGCTCGAACAATCGGTCGTCGTCTTCGTCGACGGGATCTACGGCGGCAACACGCGCCAGTTCAACTCGCCGTTTCTCGACATCGAGCGCATCGAGATATTGCGCGGTCCGCAAGGCGCACTCGTGGGCAAGAATACCAGCGCCGGCGCCATCAACATCATCACCCGCCGCCCGGGGCGCGACTTCGAAGGCTATGCCAATGTCGACTATGACCTGACATTCGACGGTCCGACGCTCGAAGGCGGGGTCAATGTGCCGATCAGCGACGATCTGTCGATCCGCGCGGTCGGCAAATACAGCAATGTCGACGGCTATATGCACAACACGGTCACCGGCACCGACCAGCCCGGGACGCGCGAGATCAGTGCCCGGCTGTCCGCGCTGTACGACAAGGGCGACCTCAAGGTCTTCGCCAAATATGAGCATAACGACCTGAACGTCAGCGGGTCGCCGGTGCAACTCTATTCGATCATCGGCAACCGTCCGCTCGACTGGACCAAGGAGACGCTTTCGTCGGATCGACCCGAGCGTGACGATCTCGTCGTCGACAATGCCGTCTTCCAGGTCGATCTGGCGCTCGGCGACTTCACGCTCACCTCGATCTCGGGATATTCGGGCTTCAAGAACCGCAATCATGTCGACTCGGACTTTACCCCGCTCAATGTGGCGGTCGCCGATTTCGATCAGGATTTCAGCCAATATTCGCAGGAAATCCGGCTGCTATCCCCCACCGGCGGCTTCGTGGAATATTCGCTCGGCGCGCTTTGGCAGCGCGGCAAGCTGGACGAGGACCGGACGACGGGTGTTCTCTCGACGCCTGCCGCGAGCACGTTCCGCAGCTTTGAGCAGACGACGCGCGACATCTCGATCTATGGCCAGGCGGTTCTCAACTTCACGCCGGAACTCGCGCTGCAGGGCAGTCTGCGCTACACGAATTCGAAGAAGAACGCGCGTTATCGCCGCTACCAGGGGCCGCAGGCCTATCTGACGCGCACGGGTACGCTTGTCCGGGATTTCGGCGGATCGCTGAGCGAGAATCCCGTCGATCCATCGGTGTCGCTGCAATACCGCCCGACGCGCAACGCGATGCTCTATGCCTCCTATCAGCGCGGTTCGAAATCGGGCGGCTTCCAGGGGGCGATCGGCAACGCCGAAGCCTTCGCCTTCGAGATCGGGCCCGAAAGCTCCGAATCCTACGAGGTCGGGACGAAATTCAACTTCCCGGGGACAGGCTATCTCAACATCGCGGCCTTCCGCACGACCTACAAGGATCTGCAGGTCTCGACGCCGATCCCGTCGCCGGACGGCCTTTCGACCCCTTTCTTCACCGGGAACGCCGGCGACGCGCGCGTCGTCGGGGTGGAGGTCGACGGTCTTTTGCGGGTGGCGCCGGGCTTCGAGATCGTCGCCAATGGCGCGTGGAACCCGACCGCCAAATATCTGACCTATCCGTCGGGGCCGTGCGCGCTCGGGCAAACGCCGAACGGCGCGCGTCCCGGCTCCTGCGTCATGACGGGGGTCCGGCTGCCCTATACGCCGAGGTTCAGCGGATCGATCACGCCGCGGTTCGAAACCGGGATCGGTCGCGGGCTGAAGATTTCGGCCAATGCGACCCTGACCTATCAGTCGGCGGCGCGCCGGACCGATGCGGCCGATCCTCTGGCGATCCAGTCCAAATGGGCGAAGATCGATGCGCGCCTGGGGCTTGGCGCGATCGACGACCGGTGGGAGGTGGCGATCATCGGACGCAACCTCACCGACAAGCTGACGCAGACCTATGGCGGCGCCGGCGGCATCCGGACCGTCGCCGACGCGCGCAATGTGGTGGTGGCGCCGCCGCGCTCCTTCCTGCTCAGCCTGCGAACGACATTCTGATGCCCGGAGGGGGAGCGACGTCGCCAGCGATCTTTGCCGGGGTCGCTCCTCCGCCGCCGCGCAGCGCCGGCTATCTGGCGGTCGGCATATTGCTGATCCTCTATGCCCTGTCGGTCCTCGATCGGCAGATTCTTGCGTTGCTGGTCGAGGATATCAAGCAGGACCTGACCTTGACCGACGTCGAGTTCAGCGCGCTACAGGGGATCGCCTTCGCACTCTTCTACGGTCTGTTCGCCTTGCCGATCGGCTGGCTGGTCGACAAATGGTCGAGGCGGTGGATCATCTATCTCGGCGTCACCTGCTGGAGCATCGCCACCGCGGCCTGCGGCGCCGCGCAGAATTTTTCGCAGCTGTTCGCGGCGCGCGCGGCGGTCGGCGCCGGCGAGGCGTCGCTCGCGCCCGCCGGCCAGTCGATCCTCGCCGATATGTTTCCGCCCGACCGCCTGTCCTTTGCGATGACGATGTTCACGCTGGGCGCCGGGATCGGGACCGGGCTCGCCTTTTTCCTCGGCGGCCCGCTCGTCGAACTGGTTCGCGGATGGGGCACTCTCTCGCTGCCGCTGCTCGGCGACCTCGCGCCGTGGCGCACCGTGATGATGCTCGTCGGACTGCCCGGGATATTGATCGCGCTCGCGATATTCCTTCTACCCGAACCGCGCCGCCGGACCATCGTTGCTCCCGGCGACGCCGGCGCCGCGAATGCCGGTGGCTTCATGCGCTTTGTCCGTACGAACCGGACGTTTCTTCTGCTGCATCACGGGGGTTTCGGGCTCTTGCAACTCGCATTGATCGGCATGCAGCTATGGATGCCGGCCTATATGAGCCGCAGCTTCGGCTGGGCCGTGGGCGAGACGGGCGTCTGGATGGGCGCCATCATGATCGTCACCGCGATCATCGGCCTTCCGATGCATGGCGCACTTGTCGATCGCCTGTTCCGGAAGGGGACTCTCGACGCCCATATGAGCTGGTACGGCCGCATTTGCCTGATCACCGCACCCGTTGCGCTCCTTGCGTTTACGAGCGGGACGGCAATCGTCTCGCTGGCCGGCTTTGCGGTCGTTTACCTGTTGCTGCTCGGCGGTCCCGGCATCGGTTCCGCGTCGCTGCAGATCGTGGCGCCGGGACATCTGAGGGGCAAGCTGGCCGCAACCTATATGCTCGTGACGGGCCTGATCGGCGGCGCGGCCGGGCCGATGGCGATCGCGATGATGACCGACCTGGTCCTCCAGGACGAAGCCAGGCTTGGCGTTTCGATCGCCGTCGTCGCCGGCGGCGCGGCGGCGTTAAGCGGGCTCATGCTGCTCGCGGGACGCGGCGCCATGGTGCGATGTGCGCAAAATATCCGGCGGACCGATGCCGGGACGGGGCTTTGAGACAATGATCCAATCCGACTTCAAACATGCGATGCGACGTCTGGCAACGACGGTGTCGATCATCACGACCCGGGACGAAATCTGTAACCGCGGAATGGTGGCAACCGCGGTGGTGCCCATTTGTGCCGATCCCCCGACGATGATGATCGCGGTCAACCGGTCGGCGAGCTTCCATGCCGCGCTCGAGCGCGCCGAGCATTTTTGTATCAATCTGCTCGCCGCCCGGCACCTGGACCTCGTTGCGGTTTTCAGCGGCAGTGCGCGGTGCATCGATCGCTTCGCGGAAGGCGAGTGGCGCGAGGGACCGGCAGGCATCCCCATACTCGCCGATTCGCTGGCAAATCTCGTCTGCCGGCGGACCCGGACCGTGGATGAGGGGACCCACACGCTGTTTTTCGGCGAAGTCCTCGACGTCGCGAACCACGCGACGATTGATCCGCTGCTCTGGATGGACGGAGGGCCGGTGGCCCGGCCCTCGCGGCTGCATCCTTGACCATCTCGCCCGACCGGAACGCTTGGTTCGCAAACGAGCAATGGGCGCGGCTGCGATCCGGGCATAGGATCATCGATAAGCATAAGAATCATACGAAGTGGAGAGAGCGATGAAATCGATGTCCCCCGAGCTGCGCAGTCGCATTCCCTCGCGTCTGCATCACCATAATTATACCACGCTCGATCATGAGAAGACCCGTGCCTTCTACGAGGATCTCCTGGGTTTCCCGCTCGTGGCCTTCTGGACCGAGATCGAACCGCTGCCCCAGAATGACGGCAAGGATGTCATCATGGGCCATGCCTTTTACGGGCTCGGCGATGGCAGCATGCTGGCCTTCATGCATTTCGCCGATCCCGAATTCGCCGAACGGATGAAGGCGCCGACGCAGCCGATGGGAATCCATCTGGCGCTGGCGGTGACGCGCGAGTTGCAGGCCGCGACAGTCGAAAAGCTGCGCGGCGCCGGCGTTCCGGTGATGGAGATCGACCATGGCTTCGTCCGCTCGATCTACTTCACCGATCCCAACGGGCTGCGCGTCGAATTCGCTTCCGACCCCGATAATGTCGACGAGATATACGGGGAGCAGGCCGACAGCGCGCACGCCACCATGCGCCAGTATCTCGCGGGCGATCACCGCAAAACGAACCGCTGGCTTCCCGAGATGCACGAGGCGCCGACCTACCGTTGAGCGCCGGGCAGGCTTCGCGCCAATTCCGGGCGCGCATTGGGGGAAATCAGATGGCAACGCCGAATTTCTTGACGCTCAATCCGAGCGAAGGCGGCAAATGTACGTCCTGGTCCGGTTTCGGATTATACGACTGCCGCCCGGCCGAAGGCTATGCGACCGAGCGGCTCCTTCTGACCGCGGCCGACGGCGGCAAGTCGGAAGGGTTTCTCTACGCGCGCGGCGGCGAAAAGACCGTCGTCTGCCTGATGCATCCGCGCGGCGAGTTCACCGCGCATTATATCCTCCCCGCGCTCACCGCGGCCGGCTATGCGGTCCTCGGCCAGCGCAGCCGCTATTTCAATCATGACACCGCTTGCGTTCACGAGATTGTCGCGCTCGATGCCGGTGCGGCGGTGACGGAGATGCGGCGGCGTGGCTTCGAACATGTCATCTTTGTCGGCAACAGCGGAGGCGGTTCGCTTTTCGCGCTCTATCAGGCGCAGGCGACGCTTGTTCCGCCCGATCGCCTGACGCACACGACGGCAGGCGATCCCTATGACCTCAACGCGCTCGATCTTCCCAGGGCCGACGGCCTGATATTGCTCGCGGCGCATCCCGGTGAAGGCAAATATCTTATGGGCGCGATCGATCCGTCGGTTACCGACGACGACGACCCGCTTTCATGCGATCCGGCGCTCGACATGTACAATCCGGAGAACGGCTACCGGCCGCTTCCCGAAAGCAGCAGCTACAGCGCGGATTTCGTCGAGCGCTATCGCGAGGCCCAGCGCCGGCGCGTGGCCCGTCTCGACGCCGCGGCGCGCAAGCTGATAGCGGAACGGCGCGGCTGGCAGCAGCGTGCCGCGGCGCCCGGCTTCGACGCGCTGCCCGAAGAGGAACAGCGTGCCATAACGCGCGGCGCGCGCCAGAGCCGCTTCATGACGATCTACCGGACCGACGCAGACCCGCGCTTCTGTGACCTCTCGCTGCAGCCCTCGACGCGCCAGACCGGGTCGCTTCTCGGTCGCCGCCCCGACCTGACGAACTACCAGATCGGCGGCTTCGGTTCGGTCATGACCCCCGAAGCGTGGCTTTCGACCTGGTCGGGGCTTTCATCGCACGGCTCGCTTCTCGATAATCTGGCGACGATCGACGTGCCGTTCCACATCACATTTTTCACCGGCGACTGCTGCATCTACCGCGAGGATACCGTCGAGCTGCTGGCGGCCTGCGGTTCCACCGACAAGAGTTTGACGGAAATCGACGGCGATCATTACGGCCTCCTGCCCGATGGGACGACCGCGCCGCGAGCCGCCGCGGGCGAGGACATCGTCGCGTGGCTGCGCCAGCGTTTTCCGGCGGATTGACCGAGATGACGCGGTCCACCCCCGACGCCGAGCCGATCATCGATCCCGATCTCGCGATCATCGACGCGCATCATCACCTCTGGGACCGGCCCGGCGATCGCTATCTGGCCGACGAGTTTCTGTGCGACATGGAGTCGGGGCACCGGATCCTCTCGACAGTTTTTGTGCAATGCCGATCGATGCACCGGAGCGACGGCCCCGAGAGCATGCGCCCGGTCGGCGAAACCGAATTCGTCAATGGCGTCGCGGCGATGTTCGCGAGCGGAACCTATGGCGAAATCCGCGCCTGCGACGCAATCGTCGGGCGAGCCGATCTCAGCCTCGGCGCGGCGGTCGAAGAGGTGCTGGCGGCGCATCTCGCGGCAGGGGGAGGGCGTTTTCGCGGCATTCGCGATCTGCTTGCGTGGGATGCGAATCCCGCCGCGCACCCCACGGGCTATACGAACTTCCTCGGTCGCGCCTATGATCCGGCCTTTCGCGAGGGGTTCGCCCGGCTGGCGCCGCTCGGCCTGACCTATGATGCGTGGCAGTATCACACCCAGCTGGCCGACATTGCGGATCTCGCGCGCGCGTTTCCGGATACCGGGATCATCGTCGATCATTGCGGAACGCCTGTCGGCATCGGACCTTATGCCGGCCGCCACGCCGAACTTTATGAGGATTGGCGCACATCGGTCGTCGCCCTCGCTTCCTTCCCGAATGTCGCCATGAAGCTCGGCGGGCTCGGCATGCATTATGTCGATTTCGGCTTCGACCGGGCGACGGTCAGCTCGGTCGAGCTCGCCCGGACCTGGCGGCCTTATATCGAAACCTGCATCGAAGCGTTTGGCCCCGAGCGCTGCATGTTCGAGAGCAATTTCCCCGTCGATGGTTATTCGGCGACCTATCGCCAGACATGGAACGCGTTCAAGCGGATCGCCGGGCAATATAGCGCCGACGAGAAGCACAAGCTGTTCAGCGGCACCGCAGCCCGGCTCTATCGCATCGCCGACCCGGCTGAACGTGCCGCGCAAACCGAGGAGCCCCTGCATGCCGCATAATCCCGAGGCCGAAATCCTCGCGCTCGAAGACGCCCGTTTGCAAGCCATCACGACGGGGCGGCTCGAGGGTCTGGCCGACCTGTTTACCGAAGATTTTCTGCAGGTGCACGCCAATGGCCGCGTCGACGACAAGGCCGGCAATCTTGCCCGGGAGAATGGAGTCCCGCGGCGGATCGATCCGCGGCGGCCCGACGTTCGGATAATCGGCGACGTCGCGGTCCTGACCGGCGAAATGACCTATCGCACGGGCGAAGGCGAGGCCGAGGTCGCGAACCGGCTGTACGTGACGCAGGTCGTCCGCCGATGCGAAGACGGCAAGTGGCGGTTCATGTCGGTCCAGGCCACCAAAGTCGCCGGGTGATGCATATGCCCGAAAGGCTCGCAGAAGCGGTCGACGCCGCCGGGTCGGTGCCGCATACGCTCGGCGACCTCGTCCGGCGCGCCGCCCGGCGCTGGCCGGACCGCATCGCCTTCGTCGACGGCGACCTCGAAACCAGTTTCGGCGAGCTGGACCGGCTGACCAATCGCGTGGCCAATCGTCTGTTGTCCGAGGACGTCCAGAAGGGCGACCGCATCGCCTATCTCGGCAAGAATATGACCGAATATTTTCTGCTGTTCTGGGGCGCGGCCAAAATCGGGGCGGTGTTCGTCCCGGTCAACTGGCGGCTCGCACCTGCCGAGGCTCGCTATGTCGTCGACGATGCGGAAGCGGTAATGGTCTTCGCGGCGGAGGCGTTCGCCGACGACATCGGGTCCTCCGCTCTTGTGCGCCGGACCGTCGTCTTGCGCGCGGGCGCGGGGAATCCGCGGGGTTTCGAATCCTGGCTTGCCGGCGCCACGGCCGATGACCCGCTCATCGGCGTCGATCCCCATGATGTCGTTCTGCAGCTCTATACGTCGGGAACGACGGGCCACCCCAAAGGCGCAATGCTGACGGGTGACAGCCTCGTCCATGTCCGGACCGCCCAGCCCGCCGGCGCGCTCTGGTCGAGCTGGTCCGACGAAGAGGTGGTGCTGCTCTCGATGCCGCTGTTCCACATCGGCGGTGTGGGGCTGGCACTGAACGGTCTCGTTTTCGGCGGCCGCATGTTCATCCTCCAGGAGTTCAACGCCGCCCTTTTCCTTCGATATATCGAGGAAGAAGGCGTGACGCGGTTGTTCATCGTCCCGGCCGCGCTGAAGCAATTACTTGCCGAACCCGGGGTGCGCGATGTGGATTTCGCCCGCCTGCGCTGCATTTCATACGGATCGAGCCCGATCGGCCTCGAGCTGCTGCGCGAATGCCTCGAGGTTTTCCGCTGCGGTTTCGTGCAGAATTACGGTTTGACCGAGACCTGCGGCACGGTGGTGGCGCTCGGTCCGGAGGATCATGTCGCCGAGGGAAGTCCGAAGATGCTCTCGGCGGGCCGGGCGCTGGAAGGGGTCGAGCTGGCGATCGCGGATGCCTCCGGCAAACTCCTCGGTCCCGGGGAAACGGGCGAGATCCTGCTGCGGTCGCGGGCGAATATGGCCGGATACTGGAAGCTGCCGGATGTCACGCGCGATACGATCAGCGCCGACGGCTGGTTGCGGACCGGCGACGCGGGATATGTCGATGCCGAGGGCTATCTCTTCATCCAGGACCGGATCAAGGACGTCGTCATTTCGGGCGGGGAGAATATCTATCCGGCCGAGATCGAACGGGCGCTCAACGAGCATCCCGACATCGTCGAGTCGGTTGTTTTCGGTATTCCCGATGAAAAATGGGGCGAGGCGGTGCATGCGGTGCTGGTGTGGCGCGGCGACGGCGAACCCGACGCGGCGACGCTGAACCTCTGGCTCGCACCGAGGCTCGCGCGCTACAAGCTCCCGAAATCCTACACGTCCCGCGAAAGTCTGCCGCGCAACGCGACGGGCAAGATTCTTCGCCGCGACCTGCGTGCCCCCTATTGGTCGGGCCGCTCGCGCAAGGTCGGATAGCCTCGCGGTGGGCGGCATCGCACTGCGCGGGGCAGGGGGCGACGGGGCGGCGGCGGTCCGGCAGGACGCGTGCGGGCCGGAACACCGGCGAAGAGCCTATGTTGCCGCAGCCCGCGACAGCTTTTTCGCAAAGGGCTATGCCGACGTAACCATGTCGTCCATTGCCGCGTCGGTGGGCGGCTCCAAGACCACCTTGTGGACCTGTTTTCCGAGCAAGGCGGCGCTGTTCGCCGCCGTTGTCGACGACATTGTCGAGCATTATGGCGCGGCGCTCCGGGTCGAGCTGTCGCTCGAGGAACCGGTCGAGACCGTGCTCCGGCGCTATGCCGGAACCCTCCTCGCAACGCTCCTGTCACCACCCATTCTGCGCCTCCACCGTCTGGTCATCGGCGAGGCCGAGCGGTTTCCGCAACTGGCCCGCATGCTTTTCGAACGAGGGCCGCAGCCCGGGCAAGAGCGGCTGCGCCATTATTTCGAGACGCTCATGGCGAATGGCAGGCTGGCGCGAGGGGATCCCGTGCTCGCCGTCCGCCAGTTCGTGGGGCTTTGCCAGGGCGGCCGATATCAGCTTGCGATATTGGGGATCGATGTCCCCGCCACCGGCGGGTCGATGGACCACGAACTCGACGCCGCGGTCTCCGCTTTCGCGAAACTCTGGCTGGCTGCGCGCTGACGTCCGGCGACGCCGGGCACTGCATATCCGTGATGGGACCACATGCCTTGATTGACTAGGATGTATCCGTATTTTACAGATATGTAAAATAATTGGACTCAGTCCTCCATACCGGTGGGCGGAGCGCAATGGGATCGGTCGGGGGCTCGGCGAGCCGATCGAACCTGATGGGAAAACGCGAAAAATCGCGGACGTTGAGGGAGAGCATCGATGACGAGACGACGTGCATTATGGGGACTCGGGATATCTTTGGGTGTCGCCGCGACGGGGGCACCGGCTCTCGCGCAAACGCCTGTCGACGGAAATGATTCCAGTCCGTCGGCCGGCATCGAGGACATTGTCGTCACCGCCCAGCGGCGAGCGGAAAATCTTCAGAAATCCTCGGTTTCGATCGAAGTCCTGTCGGCGGAGGACATTGCCGGCGCCGGCGTGAGCCGCGTCGCGGACCTTTCGACCGCGGTGCCCGGCGTCCAGATCGGGCAGGGCGGCGGTGCGACGCAAATCTATATACGCGGCGTCGGCGATTTCAGCCTCACCGCGATCACCAACCCCGGCGTGGCGTTCAATGTGGACGGCGTTTATGTGGCGCGGCCCGCCGCGCTCGAGGGAAACTTCTTCGACGTCCAGCGCGTCGAGATCCTCAAGGGACCGCAAGGCACGCTCTACGGGCGAAATGCGACCGGTGGGGCGATCAACGTGATCACGAACAAGCCCAGGCTCGGCGTCACCGAAATGGCGGGCGCGATCGAGGTCGGCAACTACAGCAAGATGCTCGGCGAGGCCGCTGTAAACCTTCCGTTGGGAGACATTGCGGCCGTGAGGGTCGCGGCGCAGATCGTGCATCGCGGACCCTATTCGACGAACAATTACAACGATGACATCCATCAATCGGTTCGCGGGCAACTGCTCTTCGAGCCGGCCGATAATCTGCGGATCAACGTCGGCGCCGACTATATTCATGTCGGCGGCGGCGGGTCGGACTTCGTGCCGCTCTTCCGCATACCGGGAACCTCGCCGTGGATCAGCGTCACCGACGCTCCCGTCGTCGAACGATATCTCACGCTCGCCGCCGCGCAGGGACTTTGCGCGCCCAGAGGACCCCAGTTTCCGACATCGCCCGGCAACTTCGGGACCTATCCGGGCCTTTGTCCGCAGCTCGTGATTCCGTCGGGGCCGTTGGCGGGAAGCTATCCGCAGACGTCGCTCGTTCGGCCCGCGGCAGGCGAACGCGGCCGCACCAACAACATCTTCTACAGCGTCTTCGGGCAACTGGACTATGACGTGGGGCCGCTAACCCTGACCGTGCTGCCGGCATATCGCCACGCCAGCCTCGATTATGTCGCGCACAGCGGTGGGGCCACGCGCTATGACACGTCGGTCGCGGACATCCCCGAAACGTCGAAAGCGACGTCGCTCGAGGTCCGGCTGTCGCATGATTCCGACCGGCTGAAGGCCGTCGCCGGCTTTTTCTATTTCGACGAGAAGCAGGTTCAGTCGACCAACGTGACGAGCGGGCTCGTCCAGGATGTTGCGGGAAGCGGCGGGTTGATCACGACCCGCAGCTATGCCGGATTCGGGCAGGCCACGTTCGGCATCACCGACCGGTTGCGGATCATCGGCGGCCTCCGCTACACCTATGACAGGCGCCATTCCGTTTCCGTGCCCTATGTTCTGCGGGCGTCGCCTTTCAATCCCGACGGCGCCATCGCGTTCAGGCAGGCGATCGCCCGCGGCTGCGTGCCGGGCCCGGTGCCGAACGTGCCGGGCTTCATCGGCTGCCCGCAATCGTCGCATCGGGGGTCGTTTCTGACCAGAAAATGGAACTGGAAAGTCGGCGTCGAATTTGACGTGGCGGAGCAGAACATGCTCTACGCGACCGCCAGCACCGGGGTGAAGGCCGGCGGGCTCAGCACCGGCCAACGGGAAATCGGGGTCACGAACTTCTATCTCCCCGAAGAGCTTCTGGCTTTCGAGGTCGGGTCGCGAAACCGGTTCTTCGACAACAAGCTGCAGCTCAATCTCGAGGCCTTCTACTACGATTACAAGAATCACCAGGAATTCAATATCGGGCTGGACGCCATTGGCGACCCCGCCCAGCTCATCAACAATGCCGGGCAGGGACGGGCCTATGGCGGCAATATCGATGTCGTCTTCAAGCCCACGCCCGATGATGTGCTGCGCGTCGGTGGGGAATATCTCAACACGCGATATTCGTCCTTCGTGTACGAGGTCCCCTTCGGCTCCTTCACGCCGTTCCTCAACCCGGCGAGAACGGGCTGCAAGCTGACGACGAACGGCGCCCCGGTCTTTTCGCAAACGGTCGATTGCTCGGGCCGCCCTTTCACGCGCGCGCCGAAGTGGACGGGTATCGTCAGCTATGCCCACAGTTTCGACCTCGGGAGCAGCGGCAGGGTAACCGCGGAAGCCAATATGCAGTTTCTCAGCAGCAGGTATCTCGGTTCGGAGTATCTGCCCGCCTATCGGGCCCCCGCGAACCAGGTCTATAATGCGAGCCTGACCTATGAAGCGCCGGGCGAAGACTGGTCGTTGACGGCCTATATCCGCAATATCGGCAACGAGGCCGTCTATACGGCCTCGTCGCGGTCGACCTTCGTCGACAATTTCGCTGGCGCGTCGATCAACCCGCCGCGCACTTTCGGAGCGCGGCTGAACTTCAGATTCTGAACGGGGAAGGGGCGGCCCGGTCCGGTCGCCCCGCACACGGGCGGGCGCAGCGGTCGTTCGGAAGGTGTGGGGAGGGCAGGGGGCCTGAATGCGCCGCGCCGCCGGGCGACGGTGCTAGAGCGCGGGCGCCCGTATTCCGTTCAGGACAACGTCGAGCACCTTCGAGGCGTGCTCGCTCGCCAGCTCTTCGCGGCTGATGCCGCGGGACACGACGGGGTTGGCGCTGAAATACAGGACGACCGCCCCCATGATGATCGCCTCGAGATGCGGCAGAGGAACGTCCTGGATCTGCTTCGCGGCCTGCGCATCGACAAGAACCGTCCGCAACTTCGATACGAATTTCGACGTGTAATTCTCGATCAGCCAGGTCGCGCGGTCGCTTCGCGACCGGGCCTCGACCAGCAGAAGGGCGAGATGGTTGGGATGGCGCGCCGCGAAGAGGGCGAGGGTGTGGACCAGCACTTTGAGGCGGTCGAGCGGTGACAGGCCGCGCGACGCCGCCAATATCGTGTCGACCTCGGACAGGAGCCCGCCGAATGCGAACTCAAGCATGTGCTTCCACAAACTCTCCTTCGAGCCGAAATAATAGTGAATGAGCGGGTGGCGGACGTTGGCGGCCTTGGCGATGGCAGGAAGCGATGCGCCGTCGAAGCCGCTCAGGGAAAAAGCTTCGAGCGCCGCCTCGAGAATGGCCTGCCGGGGCCCCATGTCTTCAGCCGCCGCCGCCCTGTGGAGCTTTCTCCCGCGGCGTTTGAGGGCGGGAGCCGGCATGGCGTCGTCGGGCTTCATCATGATCCTGTACCGGGCCGGAGAAGCCGGTCTCTGCCGATCGAGCCTAGGAAGCCGATACGGCCAAGTCAAGAAAGCTGACAGGTCTGACAAACCGGCCGGAGGGATTTAGCGGGTGCCCTCCCGGTACCGGACGCGGGCGCGGCGATGCATCGCATTTGAAACAGCCATGGTGGCGCATAGCAGCTACGGCTGCCGGCGTGTCGGCGTCCCGTCGCCGGCCGAGCGCCGAGCGAACGGCCGGCGCCGGCGGGGCGGCGAGTGGGGATTGCATGAAACCCCACTCGCCTCTGCCGTTAGAAGCGGAAGCCGACCTCGACGCCATAGAAGCGCGGATCGCCGTAGGTCACCGCCGCGACGCCGAACGGGGCGCCGTAGAAGGGCGTTACGGTCTGGACGAACTTGGCGTTCGTGAGGTTCGTCGCGAACAGCGCGGCGCGGAAATTGCTGCCGCCGATCTTGTCGAGACTGAGGCGCGCGCTCAGCGTTTCATAGCCCGGCTGGAGCGCCCCCGGCCCGAGCGGGACCGAATTGCTGACGTTGAGGCGGCCCTGAAGATAATAATTGGCCGACAATTTAAGCGTCCCGATTTCTTCGGGGACCGGAAGGGTCAAAACGCCCGAGATGCTGCCGGTCCATTTCGGGGTCTGCACGAACGGCAGGTCCGACAGGTCGGCGCCGCTGACCGGATCGATATAATTCTTGTGCTTCGCGTCGATCAGACCGACGAACCCCGACAGTTCGAGCCAGTCGGTCGGAATGATCGTCGCTTCGAACTCGCCCCCGTTGATCGTGGCGCTTGCGGCATTGAGCAGAATGCGGGCCGGCGCGGGTGGATTGCCGACAAGCACGCCCAGGTTCTTCTGGATATTGTCATAGCTCGAGTGATAGGCCGCAAGCGTCATGCGATAGCGCACATCGCCCATTCGGCCCTGGGTCTTAAACCCGACCTCATAGTCGGTCAGCACCTCGGATTCGACCGGCGCGAGCGCGGCGGCGACGGTCGCGCCCGAGTTGAAGCCGCCGCTGCGATAGCCGCGGCGATTGGTGATGTAGAGCAACGTGTCGGGCGTCGGCTCATAGTTGAGGCTGAGCGTCCACGTCGGTTTGCTGAAATTCTTCTCGACCCGCTGATCGACCGAGTTGGGGCCGGTGGGCGACGCGCGCACCTGCTGGTAGAGCTTGCGGTTATCCCATGTGTAACGGCCGCCGACGGTCAGTTTCAGCTGATCGGCGAGCGCATAGTCGACCTGCGCGAAGACCGACTTGCTGGTGCTGGTGACGTCGCCGATCGTCGTTCGGGCAGGTCCGCCGAGCACGGGAACATAGCCCGTCTGGACGCCCGTCTCCCAGAAATAATAGGCACCGACGATGTAGTCGAGGCGGTCGTCGAAAGCCTTGCCGATGAGCTGCAATTCTTCGGACACCTGCTTGGTCCTGAAGAGGCCGCGGACCAGCACGAGATTCTGGGGCATGCCGTCGCCGCCGTCGCTGTCCGACGTGACGCGGCGGAAGTTGAAGATATTCTTGAGCGTCGCGCCGCCGATGTCGATCTCGGTCGTGTTCGTCACGCCGCGGTTCGACGAACGCTGCGGTGTGTCGGTGTCGTCCTCGTTGATCCGGATGCTGCGGGCTTGCTGGCGCGCGAGAGCGGCTTCGCGCGCCGCGCGCGGGTTGACCGGCGTATCGACGGCCGGATTGACCGCGATGGGCACCATGCCGCCGCCATGTCCCCAGCCTTTCGCATAGTCGAAGATCGTGGTGTTCCTGAAGCCGTTGCCCGGATCGATCAGCACCGAAGCGCGCACCGCGTCGCCATTGTCGTCGCGCAGGCGGTTGCCGGTCGTCAGGTTGAGCGTAAAGCCGTCGCGGCGCGTCAGATTTCCGGCCACGCGGATCGCGGCGGCACCTTCCACGAGCGGCACGTTGATCGCGCCCTGGATCTCGCGGCGATTATAATTGCCGTAGATCGCCTGGACATAGCCGCCGACCTCGTCGACATCGGGCGCGACGGGGGAAATCAGCACCGCGCCGCCGGTCAGGTTGCGGCCGAACAGCGTTCCCTGCGGTCCCTTGAGCACCTGGATCGAGGCAAGATCGTACAGGCTGCGGCCAAGGCCCTGCGGCCGGGCCTGGATCGCGTCGGCGAAATAGACGCCGACCGACGGATCGGTCGTCAGCTGGCCGCCGGTGTCACTTTGACCGCGGATGGCCACCGCCAGCGTATCGCTGCGGTCGACCACATTGGTCACGCGGATCGCGGGTGCGGTCCGGCCGATATCGGCCAGCTGCGTGAGATTGGCCTCCTCCATCTTCTGGGCGCTGAGCGCCGTCACCGACACCGGCACCGAGAGGAGGGACTCCTCGCGGCGGCGGGCGGTGACGACAATGTCGCCGAAGCCGTCGTCGGTGCCCGCCGCAGCCGCGGACGCACCTTCATCGCTTTCCTGCGCGTGAGCGGTCGGCGCGAAGCCTCCTGCGAGCGCCGTGGCTGCCAGAACATAACCGGACAAATATTTCATCTCACCCTCCCAGTGTCGGAGCGCATTTTCGCGCCTGCCCAATTTCATCGGCCATGTTTTTTCGCGCTCTGCGCTGGCCGAATCGGCCATGAAGAGCGTCGCATCATGACATTCAATTATGCCGACCTGACATTTATGTCGGGCTGATGCAATTGAAAATGTGAAAACATGCGGCCCCTGGCTCAGCGGCGGGTGGCAAGGGCGAGGGAAAGTGGAGGCCAAGCGGAGGCAAAAGGGGATCGCCGCCTGCGCCGGAAGCGCAGGCGGTTAGGGAATGGTCACGAGGGGAGGCGGGTCGGCGGGAGCCCCGGCTGCCGGATCATGGCGGCGGCGGGCCGGGCGGCGGCGTTCAGCCTTCGTCTTCGACCCGGTTGCGCAGGACCCCGATAGCGGGGACCTCGACCTCGACGGTGTCGCCGTTCTTCATCCACAGCGGCGGGGTCCGGCTTACGCCGACGCCGGCCGGCGTTCCGGTTGCGATCACATCGCCCGGTGCCAGCGGGGTCCAGCGCGAAATATAGGAAATGGCCGTCGGAACGTCGTAAAGCATCAGATCGGCGCTGGTGTGCTGCACCTGGTCGCCGTTGAGCCGCGTTGCGAGCGTCAGGGCGGCCGGATCGGGAATTTCGTCGGCGGTGACGATCCAGGGACCGAGCGAGCCCGACTGCCAGAAATTCTTGCCGGCGGTCACCGAATGCTTCTGATAATCGCGCACGCTGCCGTCGAGCATGATCGTGTAGCCGAATATATGCGAGAGCGCCTGCTCGCGCGGGATGTTGCGCCCCGGCTTGCCGATCACCACCGCGATCTCGCCTTCGAAATCGTAGTTCGCCGAGGCCCGGGGGCGTAAGATGCGGTCGTCATGCGCGGCGAAGGTGTCGGCGAAGCGCGTGAAAAGCGCCGGGTTCTCCGGCAAGTCTCCGCGCACCTCCTCGACATGATTGCGATAGTTGAGCCCGAGACAGATGAACTTGGTGAGCGGCGAAGCGGGAACGGCGAGCCGGACGCCGGAGAGAGGAAGGCGCTCGCCGGCCTCCACGAGGGCGCGCAGCGCATCCGGCGACCGGGCGGGGGCGTCGAATGCGACGGCAAGGCTGTCCCCCGGCGTCCACGGTCCGATGACGATAGCCTCGTCGCCTTCGATCACCGCCGGAGCGAATGCGCCCTCGCGCTGGATCTTCGCTACCTTCATGATTTTCCTCCTCTTCCCGGCACAGTGTTGCTGGTTCGGCCGACGGGGCTGCCGCACGCGAATCATCTCCGTTGACGGATGGTCGGCCCGGATTTAATAACTGACATTATTGTCGGGCCGACGCAAATGAATATCGTGAACGGCGGGCGCGGCGTCCATGGGAGAGATGATATGCTGAAGTTGGAAGAGAGCAGGGCGCTCGCGGCGCGCATCGGCGCGGTCCGGACCTATGGACATTTTATTGAAGGCGAATGGGTCGACAGCGCCGGCGGCAAGACGATCCCGCTGCTCAATCCGTCCAACCGCGAGACGCTGGCGCACATCCAGGCCGGCACGAGGGCCGATGTCGACCGCGCCGTGCAGGCTGCCCACGACGCCTTTCCGGCATGGTCGAGAAGCGACCCGATGCGGCGTCAGGAATTGCTGCTGGCGATCGCCCGCCGCCTGCGCGACCGGCATGCCGATTTTGCGATGATGGAGACGCTGAACAACGGCAAGACGATCACCGAGGCAATGGGCAGCGTCGCCAAGTCGATCGAGCAGTTCGAATATTTCGCCGGTGCCGGGCATCAACTGCACGGCCAGATCATCGACTATGAGGATGCCAGCGTGCTCGTCCACCGCGAGGCGATCGGTGTCGTCGCGCAGATCATTCCGTGGAACGTGTCGCTGCTCATGGCGTCGATGAAGCTGGCGCCAGCGCTCGTCGCGGGCTGCACCGTCGTCCTCAAGCCGGCCGAGACGGTGTGCCTGCCGGTGATGGAATTGTTCAAGGAAATCGCCGATCTCCTGCCGCGCGGCGTGGTCAATGTCGTGACGGGTTTCGGCGCCGATATCGGCGAGGCGCTGGTCACCAATCCGCTCGTGCGCAAGGTGTCCTTCACGGGGTCCCGCCCGACCGCGCAGAAAGTCATCCAATATGCGAGCGTGAACATCATCCCGCAGACGATGGAGCTTGGCGGCAAATCGGCCAATATCGTATGCGAGGATGCCGATCTCGATGCGGCGGCCGAGTCCGCGGTCATGACGACCATCCTCAACAAGGGCGAAGTCTGCCTCGCCGGGACGCGGGTGTTTGTGCATCGCAAGGTCCGCGACGCCTTCGTCGAGAAATTCACCGCCCTGCTGGCCTCGGTGCGCCAGGGTGATCCGGTCGATCCCTCGACGCAGCTCGGGCCGCAGGCATCCGAACTGCAGTTCCGCCGCGTCCAGGACTATCTCGAACTCGGGAAGGCGGAAGGCGCGGTCGCCGCGCTCGGCGGCAAGGCGGCCCGGGTAAAAGGCCTCGAGGAGGGATTTTTCATCGAGCCGACGATCTTCACCGGCGTCCGCAACGACATGCGCATCGCGCAGGAGGAGATATTCGGGCCGGTAACCGGAATTCTCGAATGGGATGACGAGGCGGAGCTGGTCCGCACGGTGAACGATAGCGTCTATGGTCTCGGCGGGGGCCTGTGGACCCGGGATCTGGCGCGCGCCCATCGCCTGACGCGTGCGATCGAGACCGGCACGATCTGGGTCAATCGCTATTATAATTTCAAGCTCGGCATGCAGATCGGCGGGTATAAGCAAAGCGGCTTCGGCCGCGAGAATGCGCTCTCGACGCTCGATTATTACACCACCACCAAGAGCGTGGTCATCAATCTGCGCGAAGGTCCCCTCAATATGCTCTCGGCCTATCCGCGGCCGTCCGGGGAGGCGTGACGCCGTAAAGCATCGGCCCGGCGCGGGGAGTGGAGCCGGTCGTGCCTGGGGAGGCGGCGGCTCGGTCCTTCCCGCGCCGCCGCCCTACCAGCCGAAGGCGATACCGAAGCTGTCGCCATCCTCGCGGACGCGGCCCACGTGCGGGGCCTGGAAATGGCCGGGGATCAGCAGCGCGTCCCTGTCGACGCAGAACTCGAGCAACTCGCGGCGGGACTTCGCCGCACGCGCCTTGTCCCAGCACACCTTGCTGCTGAGTTGCCAGAGGGGAATTTGCAGCGGCGAGTGAAGCATGTCGCCGGCGAAGACTCCTGTCTCGCCCATCGACGCAAGTTCGATGCGGATATGGCCGGGCGAGTGGCCGGGTGCCGGGCGCAGGGTGAATTCGTCGAGCATTTCGTGCACCCCTTCCACCATGTCGGCCTGCTCCGCCTCGACGACGGGCAGCACCGAATCGTGGAAACAATTGCGCACGGGGGCGATCATGCCGGGCATCCCGGCGGCGGCCTGCGTCGCGGCATAATCGGCCTTGGACATGATATAGCGCGCGTTGGGAAAGGTCGGGACCCAGCGTCCGTCGATCAGGCGCGTGTTCCACCCGACATGGTCGACATGAAGGTGCGTGCACATGACGAAGTCGATGTCCTCCGGCCGCAGCCCCAGCTTTGCCAGCCGGTCGAGATAGCCGGTGGTCAGCCGGTGCATTTCGGCGATGCCGGGGCGCTCCTTGTCGTTGCCGATGCAGGTGTCGATCAGGATATTGTGATGGCGGGTGCGGAGCACGAAGCTTTGCACGGGCATCGGGATGCGGCCGGTTTCCGGGTCGAAATGATCGGGGCACAGCCAATGTTCGTGGGGCCGGACCGCTTCGCGATCGAAATCGGGAAACCAGGCCTGCGCGGTCTCGCCGAGCAGGGTGCAATCGAGCACGCGCGCGATCTCTACCGACCCGATTTTTCCCTCGATGGCCGTCAGCATTGCTTCCCTCCTCTCATTCGGGTTCAGTCGGCCGTCCATCCGCCGTCGATGACGACGCTCGATCCGGTCATCATCGCCGACGCGTCGGATGCCAGAAACAGCACGGCGCCGAGCAGATCCTCGACTCGGCCGAGCCGCCCCAGCTTGATCCTGGCGAGCACCGCGTCGCGAAAGCCGGGCTCATCGAGAAACGGGCGCGTCATCGGTGTTTCGATGAAGGTCGGAGCGATGGTGTTGGACCGGATGCCATGCGCGGCGAGATCGAGCGCGAAAGCCTTGTTCATGCCTTCCAGCGCCCATTTCGACCCGCAGTAGAGCGACCGGTTCGCGCCGCCGACATGCCCCATCTGCGAACCCATGTGGATCAGCGATCCGGGCCGCTTTTCCGCAATCATGCGGCGTGCACAGGCTTGGGCGACGAAGAAGGCGGCCTTGACGTTGAGATCGAAGACCGCGTCGAAATCCTCTTCTTCGACCCGGTCCATCGGCATCGGGCGATTGGTGCCGGCGTTGTTCACCAGAATGTCAAAGGCCGGGCGCGCGTCGAAGAAGGCGCGCACGGCGTCGAGGTCGCCGACATCTAGAGGCGCAGCCTCAGCCGCGCCTCCGGCAGCGCGGATCGCCGCAGCGACCGCGTCGATGTCCGCGCTCGAGCGCGCCACCAGCGTCACCGCGGCGCCCGCCTCGGCGAGGGCCGCCGAGGCGCCTGCGCCGATCCCGCGGCCGGCACCGGTGACGAGCGCGCGGCGTCCGTCGAGACGGAAGCCGGGCGTCGCCGGCAAGACGTCAGGCATCGACACGCGTCCGCTCGCTCGGCTCGGCGGCGCCGGCATAGGGGACGTTGCGGCCGCCATAGCGGCGCACGCGGATATTGGCCTGTTCGCCATGACCCGCGAAGCCCTCGAGCGCGCACAGGCGGCTGCAATATTCGCCGACCAGCGTCGTCGCCTCGTCGGTCAGCACCTTCTGGTAGGTGCAGGTCTTGATAAATTTGCCGACCCAGAGCCCGCCGGTGTAACGCGCCGCCTTGCGGGTCGGCAGCGTGTGGTTGGTGCCGATGACCTTGTCGCCATAGGCGACGTTGGTGCGCGGTCCGAGGAACAGCGCGCCATAGTTGGTCATGTTCGCCAGAAAATAATCCGGGTCGCGCGTCATCACCTGGACATGCTCATTGGCGTAGAAGTTGGCGACCTCGAGCATCTCGGCCTCGTCGGCGCAGACGATCACTTCGCCATATTTTTCCCACGCCTGCCGGGCGATGCCCGCGGTCGGCAGGATGTCGAGCAGCCGCTCGACCTCGCGCATCGTGTCGCGGGCGAGTTTTTCCGAATTGGTGATCAGGATCGCCGGGCTGTCGGGTCCATGTTCGGCCTGGCCGAGGAGATCGGTCGCGCATATTTCGCCATCGACGCTGTCGTCGGCGATCACCATCGTCTCGGTCGGTCCCGCGAACAGGTCGATGCCGACGCGGCCGAAGAGTTGCCGCTTGGCTTCGGCGACAAAGGCATTGCCGGGCCCGACCAGCATGTCGACCGGATCGATCGACCCGGTACCGAGCGCCATTGCGCCGATCGCCTGGATCCCGCCGAGAGCGTAGATGGCGTCGGCGCCCGCCATCGCCTGCGCGGCGACGATCGCCGCTGCGGGCTTGCCCTCGAAAGGCGGAGCGCAGGTGATGACGCGCGGGACGCCCGCGACCTTTGCGGTGATCACGCTCATATGCGCCGACGCGAGGAGCGGATATTTCCCGCCCGGAACATAGCAGCCGGCGGCGTTTACCGGGATGTTGCGGTGGCCGAGGATCACGCCGGGAAGCGTCTCGACCTCGACGTCCTTCAGCGCGTCGCGCTGGACTTCGGCGAACCGGCGCACCTGCGCCTGCGCGAATTCGATATCCCTGACATCCTGCGGCGACAGCGTGTCGATGCAGGCCTGGATTTCGGCTTCGCTCAGCCGGTAATCGTCGCGGTCCCAGCCGTCGAACCTGATGCTGAGTTCGCGCACCGCCTCGTCGCCGCGCGCCTCGATATCGGCGAGCGTCGCCTCGACCACGTCGCGGACCTTGCGGTCCGCCTCGGCCCGGACGTCGATATCCGCGCCCTTCTTCAGCCAGTCAGCCATTTGTCATTCCTTTCGGGCGCGGCCTGGTCGCCGCGGAGCTTTTGTTTCGAAAATCTGGAAGGGGTGAGGATCGGCTCCGCCGTCAGCCGCTTTTGCCCACGCGGTCCGCCAGGCTCGGAAGGATCGCCAGTGCGCTGTCGCGCAGGATGGCGCGGCGGGCATCCGCATTCAGCGGCGCATAGGCGTCGAAGCGGGCCTTCGCGGGCGCGATCGTCGTCGGCGGCATCATCGGAAAGTCGGTCCCGAACATGAGCTGTGAATCCGGAACCAGATGGCGGATCGCGTCGAGCGACGCGGGGGCGGTCGATGCGGTCAGGTCGAAATAGAAGGTGGACAGGATCTTCAATATCTCGTCGCCGGACAGCTCCGGACGGCCGGGGCCGGGGCCATAATGCGGCTCGAGAATGCTGATGCGCGTCGCGAGATAGGGAATGGTGCCGCCGCCATGCGACGAAATGAATTTGATCCTGTCGAACCGCGTCTTTGCGCCCGAAACGACCATGTTGGTCACCATGCGCGATGTTTCGAACATGAATTCGAGAATCGACGGGTTGATACCGACCGGGGTGACGGTCTGGCCCGGCGGCGTCGTGGGGTGCACGAACAGGGTCGTGCCGCGCCGGTTCATCTCGGTGAACCAGGGATCGAAATGGGCATCGCCGAGATAGACGCCGCCGACATGGGTGCTGCTGCTCGCGCCGTCGAACTTCAGCACGTCGAGGCAATAGGCCATCTCTTCGAGTGTCGCGTCCATATCGTCGAGCGGCAGGATGGCGAAAGCGCCGAAGCGGCCGGGATGGCGCGCGATGATATTCGCCAGATCCTCGTTGAGCGCGCGGGCGAAGTCGCGCGCCTCCTTGCCGCGCAGCATCACCGTGGCGCTGGGCCAGGACAGCACGCTCGCCTCGATACCGTGCGCATCCATCGTCGCGATATGCAGTTCGGGGGTCCAGTCGGGAACCGGCGACTGGGCGATATTCATCGTCTGGCGCGTCTTTCCCTGGAAGGCCGCCGCCTTGTCGAGCCAGCGCGGCAGCAGGGCGTGACAATGCACGTCGATGATCCCGGTGCCGCTCGCGGGCGCCTGAAGGCGGCCAGCTTCGCCTGCCTGCGCGGTGCCCGCGAGGGCGGTTCCGAGCGATGTGGCTGTGGCCGATCCGACAAATTCCCTGCGCGTCATCATCTTTCTCCTCTCCCGCACGTCCTTCTGTGGTCGATGCCGATGCGGCTTGTCATCCCCCGTACCGGCGCGGCCGGGAGGATGCTTGACCATTTCAAACTAACATAATAGTCAACCTGATAATTTCGAATGTCAAGCAGCGATACGCGCCTTTATTCCGCCTGACGCAAAGGGCCAGGCGTTCCGGCGCGGGCGGATGCGAAAGGTGGGCGAAGGCCCGGGTTACGGACCCGGGCGTTGCGGGAGAGAATAGGTGACGATTGGCAAATTGATCGATGATGAGGGCGTGGTCGAGCCCGGGCAACTTGCCGAGCGTATCGCGCGCGCCATGTCGCTGTTCGTCGCGAGCGGGATCCGCGAGGGGGACGCCGTCGCGCTGCTGCTGCGCAATGGCCGCGTCTTCGTCGAGGCCACGATGGCCGCCCAGAACCTCGGCGCCTATGCCGTTCCCGTCAACTGGCACTTCGCGGCGCCCGAGGTCGAATATGTGCTGCGCGACTGCGGCGCGTCGGTCCTCGTGGGCGATATCGATCTGCTGGCGGATCTGCGCGGCGCCATCCCTCCGACGGTCGCCGTCTTCGCGGCGGGATGCGCCGACGGCACCGACGTCTTCTCGTCATGGGAGGCTTCGCTCGCGGCGGCCGAGCCCAGCGGTTTGACGCCGCGGCCTGCGGTGGCGAGCATGATCTACACCTCCGGGACGACGGGCAAGCCCAAGGGCGTCCGCCGTCTTCCGATGTCGGCCGCCCAGGCCGCCGCGGTGGGCGACATCCGCCGGACGATCTACGCGCACGAGCCCGACATGCGCGCGCTGCTGTCGGCGCCTCTCTATCACAGCGCGCCGAACTTCTTCGGGATCAACACGCTGCGCTGCGGCGGGACATTGATCCTGCGCCGCCGGTTCGATGCAAAAGATACGCTGCGGCTGATCGACGCGGAAGCGATAAGCCACATGTTCATGGTCCCCACCATGTTCGTGCGGCTGCTCGCGCTGGGCGAACCGGCGCGCGCCGGCTTCTCGGGGCGCTCGCTCCGCTGGGTGCTTCATGCCGGGGCACCGTGCCCGCCCGACGTCAAATCGGCGATGATCGACTGGTGGGGACCCGTCTTGAGCGAATATTATGGATCGACCGAACTCGGGCCGCTGACCTTCTGCACATCATCCGAGTGGCTCTCGCATCGCGGTACCGTGGGCCGGGCGCTCGAAGGCGTGGCCCTGACGGTACGCGATACCGAAGGCGCGCCTTGCGCCGACGGGGTTGCGGGCGAGATCTGTGTCGAGGCGATGCCGCAGGCCGATTTCACCTATCATGGCGACGAGGCAAAACGCCGTGCGGTCGACACCGGAGCCGGCCTTGCGACGGGGGACATCGGCTATCGCAACGCGCAAGGCTATTATTTCATCTGCGACCGGCGGACCGACATGATCATTTCGGGCGGGGTCAATATCTATCCTGCCGAGATCGAGGCGGCGCTGATGGGCATTGGCGGCATCGCCGACACGGCGGTCGTCGGCATGCCCGATGCGGAATTCGGCGAAGCGGTACTCGCCTTTGTGCAGCTCGAGCCGGGCGCGGCGCTCGGCGAAGCGGAGATCGCGGGCGCGCTGCGCGAACGGATCGCCGGATACAAGGTGCCACGCGAAATCCGTTTCACCGACGCGCTGCCGCGCGACGACAGCGGCAAGATTTTCAAACGCCGGCTGCGCGACCAGATCGCGATGCCGGCCCGGGAGGGATGAGGATGATGACGAATGAAAGCGGAGCGGAAACGCTCGTCCACACCTTGCTTGCGGGCGGCGTCGACGTCTGTTTCACCAATCCCGGCACCTCGGAGATGCATTTCGTCGCCGCGCTCGACAAGATCGAGGGGATGCGCTGCGTCCTCGGACTGTTCGAAGGCGTCGTGACCGGCGCGGCCGACGGCTATTACCGGATTGCCGACAAACCCGCGGCGACGCTGCTCCACCTCGCGCCCGGCCTCGGCAACGGTGTCGCCAATCTCCACAATGCGAAGAAGGCGCGATCGGGGATCGTCAACATCGTCGGCGATCATGCGACATACTGCGCGCATCTCGATACGCCGCTGTCGGGCGATATCGAGGGCGTGGCGCGTCCCGTGTCGAACTGGGTACGCACGACCACGGCCGGCGAACATCTCGCCGTCGATGCCGCCGAAGCCGTGCGGCTTGCCCGCCAGTCGCCCGGCCGCATCGCCACGCTTGTGCTGCCCGCCGACATATCCTGGGGTCCGGGCACCGCGCCGGGAAAGGCGCTGGCCCCGTTGCCGCGGCGCGCGGTCGGCGAGGATGCGGTCGCAGCGGCGGCCGACGCACTGCGCAGGGCGGGAAGCGCCGGGGTGCTCTTGCTGGGCGATGCCGGAACGCGGGCGCGACCGCTCGAATGGGCAGGCCGGATCGCGGCGAGAACCGGCTGCAAGCTGCTGACCGAAATCCATAACAGCCGGATCGAGCGCGGAGCGGGGCGTGTGCCGGTGGACCGCATCCCCTATACCCAGCCGGTGGACAATGCGCTGCGCCTGCTGGCCGACAAGAGCGAGATGGTGCTGGCCGGAGCCGAGCCGCCGCTGTCCTTCTTCGCTTATCCCGGCAAACCGGTCGAACTCGCGCCGCCCGGCTGTGCGATCCGCAAGCTGGCCGAACCCGGCGACGATATCGAGGCGGCGCTCGAGGCGCTCGCGCGGGCGCTCGGCGCCGAAGCGGAGGAACCGCCCCTCGCGCCGCTGGCGCCGCCCGACTGTCCGGCCGGCCCGATCACGCTCGACGGCATGGGCGCGGTGATCGCAGCGCTGCTCCCGTCCGACGCGATCGTCGTCGACGAAGCCGTTACGTCGGGGCGGTCCTTCTATGCGGCGACGGCCAACGCCGCCGCGCACGACTGGCTGGTGAGCCGCGGCGCGTCGATCGGCTTCGCCCCGCCAGCGGCGGTCGGGGCGGCCATCGCGGCGCCCGAGCGCAAGGTGCTGGCGCTGACCGGCGACGGCAGCGGCATGTATACGCTGCAGGCGCTCTGGACGATGGCGCGCGAGAAGCTTGACGTCACCGTCGTCGTGTTCGCCAACCGCAAATATCAGATCCTGCGCGGCGAATTCGCCAACATGGGGTCGGGGACGCCGGGGCCGCGCGCCGAGGCGATGCTGTCGATCGGCGATCCGGCGCTCGACTGGTGCGCGCTTGCCAGGGGCCACGGGGTCGAAAGTGGACGCGCGGCGACCCTCGACGAATTTGCCGACCAGTTGCGCCGCGGTTTTTCGTGCGAGGGACCCTATCTCGTCGAGGTCTTGCTCTGATGGCGTCGCTCGCGGCGGAAGGACCGCTGAAGGGAATCCGGGTGCTCGAATTTACCGGTCTCGGACCCGCTCCCTTCTGCGCGATGCTGTTGTCCGATCTCGGAGCGGACGTGATTGCCGTGGACCGCGCCGGGGCGCCCGCGCCCGGCGCCGACCTCGTCACGCGCCGTGGCCGGCTTCACCTGCCGCTCGATCTCAAATCTCCCGAAGACAACCGGCTTTGCCTCGATCTGTTCGAGCGTGCCGAGATCGTGCTCGAGGGATTCCGTCCCGGCGTCATGGAGCGCCTCGGACTCGGTCCCGACGTGGCGCTGGCGCGAAATCCGGCCCTTGTTTACGGCCGGATGACGGGGTGGGGACAAAGCGGTCCCTATGCCCCGATGGCCGGCCACGACATCAACTATCTCGCGATCACGGGCGCGCTGCATGCCATCGGCCCGGCCGAACGTCCCGTTCCGCCGCTGAACCTGGTCGGCGACTTCGGCGGCGGCGCGCTCTATCTGGCGATGGGCGTTCTGGCGGCCCTGCTTCACGCGCGCGAAACCGGCGAGGGGCAGGTTGTCGACGCAGCGATCAGCGATGGCGCCGCGTCGCTGATGGCGATGCTCTACGGCTATCTGGGCGGGGGCCGTTGGCGCGATGCCCGCGAGGCCAATCGCCTCGACGGCGGCGCCCATTTCTACGGAACATATCGCTGCGCGGATGGCGAGTGGATAGCGATCGGCGCGATCGAACCGCAATTCTATGGCGAACTGCTCGCGCGGCTCGAAATCTCGGACGCGGATTTCGAGGCGCAACTCGACTTCCGGCGCTGGCCTTCGCTGCGCGACAAGCTGCAGGCCCGCTTTGCCGAACGCACACGGGCGGAATGGTGCGCTCTCCTCGAGGGTACCGATGTCTGCTTCGCGCCGGTGCTGTCGATGACGGAGGCCCCCTCACATCCGCATAATCGCGCCCGCCAGGCCTTCGTCACCCGCGACGGCATAGCGCAGCCCGCTCCCGCTCCGCGCTTCGGCGCCACGCCGGGCATGATCCAGGCGGGAGCGTCGGGGGACGATGAGGTCGCCGACCGCCTGTCGCGATGGGGTGTCGCGGCCCGGCGCCGGGATTAGACCCTCGTCGGCTCCGCGGGGCCCGGACCCTGCGAGCGGGATCCCGCGAGCCCTGCCGGCGAGGCGCGCAGGACAGGACCCGCGCGCCTCCGCTTTGCCGCAGCGTCCTATACGTTCCCGGCCGGCTCCATGCCGCACATCATGCGACCGTAGAGTTCGTAAACCGTCGACGGAACAAGAGTGGCGTGCAGGCTCGCGATGCGGGCGTCGTGCCAGTATCGACCCAGCGGGTGGCGAACGCTGGCGAAGGACCCGCCGGACGCGTCGGCGAGCTTGTCGACGCCTTCCCAGATCAGCCGGTCCGCGAAGCCGGTGTCGCGCCGGATACGGGCGCGATCGAGCGGCGCCATGGGCCGGCCCGCCTGGGCCGCCTTTTCGATCTCCGCGGCCGCCGCGGCGATGATCGTGCGGGCGGCGTCGATCTTCGCCGACGCCTCGCCGATCTGGAGGTGCGTGACAGGCGCCTCGGCCTGGTTCTTGTACTGGGTCGCGGCAATACCGCGCTTCGCGAGACCGTTCATGAACATGTCGAGAGCGCCGAGGCCGGCGCCGAGGGCGGGGAAGGCGATGATGATCTGGCCGAGCGGGGTGAAGGCCGAACGATAGAGCCATTCGTCGTCGAGCTGGGTCGACGGATAGATGCCCTGGCGCGCGAGGTCGGCGCGCCCGATCCGCGCATCGGGAACGAAAATGTCGCGCACGCGCACGCTCGTGCTGCCGCTGCCGCGGATTCCGATCGTGTCCCAGTCGTCGAGGAATTCGACATTCGACGTCGGCATAAGCGCCAGCGCGTCATATTGGTGAACGCCGTCCTCGATGACGGGGAAGCCCAGCATTTCCCACTGGCTGTGATAGACGCCCGAGTTGAAGCCCCAGATGCCTTCCTCGATCACGAATCCGCCATCGACGCGGCGCGACTTGCAGCTGCGCGGCGACAGGACGGCGGCGGTCCGGGCGCCGGGCGTCGAGAAAACCTCTTCGGTCGTCTCGGGCGGATAGAGCGCCGAGAGAAACCAGTTGTTGATGTTGATGATCGTCGCGACCCAGGCCGCCGACGGGTCGCCGCGCCCCAGCGCGACGACGGCGTTCATATAGGTCGTGATGTCGGTCTGAAGCCCGCCGTAGCGCCGCGGAATCGTCATGCTGAAAAGACCCGCGGCATCCATATCCGCGATCGTTTCATCGGGAAGGCGCGCCTCCGCGCTGGTCTGCGCCGCGCGTTCGCGCAGCAACGGGATAAGCGCTTCGGCGCGGGCGACGACATCGGTGCCCGCAGGCATCACGCCATCGATTCCCTGCCGCTTCATCTCGCCCTTTTCCCTGTTCATCACCCTCTCCGCCATGGTCGTCTCCAACATACGTTTCTGTCAACTTGACGAAAATGCTTGCCTGAGTCGGGCGACTGTGTCAACTCAAAGGCGAAGAACAGAAGAAGGAGGATGCTGACATGTCGGTGCCGAACGATGCGATCTCGGAGGCGTGCATCACGCTGGTTCGCCAATTTTGTCTCGTGGCCGATGCCGTCGACGCGGATGCCTTCGCGTCCCTGTTCACCGAGGACGGCGTTTTCGAGCGCGGGAAGCTGCGCGTCGAAGGGCGGGAGGGGCTGGCCAAAATGGCCGGCGCACGCCCTGCGGGCATGATCACGCGGCACCTGCTGACGACCAGCTTCGTCCAACCCGTCGATGCCGACACCGCGACCGGCACGCATTATTGTCTCGTCTATGTCGGCGGCGGGGAGCATGATTCGACGAAGCCGATCGTGCGCGAGTATCGCGACAGCTACCGGCGGACGGCGCAGGGCTGGCGCATCGCTCATCGTAGCGTGCTCACCCCCTTCGAGGGCTAGCCCGATGCGCAGCGGCAATCCAGTGGCGGACGCGTCCGCCGACGCCCCATCTTCGCGGACGGCCGAAAGCGGCGAAGCCTATCTGCCGGCGCGGGCGACGGTGACGACGCTGGTCGTCCTGACCCTGATCAATGTCCTCAACTTTCTCGATCGCCAGCTTCCCTTCATTCTGGCCGAATCGATCAAGCGCGATCTCGACCTGTCGGACACGCAGCTCGGTCTGCTCGGCGGCTTCGCGTTTGCGGTCTGCTATTCGACGATGGCGCTGCCGCTGGGCCGCCTCGCCGACCGCTGGTCGCCAAAGACGGTGCTCGGCGGCTGCATTCTTGTCTGGAGCGCGATGACGGCCGCAGGCGGCCTTGCGCGCAGCTTCGGACAGCTCGCCGTCGCGCGCGTCGGGGTCGCCATCGGCGAAGCGGGCTGCACCCCGGCGGCGCATGCGCTGATCTCGCGGCGTATCGCACCCGAGCGTCGCGGCCTTGCGCTTGGCCTTTTCTCGATGGGCGTGCCGGTCGGCACGATGCTGGGGCTCGTTCTGGGAGGCTGGATCAACGATCACGCCAGCTGGCGGGTCGCGCTGTTCGGCGCGGGGGGCGCCGGACTCGTCTTTGTCCTGTTGCTGCTCGTGCTGGTACCCGATGCGCGTCATGCACGCTCCGCCGAACCGACCCCGCCGCTGACGGCCACCGTGAAGCAGCTCTTTGCGTCGCCGGCGTTTCGCGCGCTGTTTCTCGCGATCAGCCTGTCGGGCGCGGCGGTCTATGCGACGCTCAGTTTCTCGGCGCCCTATCTGATCCGCGTGCATGGCCTCTCCACGGCACAGGTCGGCCTCTATCTGGGACTCATCCAGGGCATAGGGGGGATTATCGGCTCCTATCTCGGCGGACGGGCGTTCGACCGCGCGATGGCGAACGGTCGCCGGCACGCGCTTCGCGCACCGGCCTTCTCGATGATCGTCGCCGCGCCTGCGGCGGCGCTCTGCTGGTTCGCCCCGAATGCGACGGTCGCAGTGCTGTGTTTCATTCCCATCCTGATGGCCTATGTCTTCTTCATCCCCGCCTCCTTCGGCATGGCGCACATCATCGCCGGCGCGGGGCGCCAGGCGGTTTCGAGCAGCGTGCTGATGATCGGTGTCGGACTGCTCGGCGCCTCGATCGGGCCGCTGATCGTCGGGATGGCGAGCGATATCCTGCGTCCCGGTCTCGGCACCGCGAGCCTGCAATGGGCGTTGCTGTTCGTCGCGATCGCGAACTTCCTTGCCGGTCTGGCTTTTCTGGCCGCCGACCGCCGTTTCGCGGGCGCGGTGTGACTGGACAGGTCCAGTTCCCTTCTATAACGTCGAACTGACATTTTTGAATGTCATAGAATCTGGAGACTCTGATGACCGACCTCGCGACGCCCGAACCCAGGGTCACGGCCGAACGGCCGGTGCGCCCCGGCAAGCTTGCCCATGTCGTCCTGCGGACGCGCGATCATCTCGAGGAGATGATCAAATGGTATCGCACTGTGCTCGCCGCCGATCTGATCTACCGCAACGAACGCATCGCCTTCTTGTCCTATGACGAGGAACATCATCGTATCGCGATCGCCGGGGGGCCGGATATGGCCGACCGTCCCCATCGCGCGGTCGGTCTCGATCACATCGCCTTCACATACGACCGGCTCGCCGATCTGCTGGCGACCTATGCACGGCTGAAGGGCGAGGGCATTCTTCCCTTCTGCAACGTCAACCACGGGCCGACGACGTCGCTCTACTATCTCGACCCCGACGACAATCGCATCGAGCTGCAGATCGACAATTTCGAAGATATGCACGATGCGACCGACCTGATGGTCGACCGGTTCGACGTCAATCCCGTCGGTGTGGAATTCGATGCCGATGAATGGATCGAGCGGTTGAACGCTGGCGAGCGCGCCGAGGAGATCGTACGCCTGCCCGTCGAACAGGCGCCGCCGACGGCACAGCTGATCACGCGGCTGCGCAGCTCGTGATACGGGGTTGAACGAGGGCGCCGCCTCCCTCCGGAGCGTGGCGCCTTCGCTTCGCCTTATCCGATCCGGTCAGATCGCCCGGTCCCGATCCGCCCAATAGGGCGCGCGCAATGTTTTCCGCAGTACCTTGCCCGACGCATTCTTCGGCAACTCGTCCACGAAATCGATCGATTTCGGTACCTTGTACGCGGCGAGCCGTTCGCGCGCCCACGCACGCAGGTCGTTGGCATCGACCGATCGTTCGGCGACCGTCACCGCGACCGCCTTGACCGCCTCACCCCATTGCGGGTCGGGCACACCGATCACCGCCGCTTCGTGAATATCCGGATGGGCCGTGAGAACGGCTTCGACTTCGGTCGCATAGACATTCTCTCCCCCGGTGATGATCATGTCCTTGATGCGGTCCTGGACATAGAGATAACCGTCGGAATCGATATAGCCGGCGTCGCCCGACCGCAGATAGCCATCGGCGGTGAAAGCCTCCGCGGTGGCCTCCTCAAGACGCCAGTAGCCGATCATGTTCGCCTCGGAGCGGATCGCGATTTCGCCGACAATCCCCGGCGCGAGATGAGCGCCCTGCTCGTCGATGATCGCGATATCGACGCCGTGCAGTGCACGGCCCGCCGAGCGGCGGCGCGCGCCGGCTGCGGCGCCATGGTCTTCGGCGGGCAGCGCGGCGATCGTGCCCGAGGTTTCGGTCATGCCATAGACCTGGATGAACGGACAGCCGAAGGCGGCCATCGCCGCCTCGAGCAGGTCGGGCGTGATCGGGCTCGAGCCGTAGATGATATAGCGCAGCCGGCTGAAGTCGGTCGCGGCCATGCGCGGATGATCGAGCAGCAGGCGCATCGCGGTGGGCACGATGAACAGCCGCGTGATGCCGTCGCGCTCGACGAAGTCGAACAGCGCCGCGGGCGTGAATTCGCGAACGATGATCATGCGCGCGCCGCTGTAGAGCGAGGACAGCGCGGTCCCGATGCCGCCGACATGGAACAGCGGCATCGAGATGAGGCAGACATCGTCTTCGACCCACTGCGCCCAGCGCTCCTCGGCAGGCTGCGAGACGCGGACGCTGTTCAGATTATGATGGCTGAGCAGCACGCCCTTGGGGTGGCCGGTCGTCCCCGAGGTGTAGAGTTGCAGGGCGACATCGTGCGCCGATACCGATACCGACGGATCGGTCGCGGGATAGGGTGCGAACCACCGGCGCAGCCGATCGCCGTCCATTCCGAGCAGCTCCGGCGCGTCGGGCATCGTCGCCATCGCGGCGCCGGCGAGCTCCTCGAACTCGGCGTCGGCGAAGAGCAGACGAATGCCCGCATCGTGCAGGATATATTCGATTTCGGCGGGCGAGAGGCGCCAGTTGACCGGCACCAGCACGACACCGACCATCGCCGCGCCGACAAGCAGGGTGAAGAAATCGTCGCTGTTTTTCGCCAGCACACCGATGCGATCGCCGGATGAAAGCCTGAACGCCTGCAACGCGTGGCCGACGCGGAAGGCATCGGCAAGCATCTCGGCATAGCAGGTCTCGCGCCCCTCGAATGCCATGGCGGTCCTTGGCGCGCTCACCTCGCCGCGGATGCGCAATATGTCGCCCAGCGTCGGCGGGTTCGGGCTGCCGTCGAGATGCGCGCCGCCGGGACGGTCAGCCACGATTTTGGACCCTCTTCACAAGTTCCTTGCCGATGATGAGCTGCTGGATCTGCGTGGTGCCCTCGTAAATTCTGAAGACCCGGACATCGCGATAGAAGCGCTCGACGGCCGTTTCGCGCATATAGCCGGCGCCGCCATGGATCTGGACGGCGCGATCGGCGATCCGCCCGACCATTTCGGTGCAGAACATCTTCGTGCAGCTCGCCTCGAGCGATACGCGCTCGCCGCTGTCATAGCGCCGCGCCACATCGCGCAGCATGCATTCGGCGGCGTAAAGGTCGGCTTGGCTGTCGGCTAGCATCGCCTGGACGAGCTGGTAATGGCCGATCGGTTCCCCGAACTGCTGGCGATCGGCGGCATAAAGCGTCGCCTCGTGGAGGATGCGCCGTGCCTGTCCGACGGCGACGCAGGCGACGTTGATCCGGCCGCGATCGAGCGATTTCATCGCGGTGGCGAAGCCCGCGCCTTCGGCGCCGCCGACGATCGCCGATGCCGGGACCCGCGCATTGGTGAAGATGACGTCGCTGACCCAGGCGCCCGCCTGTCCCATCTTCTTTTCGGCCTTGCCGATCTCGATGCCCGGCGTGCCGGCGGGCACGAGAAAAGCGGTCACATGGGCGTTTTTCGGCAGGCGCTGGGGCAATGTGCGCGCCATAACCAGAAAGACGCCGGCGAGCGGCGCGTTAGTGATGAAGCGCTTCGTGCCGTTGAGGATATAGTCGTCGCCATCGCGGTCGGCGCGCGTGAGCAGCGCGGCGCTGTCCGATCCCGAACCGGGTTCGGTCAGGCAGAAGCTGACAATGGTCTCGCCGCTGGCGATCCGGGGGAGCCATTCGGTTTTCTGGGCCATGGTGCCGTCCATCAGGATCGCCTGCGAGCCGAGCCCGAGGTTGATACCGACGATCGAGCGGAAGGCGGCGGAGCTCCATGTCAGCTCCATGATCACTTCGATCTCTTCGGCCGAGCCGAGCCCAAGGCCGCCATATTCCTCGGGCGTGGTCAGACCGAACAGGCCCATGTCGCGAAAATCCCGGATGATCTCATCCGGGATCGCATCGCTTTCGGCGACCTGCGCTTCGAGCGGCACCAGCTTTTCGCGCGTGTAGCGGCGGACCGTCCCGACGAGCTGGTCGAGCGTTTCGCGGTCGAGGGCCATCGTCAGGCGCCTTCCATGCCGACGATCGCGATGGCCGCGACATTCTGGTTCGGCATGCCGCCCAGATTGTGGGAAAGGCCGAACAGGGGAGGATCGGAAACCTGCCTGTCGCCCGCGCGCCCGAGCAGTTGCAGGTAATTTTCATAGATCATGCGAATGCCCGATGCGCCGATCGGATGGCCGAAGCATTTGAGCCCGCCGTCGATCTGACACGGATTGGCGCCGTCGGCGTCGAAGCGGCCGTCGAGGACATCCTTCCACCCCCGGCCCTCCGCCGAAATATGCAGGTCCTCCATCGTCACCAGCTCGGTGATCGAGAAACAGTCGTGGACCTCCATCAGGCTGACCTGGCGACCCGGATCGGTGATGCCGGCTTCCTTATAGGCCTTGGTCGCGGCGATGCGCGTCGTGTGCAGATAGCTTCCGTCCCAGCCCGACCCCTGCAATTCCCAGCCGTTCGAGACCGCGAGTTGCAGCGCCTTCACCGTGACGAGGTCCTTCTTGCCCAGCGCGCGCGCAATTTCGGGGGTGGTGACGATCGCCACGGCGGCGCCGTCCGACACGCCGCAGCAGTCGTAAAGACCGAGCGGCGCCGCGATCATCGGGGCATTCATCACCGTTTCGATATCGACGGGCTTGCGAAGATGCGCCTTGGGGTTCTTCGCCCCATTGGCGTGACTCTTGACCGAGACATGCGCCATAGCGCGCTTGAGATCGGCGGCGGCGACGCCATGCTTCGCCTGATAGGCGGAGGCGAGCTGCGCAAAGTTGCCGGGGGCGGAACCGACCACGCCGATCATGTCGAACATCGTCCCTCGCGTGCGGACCGGCAGGCCGCCATAGCCCGTGTCCTTCAGCTTCTCGACCCCCACCGCCATCGCGATGTCGGCCGCGCCCGACGCGACGGCATAGACGGCGCCGCGAAAGGCCTCGGTCCCGCTCGCACAATAATTTTCGACCTTGGTTACCGCGCAGTTCGGCAGGCGGAGGGCCATCGCCGTCGGAATCCCCGACGGACCGATGTTCATCGCGTCGAATCCGACCGACTGCCAGGCGGCGTCGATCTGCGACGGCTCGATGCCGGCATCGGCCATCGCCTCGACATAGGCTTCGACCATCAACTGCTCGGCATCGTCGTTCCATCGCTCGCCGAAACGCGCGCAGCCCATTCCGAGGATCGCCACCTTGTCCCTGATGCCGCTCGCCATCTCAATTGCCCTCCGCGGCCGGAACCGCTTTCCAGAAATATTTGACAAACCCGCTGCGCTCGTCGCGCGCCTTGACGCGGAACATCATCCGCACCGGGGCGCCGACGAAGATGCTGTCAGGATCGGCGTCGGTGAATTCGGTCAGCATCCGCCCGCCGCCCTCGAACTCGACCATCCCGTAATAGTTGGGCGGATCGGGGGTGTAGGTCAGGCTGTCGGCGGTGTAGGTCAGCACCTTCGCGCGTCGATGGGCAAAGGGATAATCTTCCTGCGTGCCGATTTCGGGGGCGTTCTGGTTGACGCTGATCTCGGACCGGGGAAACTGGATCGTCCCGGTGACGGTGCAGCGCCCGCCGACGAGGCCCAGCACCGCCTTGCGGTTGCGGTAGAGCGCGGTGAGCACCGGCTTCTGGTCGAACTCGGCGCGTTTGCCGAGTTCGAGCTTCAGATGGCCCGCGAAGGCCAGATATTTGAGGTAATTTTCCTCGCGGCGCGAACGCGACAGCGCGGCGGCGAGGCCGATCGCGCGGCGCGGCGCGGCAATCGCGTCTGTCGCCTCGAAGAGCAGGGCGTCCGCGCCCTGGCCGAACCCGACGACGACTATCCTGTCGCCCGGTTTCGCTTTCTCCAGCGCGGCGGCGAGCAGCAGCAGCGGCTGCGCGCAGCCGGCATAGCCCAGCGTCGCGGCCAAATCGTCGACGACCGCTTCGGCGGGGATCCCGGCAGCGCGCGCGAGTGCGGCCGCGGCCCCCTTGGCCGGGATGCCCGCCGCGAAATGGGCGATGGCGCTGCCCTCGATGCCGTGCGCGGCGAGGAGGCCGCCGATGGCGGCGCCCGCCAGCTTCGCATGGCCTTCTTCGCGTACCCAGCGCGCCTCCCAGCCATAGTCGAATTCGGCGTCGCCGGCGCGAAAATGATCGACGAAATCGGCCGATATGCTGTGGCTGCCGACAAAGCGCGCGATGCCGTCGCCCGGACCGACGAGCAGCGCAGCGGCCGCGTCGCCGTTGATCAGCTCGTCTTCGGACGCCGGACGCGCGCGGCGATTTTCCGATGCCGCGATCAGCGTGGCGCCATGGTCGCCCGAACGGAGCGCCTGGATCAGCGCGCCGGTTCCCGCCTTCTGGCTCGTGCCGGCATCGATGGTCAGCACCGCATCGTCGAGGTTCAGCGCGTCCTTGACGATGCCGGCATTCTGCCGGTCGGCGAAGGGCGCGCTCGTCGAGGCGAGCACGACTGTCGAAACCGCCACACCGTCGGTTCCGGCGAGGCAGTTGCGCGCCGCCTCGACCGCCATGGTGACCGTATCCTCGTCCCAGTTGGCGATGGCCCGCTCGCCGCGCGCGAGGCCCTTGAGGCCGGGGGCAAACCAGCGGTTGGCCTCGAAGATCGACGCGCGCTGCAGGCGCATCAGCGGCACATAGGCGCCGATCGACAGAATGGCGGACATCAGGTCGTAAACTCCACAAGGCCGTTATCGAGAACGAGCGCATCGCGTTCGGGGACGCGGACGCGGTAGGAGGCGGTGCCGCCGGCTCCGCGCCAATAGGCCAGTTCGAGCGTGTCGCCGGGGAAGACCGGCGCCGTGAAGCGGCAGTCGAGCCGGCGCATCCGCGCCGGCCGATTGTCGCAAAGCGCCGCGAGCAGCGCGCGCCCGGCAATCCCGTAGGTGCACAGGCCGTGCAGGATCGGGCGGGGGAGACCGGCTTCGGCCGCGACGGCGGGATCGGCGTGGAGCGGGTTATAATCGCCCGAGAGGCGATAGACGAGCGCCTGTTCGGGGCGCGTCTCAAGGACGAGCACTGCATCGGGCGCAGCGCCGGGAACGATATGCGGCGCGCGCGGCGGCGTCGAAGGCCCGCCGCAACCCCCGTCGCCCCGCAGGAAGGACACTTGCGTGACGCTCGCGAGCAGCCTTTCGTCAGCGATGTCGAAGATCTTGCGCGTCGAATAGAGCAGCGCGCCCTTCGCCGGGCCCTTGTCGACGATATGATCGATCGTCAGCTCGCCGCGCACCTCGCCCTCGACCGGGAGCGGAGCGTGAAAGACCACCGACTGTTCGGCGTGCAGGACGCGCTTCCAGTCGATGCCATAGTCGGGTTCCTTCTGCCAGAAACCGGGATAGGCGAGCACCACCGCCATCGTCGGCAGCGCGGCCAGATTTTCCTCATAGACGAACGGCAGGTCGCCGGGCTGCTGACCCGCGCCGACGCCCAGGGCATAGAGCATCGTGTCGCGGCGCGTGAAGCGATGGTGCGTCACGCGCGGCGGCAGCGCGAGCAGGCGTTCGCGGTCGAACGTCATCGTTCAGACCGGATCCCAGGCGAAGACCTCGCTCGACCGCGCGAGCGAATGGAAGCTCGGACGAAAGGCGGGGAGCATGTCGGTTGCGATTGTCTCCGGCGTCCAGCCTTCCGAGCGGTGCATCGAGCGGATCGGGCGGGGCACCGAGAAAAGAAATATCTCGTTCTTGCGGACCGAGAATATCTGGCCGGTGACGTCCTTCGCCGCATCGGAGGCGAGGAAGACGGCGAGCGGGGCGATCTTGTCCGCCGACATCGACTTGAAACGCTCGACGCGCTCCTTCTCGGCTTCGGTTTCGGCGGGGATCGTCGCCGTCATGCGGCTCCACGCGAAGGGCGCGATGCAGTTCGACGTGACGCCCGAGCGCGCCATGTCGAGCGCGATCGAATTGGACAGGCCGACGACGCCCATCTTGGCCGCCGAATAATTTGCCTGGCCGAAATTGCCGATCAGGCCGCTCGTCGAGGTGAAATGAACGAAGGAGCCGGCACCCTGGTCCTTGAAATGCAGCGCCGCGGCCTTGGAGACATAATAATAGCCGTTGAGATTGATCCGGATGACATCGTCCCAGTCGACCTGGCTCATCTTGTGGAAGATGCGGTCGCGCAGGATCCCCGCGTTGTTGACCACCGCGTCGAGTTTGCCGAACGCCGCGATCGCGTCGCCGACGATCGTCGCCGCGGCGGCCGGATCCGAAATATCGGCGGCGTTGACGATCGCCTTCCCGCCGGCGTTGCGGATTTCCGCGGCCACCTCTTCGGCGGGCCCCGCGTCGGCGCCTTGTCCGTCCTGCGATCCGCCCAGATCATTGACCACCACGGCCGCGCCTTCGCGCGCCGCCAGCAGCGCGATTTCGCGCCCGATCCCGCGCCCGCCGCCGGTCACAGCGACGACTTTCCCGTCAAGCATTGTCACGAATCGATTCTCCCAAATATGTCCGGCGGGATTATCGCGCGAAAATCGATCATTCAAGATAAAGAATTATTGCATTCAACATAGAGAATAATTAGGCTGTGCGGAGTGATAAGGCACGAGCGAGGAGACAGATTGTGGCAGCCGGTTCGGTGACAAAGGCCGTTTCGATATTGAAGCATCTCGCGGGGGCGCCGCCGCAGGGCGTGAACGCGATCGCGCGCGCGGTCGATCTCAATCCGAGCAGCTGCTTCAACATCGTCAAGGCGCTGGCCGCCGAGGAGTTTCTCGAATTCGATCCCGGAACGAAATTATATCGTATCGGTGCGCTCCCCGCCCGGCTGTTCGGGGCGGGGCCCGACCTGCCGCTGTGGCGAAGCTGGCTGCACGAGCAGCTCGAGCATCTTGCCTCGCACTATTCGCTCTCCTGTGGCCTCTGGGACGTGCGCTGGAACCGCGTCGTGCTGACCGACGTGCTCGACAGCCCGCTCTCGACGCGCATCCATTTGTCCGTGGGCCAGCGGCTCCCCGCCTATATCGGGGCAATGGGGCGCTGCATCGCCGCCGGGCGCGGCGTCGATCGCGAAGCGGTCGACGCGATCATCGCCGAACTGCGCTGGCAGGCGCCGCCTGCCGCCGCTGAATATTGGCGGGACATCGAGGCCGTCCGGGATCGGGGCTGGGCGCTCGACGACGGGCACTATCTGCGCGGCGTGGCGACCGTTGCGGCGGCGATCGCCGACCGGGACGGCAATCCGCTTCACTGCCTGACGAGCATATTCTTTTCGGGCCAGTTCGAGGACGAAACCGTTGCGGAAATCGGTGCGGCGCTCGCCGCTCTCGCGCGCGATGCGGAGCAGCGTCTGCATCATATGAGCTGACAGGACCTCCGCCTCGCCGCCGCCCGGTCGGCGCATCTGGTCGCATAAGGCCTTGCTTTCCATCGCTAACGGGATTTAGCTGTACAAATGTTCAGCGAATCACCTGTCTCGCCGAGGGAAGGCGGCCGCGCTGCGAAGGCGGCCGCGACGCGCGCGGCCCTGCTCGACGCGGTTGTCGATCTCGTCGCGCTCGGCGGCGTCTCGGTCGTGACGCACCGCGCGGTGGCGGCGCAGGCCGGGGTGTCGCCGGCGCTCGTTGCCTATCATTTCTCGACGATCGAGGAGCTTCTGCTCGCAACCTCGAACGCCTTGACCGCCGGGGCGGTTCACCGCCTGGGAGAGGCGGTTCGCGAGGTATCGGAGCGCGTCAGCCTGCTGGAGGTGACGGCGCGCTATCTGTCCGAACAATTCGGCAGCCATCGCAAATATTTCGTCGCCCGGCTCGAGCTCGATCTGGCCAAGTCGCGCGGTGGGAGCATCGCGCCCGAGGTGGTCGCCGCGAACCGGATGTTCCTCGACCTGATCAGACCCTTCGTCGCCGATGACCGCGCCGCCCGGACGCTGCTCGCCGCCATCGTCGGCTTCGCCCTCCAGGGCGTATTGGGGCTCGAACCCTGTTCCGAGGCCGATTGCCGGCGCTTCCTCGCCGACCTTTATGACCGCCACGGCGTCCGCGAGCCGGCCGACGTGCTTCCATGACATTGCCGGAGACGAATATGACCGCAAAAAATGCCAAGTCCACGCATGCCTGGCCGACCGAGCGCGGCCGATATGACGCGATCGCGGCCGCTTTTGGCGCTGACGAGGCCGATCTCGCGCAATGGGCGCTGACCACCGGCGACCCGTTGATGGACGCGGTCGTCGACGAAATCCATGCAGATTCGCATGTCCAGGCGATGCTCCAGCGCGGCATTCGCGACGGCCTTGCGAGCCTTGCGGAGCCAACCCCGGCGGTGCGGGCGCTTCTCGAGCAGGTCGAGGCACGTCCCGCCTATGTCGACGAGGCCTTTCTCGCGAACGAGGCGTCGCCCTTCTTCACCACGCCGGCACCCGTTCACATGATCTCGCTGAGCGCCGGCGCCCTCATCCGCGTCTACGCATCGCCCTCGATCGCGGCGGTGCTGAGCAGCACCGGGCGGCTCGTCGACGGTGCGGAGCGGCGTCTCCAGGAAACCGGGAAATGGCTCCTGACGGCCATGATGCCGGGCGCGCTACGCCGCGGTGCTCCCGGCTATGTGGCGACCTTGCAGGTGCGACTGCTCCACGCGCATATGCGCAAGGCGGTGCTGCGGCAGGGATATGATCCCGCGCGGCACGGGGCCGCGATCAACCAGATCGACCTTGCCCGGACATGGATGGATTTTACGCTCACCTCCTTCGAGGCCGAGGCCGCCATGGGATTCGAGCTGACGGGTCAGGAGCTTGCGCAGGCCTATCGATACTGGTGGTACGTCGGCCATCTGCTGGGCGTCGACGCGCGCCTGATCGACGGGATCGAGAGCAACGAGCAGGCGGCCCGCATGGACAAATTGCTGCAGGCCGTCACCGGACCGCTGGTCCCCGAGGCGTCGGCGCTGGCGCATGCCACCGTCGCGTCGATCGCAGCCCAGCTCCGCAACCAGCTGCGCCTGCCCGCGCCGCTGGGGACCCGCCTGCTTCGCGCGCTTGCGCGGCGCTTCCATGGCGATGTGCTCGCCGACGAACTCGGTCTTTCGCGTCACCCGGTCGCGAGCGCGCTCGTCTCGCTGGCCGCGGGACGCATACGCCGGACCCGGCGCGCCACGCGGGCGGACCCGGCGCGATGGGCGCCCAGCCGCGAAGCGCATTTGGCCAGCTCGAGGGCGCTGCTCGCCGAACGCAATCCGGCCTTGTTCGAAGAGCACCGGCACGACTGAGCGGCGGGGCAGGGCTTAGCCCGCCTTGCCCTTTTTCGCCGTCTTCTTCTGGGGCTGCCACCAGCTCAGATTGGTCGGTCCGATCTCGTCGACGATCGCTCTTGCTTCCTCGGCGGCCGCGCGCGCCTCGTCGTCGGGCACGCCGAGCCCGCGCAGGATCAGCCGATTCACCTCGATCAGTTCGGGCATTGCGGGCGGGGAGGGCGCGGCGCAGCGCCTGATCGCGTTCATGATCGCGCCGATCTGGTAGTCGGTCACGATGACGAGCGAGTCATAATGAAAGACGCCCTCTTTCTTCCCGATTTCGAGATTGCGCTGCACCGCCTTTACGAAGGTGGAATCGTCGAGCAGCACATGGATCTTCGAGAGATAGCCCGCCCACGCCGGATCCATGCTGGCGCGGCACAGCATAACCTGGCCGCCGCACGCCGCGCGGATGATCGTCGGGCGTTGCTGGCCGCTGAAGAGCAGGGTCGTTTCCGAGGTGATCTCGTCGGCGAGACGCCGTCCCAGCATTTCGATCGCTTCGTCGAGCGAGTCGAAATACCAGTAGAAGGCGCCCCGCGAAACGCCTGCCTCGCGCACGACATCGTCGATGACGGCGGTGCCCCGGCGGGTGGTGTCGCCGCAAACGCTCATCGTCGCGTTGAGAAGCTTGCCGAGCATGCGCTCGCGCTTCACTTGCGCCTGACGGGTGCGGAAATTGACTTCCTTGCCGTCGGCGGGCTTGGCTTCGGCGGCGGTTTTTTCGGAGCGGGCTGGGGCTGACGGCATCGTCACTCTATGGCCGATGCTCCGCCATGTTTCAACGTCTGCCCGGCCTTGTGGGAGACCTCCCCGTTCAAGGCACTTGCGACCCGATCAGGCGGGCGATTTCCGCCGCGTGCCGCTTGCCGGCGTCGCGGAGCGCGGCATCGGTGGCCGCGGGCGTTGACCCTTCGACACCCGCGATGAAGGATGGGCGCGCCCGGATGCGGGCCCACCACTGGTCGAAAAGCGGTCCCGGAGGAGAGGCGGCCAAAAGCCCCAATGAATCCATCCGCGCGATGAACGGCGCGATCGCTATGTCGGCGAGGCTGAACTCGCCGCACAGAAAGAGACGGTCGAACAGGCACTCCTCGACCCGCGCGGTCAGCGCGGCGAGGCTGGAAAGCGCGCGGCCCGCTTCGGGAGCGGCGAGGCCGAGCTCGATGGCGTCGCGCCGCGACTGACGGATATAGCTGTCGGGGATCGTGGCATAATAGGCCTCGCGCTCGGCTGTCGACAGCGCCAGATAGCGGTCGCGCGCCGCGATCGCATAGGTGGCGGTGGCGAGGCTCGGCAGCAGGTCGTCGAGTATCTTCAGCCAGTGGTTCATCGCGGCGCGCAGCAGGGGCGCCTCGGGTCGCAGGATGATGCCGCTGCCGAAAAAGCGGTCCTCGATATAGTTCAGAATGATGCTCGATTCGACCAGAACCACGCCGTCGTGAACGACGGTCGGCACGACGCCATCCGGGTTGAGCCTGCGATACCAGTCGGTCGCGAGGTCGGCGCGATCGAGGCAGACATCCTCGAACAGCATGGCTTTTTCATGGAGTGCCATGAGCACTTTGGCCGCGCAGGTCGCACCCGGAAATCGATAGAGTTTCAGCATGATATCATCCCGAGAGCGTCGCGGGCGGGCCGAGCCGCCCCGTCCGAGCGCAGATAGATCCGACATTCATCTTGACATTCATTTATGTCAGTCTGACTATTATGGCAAGTTTTATCGCTGTCGGGTGCGAGGTCTTGCAGGGCGGGATCGGGCCGGCGGGACTTGCAGAAGAGAGGATGGATGCGATGAACAATGCTGGACCGGGCACGCCCACGCGCGCCACGACGATTGCGCCGCAGGAATTCCGGCGCATTCTCGGGCATTATCCGACCGGGGTCAGCGTGATCACGGGCATCGCCGAAGACGGACTGCCGTGCGGGATGGCGATCGGGTCCTTCACGTCGGTCTCGCTCGATCCGCCGCTCGTCGCCTTCTGTCCGCAGAAGGGATCGACGAGCTGGCAGCGTATCGAACGGAGCGGCCGCTTCTGCGTCAACGTCCTCGCCGAAGACCAGGAGGATTTATGCCGCCATTTCGCCTCGCGGATCGACCGGAAGTTCGACCGGGTCGATTGCGCGCGCACCCACGGGAATTTACCTCTGCTTCCCGGTGCCATCGCCTGGATCGAATGTGCCCTCCATGCGGTTCATGACGCGGGCGACCATGATATCGTGCTGGGACGCGTCGAGCGGATGGAGGCGGTCCGCGACGCGCGCCCGCTGATTTTCTTCCGCGGCGAATATGGCCGCTTTTCGGCGATGTGCGACATGGCGGCCGCGTAACGGGACGGCATCCGGTGTCCGCTGTGTGACGGAAACAGAGGTCGTACGTTCCGCAGTGCCTTGGACGGGCTTGTCAGCAACGACAATGTCGGCAAGAATCGTGGTCAGACATGAAAGCGGATATCGATCATCTTCCCGTCAGGCAGCAGGGCGAGCTTAACCACATCAAGGAGATCCTGATGGAGGAGTTCGTGCGCTCGATCGAGCGCGCGACGCAGGACTGGAAGCGCAACGGCAAGATCCTCAAGATCATCTTGTTCGGAAGCTATGCGCGCGACGACTGGGTCGACGAGCCCGAGAACGGCTATCAGTCGGATTATGATCTGCTGATTATCGTCAGCCACGAGAATCTGACCGATATCGCCGACCATTGGTATATCGCGGAGGACCGCATCCTTCGCGATGCTTCGATCGGCCGGACCTTGAACATCATCGTCCACGCGCTCGACGATGTGAACAGGGCGCTGAGCCGCGGCGAATATTTCTGGGTCGATATCATTCGCGACGGCATCTTGCTGTACGAATTGCCCAATCATCCGCTGGCAGTTCCGAAGCCGCTGACAGCGGGCGACGCATACAGGATGGCGGCTGAGTATTTTGAAACATCGCTGCCGGCAATCGACGTCCAATTGCAGACTGTGGATTTCCAAGCTCAGCGTGGCGACAACGAACTAATCTGGCGGAAGGCCGCCGCATTTTCGCTACATCAGGCGGTTGAGCGAGCATATGCGTGCTTCTTGCTCACCAACACTTTTTACTTTCCGCGCTCACACAACATCAAATTCCTGCGATCGCTCGCGGAAGACCGCGAGCCGCTGCTTGTCGAAGCGTGGCCCAGGGACAGCAAACTGGACCGGCGGCGCTTCGAGCTGTTGAAGAGGGCCTATGTAGAGGCGCGATATTCGCCGAACTACGAAATCGCAGCGGACGATCTGGAAGCTCTCGCTGCCTCGGCGCGCAACCTGCGCGATATTGTCGAGCGCCTTTGTCGGGAGCAGCTCGACAAACTGCACTCGGCCGCAGAGCTATAGCACCCGTCGACGGGGTCAACGGGGCGTATAGGCCTTCCCGTCACCGAAGAACGGCTTGCTCCGCTCCTTCGCCTCGGCTCGCTTCACCGCTATCTCGGCGTTGTCGCATTCGCCGCCGCGGACCGATCCATCCTGGCATCCAGCGTATATCTCTCGCGCCTCGTCGACATGCGCCTCGAAATATTGCCGGCTACGCGGCTCATCCTTCCCGCATCCCACCAGCGCGGTTCCGAGTAGCACGATTCCAATAATTTGCGTCTTCATCACGCTCTCCTCTGCGGGGCGAGAAGTTATCGTGCGCTGCAGTGGCGGAGCAACAAAAGACCGAAGGAACTCTCAAATCGAGAGCGATTGTTTGCGTAGATGGTCGTCAGCCGGTCGGATATTTGGTAGAGCAATGCCCGCCGGCGACCGCCGCATATGTGCAAGCCTCGGCTAAAAGCGGCGGCGCAAGTTCTCGAACTTATTCTAAACGCCCCTCCTCGCGCGAACGTCGAGTTTGCGCCTGATCTAAGTCGTAGCGGGCCGCAAGCCTCTTGCTGGAAAGCTGCCGTTCGGTCCCGCGGGAACAAGGCATCTGCTTCGCGCCTAATCTTAAACATCGCCAGCAGCAAGACGTCTCCAAGGAACCTGCCGTTATCCCATGACCTAAAAATAAGCCGGCAGAGTGTCGGTCGGTGCCTTCAATTATCGGGTCGTGGCGTCGCCCCTTTTGTTGCATAGACCCGCAATGGATGGAGGCACAGAATTGGGCGGCGACGAAGGCTTCTTCAATCGAAAGACAGTGGCGGGCGTGCTGGTGGCCGCTGCCTCGATCGGAATCCCGATGCTGGTGCAGCAGACTTTTCCGCAGATCGATCCCGATGTCGGGCTGCCCCTACTCGCGCTATGCGGGGTCGCGTTGCTGGTCGCCGGGGCTCTGCTGTGGCCAGGGCAACGGCAGCGTGCGGCCGCGACTATCCGCCGCTGGCGGATAGTCGGAATGGGCCAGGGATGGATCGAAGCACGCGTCCGAAACGACGCCGGCGATCAGATCCTCGCGTCGTGGAATTCGGGAGGAGATGCTGACGAGATCCATATCTGGCCGACGTTTCGTAAACGGACAAGGCCGCGCAGGTCCGAGATCGTCGAGATGATCTTCGACGTCGACGGGACGGCATTCGAATGGGATGTGCCCGACGCCGGCGAGGCCGGCTTTTCGCTTCTCGGCCAGACGTGGCGCGACGTCGAGGCGATCAAGGCAATGTTCCTCGTTATGCGCGAAGGAGAGTCGCTACTCGTGTCGGTGCCGACCCTTGGCCTCAGCGCCCGCTTTACGCTCGATGGTGCGTTCGATACGCTTGAGGAGGCTTCGACGCTCGGCGACTTTCAGACCGGGGATTCACCGGCGCCTCCCCCGGGTGAGCTCTCTCAAGTGGTGGAAAACCTGAACATCCAAGTCTATTAACCCGAAACAGTTACAACCAGTTGTCCTGTGACTCTCGGATCGTTACGCTGCGCTCCGCGGGGGTCTGGGCAGATTCGGACCGGGTTAAGATAAAACAGGTGAGCCCATCGACATGAATGCCGGTTTTCAACCAGCTATTGCATCGCGACAAGTTATAAACCTGACACGCGATTGGGGAGACTGGAACACCGTGTCTTTGTATCTCGACCGGTGCCAGGTGGATACTCCGGTTGATCTCGTGGAGTCTACATGGCGGCATGTTGCGGATATTCGCGATGAGGTCGGCAAAGTCCTCGATTTCGGAGCGGGCGATGCGCGGTTCGCGTTCAGCGGTGATTACCGGGAATATGTCGGGTACGAGATCGATGCGGACCGTTGCAGTGACGTGATTCTCCCAGAAAATGCGCGATTGCTCAATCGGTGCGCATTTTCTGATGAAATTCACGATGCGGATGTTTGTATTGGAAATCCCCCTTTTGTTCGCAATCAGGATCTTCCGGTCGGATGGCGCGAACATGCGGCCGCCGTCCTGAAGCGGCGCACCGGCGTCGATGTGTCGGGTTTGGCAAATGCTTGGCAGTATTTCTTCCTATTGTCGCTGGCGAGCGTCAAGCCCGGCGGGCTCTGCGCTCTCGTTGTGCCCTATGAATGGGTTTCCCGCCCGTCGGCGAAGGCTCTTCGCGAATATATTCGCGCCGCGGGCTGGTCGGTGCATGTCTATCGTCTTATCGACACAACCTTCGCCAGCGTCCTGACGACGTCCTCGATCACTATCGTCGATAAGGCCGACACGTCCGGTACGTGGCGCTTCTATGAAGAAACGGCGGACAGGAATTGGGCCGAGCTGGCGTCCGAAAGCGGCTCGGAACTTGGTGTTCTGCCCTATCGGCGGAGCGCGGACGTCAAAAAGAGCGAGCCTCGCGCGTCCAGGGGATTGAGCCCGGGTACCCAGAAGGTGCTCACGCTCACGGAGGGCGAGCGCGCCCGATATGGCTTGAAGCCCGGTGTGGACGTCGTGCCGTGCGTAACAACTCTTCGGACCGTCCCCGTGGACGTCAACGCTTTGAACGAAGCGCAATTCAAGCGCCTGTTTCGGGACGCCGGGCTCAAATGTTGGCTGATCAACGCCGAGGGGCAGCCAGGCCCCAATCTCGAAAGCTATCTTTCTTCCGTTCCGGCTGAGGATTATCAGACAGCGACCTGTCTTGAACGACCCGTCTGGTGGCAGTTCAAGATGCCGCAGATCCCTGACATGCTTATGGCGCAATGCTTCCGCGGTGCATTTCCGAAAGCTCTGTCGAATGAAATGAGAGTGCGCGCGGTAGGCGGCGTCTGCGGACTATACGATATTTCCGACGCTCTTGCTGCCGATCTGGCAGAGGGGTTTGGCGGAATGGATATCGGCGACCGGGTCGTTGCGCATTCGCATGGGCTTCGGAAGATTGAGATCAACCAGATCAATGCTCTATTAGCGAGCCGCGCCCCTGCGGATCAGCAATAGTGGCGAAAGCCGAAAAAATTCTGGCGGAGGGCACGATCGCCTTCTCGATCGAGAGCAGGGTGTTGCGCGAACTCGGAGAGCGCCTCGTTAAGCAGCCCGAGGTCGCAATCGTCGAGTTGGTGAAGAACGCTTACGACGCCGATGCAACTGAATGCACAATCTCCTATGAGCCTGGTCGCTCAATCGTCGTCGAAGACAATGGAAGCGGTATTTCGTTTCCACGCTTTCGCGACGGCTGGATGCGAATCGGGACGAGCTCCAAGGAAGACATCAGGTTTAGCGAAAACTTTCTCCGCCTCATCACGGGCGAAAAGGGCATCGGTCGCTTTGCCGTCCGGTTTCTCGGCCGCGAGCTCAGACTCGAAAGTGTTGCAAACGATCCGAAGCTTCGTGTCAGGACGAGGCTTGAGGCATTTTTTGATTGGCCGAAGTTCGACCGGCACGAAGATCTAGGAAAAATCCTCGTACCCTACACGGTACGCGAGGTGGCTCCCGATACACCCCTCGGTACGCGTCTTGAGGTCACCCGTATCAGGGCCGAAGCTCGACGTCTCGACCTAAAGAAGATTCGTACAGGTTCGATCAACATTCTCACGCCGTTGCGCTCTCTGTTCAGAGAGGCGACCGGCGAGGATCTTGAAGTCGATCAGTCCCTGGGGCTTGCCGATCCGGGCTTTAGCCTGAACATCCAGGACGAGGATGAAGATTTCCCAGAAGACGTCGCGAGCGAGATTCTGGAATCGTTCACGCTTCGCGCGCGTCTGGAACTCAAGGGAAACAAGCTTGATCTGCGCATATTCAAGCGCGGTGAAAAGCGCGCTTACTTGAAAATCGTAGAAACCTATCCGAACGATCTGACCGCAATGTACGCCGACATTCGCTTCTTTCCGCGTCGAGAAGGTGCTTTCGCCGGCCTGCCGGTCGACGGCCGATTGGCATATAGTTGGATCGTCAGAAATTCCGGCGTCGCGGTGTTCGACCGCAAATTTCGAGTGCAGCCTTACGGCAGCGAGAATGACGATTGGCTGCAGCTGCAGGCCGATGCCGCCCGCAACCGCCGCGATCCTCGGTCATCTCTCGCGGTCAAGCATTTTCCGATGTCGGTTGCAGAGCGCGCCGCGCCCTCGGAAAACTGGATGTTGCGGCTCCCCCAGTCCGCCCAGTTGATCGGTCTCGTCCAAGTCGAGGGTACGCGGAACACCGAGCTGAAGAACACCGACGAGGAAAGCGAAGATCGAGGCCTGATTGCATCGGCCGATCGCGAGGGTTTTGTTGAGAATTTAGCCTTTCATCAACTTGTCGACACGGCCCGGGCCGCGGTCGAGGCTATCGCGTTCGCGGATCGCAAGATACAATTGGAAGACGACCAGCGCGAGCGCGAGGAGCTCCACGCCACGCTGCGCTTGGAAACGCGGACCGCTATAAGGGAAATTAGGGCCGATCCCAATATCGCAGCGCCAACGAAGGAGCGAATTGTTGCGGTCCTGGCAACGCAGCAGAAACGCGCGGACGAGCAAGAAGACTTTGCGCGGGAGCGTGAACAGCAACTTGAGGTGATGAGCCTTCTCGGTGTTGTCGCCGGCTTCATGACCCATGAGTTCGGCGTTGCTATCCAGGAGTTGGAAGAAACCAAATCGGAGCTAGAAAAACTTGCGAAAGTGGAGCCGAAGTTTCAGCCTGCCGTCGATAGCTTTACCGCACACATAAAGAGCCTGAACGAGTTTGTTACCTATTCATCGGGATATATCCAGGGTGCGAAAGCAAAACCTAAGACGAAATATCCCGTGCGCCCGCGCCTACTGAGGGTGAAACGGGTTTTCGGGAAATATGCGGACGAGCGCAACATCGACGTCGAGATCACAGTCGAGCAAGACTTGCTAGCTCCGCTCGTCCCTGCCTCTCTTTATGATGGTATCGCCCTCAATCTCTACACGAATGCACTTAAGGCAGTTACCGGGAAGAAGGGTGGCGGTCGGGGCGCGATCGCCTTCCGGAGCTGGAACGAGGGGCGATGGCACTATCTCGAGGTGTCCGACTCCGGAGTTGGCATTCCCGCTTCGCTTCAGTCCCGGGTGTTCGACCCGCTCTTTACGACCACGGAGTCTCAGAACGATCCATTGGGCTCGGGTATGGGTCTAGGGCTGGCGCTCGTGAGAAGAGGGGCAGAAGCGTTCGGAGGACGCGCTGAGCTTACAGCGCCGCCGCCGAATTTTTCCACCTGCGTAAGGGTGCGGTTGCCGATCACATGAGAAGATAATTTGGGGGAATGAACGTGGCGAGCAAGCGCGACGCGATCTTGATGATCGACGATAATGAAGAGGTGTTGTCTGGACTTGTCGGTGCCTTGGCGCCGCTGCTCGCCAATGATGACGTCGACATCAATACGTGGCAGCCATCGGATGCAGACGGTGAGCCCCAAGACGCATTCGAAGCGCGTCTCGAAGGCCGAACGATTTTGGTTGTCACCGACTATGATCTGACTACCCGCGGCCTGCGTGGCCTATTCGGCGTGAGCATCGTTGCCTGGAGCCAGGCTGCAGCTATTCCGGTTGGGGACTTTTCGCGAGGATTGAAGAAGGTGCTCCCTAAGGAGCCAAACCTGTTTGAGCTTCGTGTCCCCCCAACCGACGTCGAAGGCGCCGAGTTCATCGCGGCCATGTACCGGGGCTTTCGCGACATTCGAACGGCCCTCCAGGCTAATGTGGATTTGCTGGAGGAGAAGCGCAGTCCCGCGGCGGTGCTTGCCGCTCTGCTGGAGCGGCCGCATTTGGAAAGTCAGCTCGCGCAATACATCACTCGTCTCGGTGCCGCAAACTCTACTCTCGTGGAACGGCTTAGAGCGCTGGTGGACGACGATGTCAGCGACCCTTCGGCGCTGGAACCCTTGATGTCCTACATTCTTGGCCACGTCGTTGCCAACGCCGTGCTCAAATTCCCGGGGCCGATCCTGAGCTCTGACGCGCTTGCTGCCTATTGCGCAACATCGAGCGCCGAGGCCGACGAACTTGCGGGTTTGTTCGAAAAAGCGCTGTTCGGCGGTCCATTTTCCGAGAAGGGGCGGTATTACTGGCGAGATGGCATCGACGCCATTCTGTCGGATCTTGCCGGCGATATGTTTCCGGAACCCGATGAATCCTTCGGCGATTACAACCGCCGCGTCGTGGAAGCAAAGCTCGGCCGGCTCCTTGCCGTGCACGGATGCGAACGCTGCGGCGGGCGCAAGGGCGGATTCTGGTGTCCCTTCACACTGCGCCCCGTCTGTGAACGTGGCGACTGTTCGGTCCCATCAAGTAGCTGGATTCCCGCCGGGGCTCAACTCGCTCGGGTCGAGCGCGAGTTCTACGACGAACTTGCGCCGTTGTTGGGTCTTTGATCCCTATGAACCGCGAAGCACCCAGGATCCTGAATCAGGTTCAGGCTGCGTGGCAGGCTGCGACCCACGGCATGCGCCAGATGGAGCAATCCAGCAGCGTCAGGCCCGACAATGCCTATGAGGTCTTTCGAATTGATGCGACAGGACCCGTCGACAAGGTCAAGCTCGATGTCGGGCCCGTCGTATTCAACGTGCCCGAACGCGCCAACAGGGGACGAGCCGACCTCTTCATTGTCGTCAAGGGCTGGATTGTGTTCGAAGGCGATCTTGCTGAAAAGCCCTATCTCACGCACACATTCGGGACGGAGATCGGGTATTTTCTGCAAAAGGCCGGCGACCTGGAGCATGTCTACGGCGCCCACTACGACATGGACGAGTTGAAACCGGGCCATCCCGTGTTCCACGCCCAAGTAGGTGCGCAGCTGGAATTAGCTGATACCATAAGAGAGCGCTATCATCTCGATTTGCCAGTGGTGCCGAAAATGGGCTCGCTCTTGGGCAATGTCCGCACTCCATCAGCCCAGATGGACGTCTTCGCTGTCATGACGCAAATTTGCGCCGACCATCTGGTCGGCGAGGCGCCCGCGCGCGAGGTAAAGACCGCGTTCGGAGATCTCCGAAGCGCTAGCGATTTTTTTGTTGGAGCCGCGCACCGGCTCGCCTATCTGAATCAGGCTCCCGCCATTGGCTGTTATCGATCAAAATACTGGTACGAAGCGCCAGCAGCGAATGCTGTCTGAGTGACGACCCTTATATCCTCGGTCGAAGATGGCGAGATCGATCGAGATTTTTTCCATCTCGATTGGGAAGGGACCTCCCCCGTCCTCACGTGTTCGGATGTGCGCGCGGAGGTCGAGAGGTTCCGCGGTCAAATTCTCTCGAAAGCCTATGCCCTGGAGCATCAGCTAGAGGCGCTCCTTACCTGGCACCTTTTTAGGCTACGGATGGATGATTCCTCCAACTTCTTTGCCGCGCATATTCTGGGTGACGGGTCGTTCGGCCTTCACCTCAAGGTTAAACTCGCTTGCAGGATCTACGAGATTTGGGAGGAGGGCGACGAGGCGGCGGCAACTGTGTCGAGATTGAGGGCCGCAAAAGCTTGGCGGGATCGTGTCGCGCATTGGCCAACGCGGCTGCGGCCCATACACCGTCCCGGCGGTGACTGCATCGGTTACGAGCCCAGGTTCGTCAAAGGCGATCACGAATTCATGCTATCCCCGTTAGCCAAAGAAGATGCTATCAAGATGCTCGTTGACGCAGAGGCGGACGCCAAAGGCATTTGTCACCGAATCTTCGAGTTCAGTCGCGACTTCACAGAAGACTAATTGCCTATAGATTGCTCCGGCGGGCGAGCGCCGGCCGGGCTATTCCTTTTCTAGGGTGAATTCGGCTAGGAGCGTCCAAGTGTCGGGATCGATTTCCGCGGTCAGGAGCTGAGCGGCTTGCGCGCGAGATAGCTGGTCATGATCAATTAACATCTGCACCGCGTTGAAGCGCGCGCCATCGTCAGTGTGGTATCTCGCCAAATCCAGAAGAAGTGCGGCAGCAGCATCTGGAAACATCGCCAGTCCGGCCATGAAAACCGCGACCCATTCTTCGTACGGAACATCCGTCTCTAGAAAGGGCGCAGTGTCGCGAATGCGAAGAGCTTCGAGCAGGTCGCCCGATGCCTCTCGGAACCATCGATCAAGGCCAAACCATTTCTCGATCATCGGTATCCAGCGCAGCCCTCGCGCCTCTCGTATCGAGACCGTAAGATGATCTATACCTTCCCAAGAGAGTTGTCTTTCTGCGCTGCGTGAAAAGCCTGCGGCGGAAACCATGATCGCCGGCGGTTCGCCGATGTCCCGAAAGAGTGCGATTGTTGCGCCGCAGGATTCCAAGTCAACGCGCCGTCTATGCCGCTTAGCTTCGACGACAATCAAAGGCCCGGTCCCGTTGCCATCATAAATTGCTACATCGATCTGCCGCATCGCACCGCTGGATACTCCGGGCATTCGAATATCATGTCGGACCTCAAAGCCGGGGTTAGGGAACAGCGTGCGAAAGCGTTCCAGTACCGCCCGCTCATATTCGCGAGGATCCACGTCGCCGGAAGCGCCACGACCGGCCGCGATTGTTTCGCGACTGCTCATCCCAGATATCGGTTCTCATGGTGCCACACGATGGCTTCTGTCGAAGGGCCAGCGTAACCCCTTTGTGGTGATCGCAGCACTGCTCCGTGCAAATCATAATAATGCCGACCATTGTCAAAATCGGCCTTCAGCCTGTGACTGACCTCAAACCTGTGGTCTTCCGAAACGGTCACATAGCCTAGGTCGAAGAGGCGATGAATGTCCGTTCGCAGCAACAGGCCATTCGCGGGATCATGTTCTCCGCCTGCGCCAAAGCTTCGAATATGGGCTGCATCGAGAATGGGGAGTGTTTTTTCGCCAGAGACTGCGCAACGTCTTTCATAGGCGTCGGTCACTGCCAGTCGGAATGCTCCTTGACCAAGCCGCGGTCGCACCATTTGCGGCGCGCCGTAACGGAGAGCGGATGGTAATTCTCCGTCTGACAGGGGGACACGGTCCGCGACCATATCCCATAAGTCGCGGCCTTCGGCGTCATCGGTGTCGTAGCGCTTGCCGCTTACGATATTGCGCGCGAAGCTTGCTGGAACGGGCAGCCACTTTTCGCGCTGCCAGAAGAACGGACGCGTGAGAATGCGGCAGCCAACCATTGGATCGCTTCGCGGATCGAGCATCGCATCGTCGCGGCGGTAGCGCGCGATGCGCTGGCGCATTTCCGCCAGCGAACTGACGCCATTCTTTTCTCCAAAGGCATCCCATGCAAGAGACAAGGGTACGTTGGACGAATGGCTGAAGATGCCGCCTCCGACGATGAAGTCATTCGGCGCGTGCAGTTTGAACAGAAATAGCTCGCCGACGGAAACCGCTCCGAAATTCCGCGAACCGCTGGGCTGCCAGAAATTTACTTCATCAGGCAGTTCCTGGCTCAAAAGGTCAAACCAACTCCGGTCTGTTATGGCGACGAACAAGCTGACCATGCATACGAGCTTTCACCTTTTCATATGCCAATGCAAGGTGGTACTGGCTGGTCCGTGTTGGACAATGTAACTCGATCACCGATAGCATCCCATCTAGCATAGTGCCCGGGACAACAGCGAAGGCAGGGTCATGGTGACAGTATCGGAACTAGCCGCAGACCCGCCGCCTGCCAATCTCTACAAATATCGCTCCTTCGACAAAGACCGCGTTGGAGCCGCTCCCTATGAGTGGGACCGATCGATCATACTTGATGGGCGACTTTGGGCGGGTTCACCCTTGGGATTCAACGATCCCTTTGACTGCTTTGCCGTGATCGATTTCGAAGGTTCTAGCGAAGAGAAAGAAGCATGGGCTGCGGGCGTTGCACCCGATCAAGGTGTGTCGGTCGAGCAGGTGATTAAACTGGTTGAGGTCGCTCTTACCAACCCGGAAGCGCAGGCTCAGCTTTTGGGATGGCGACAGACGCTCGAGACTGTCGGCGTCCTTAGCCTCACCGAGCGTCCCGATGACATGCTGATGTGGGCGCATTATGCGAAAAGTCACAAAGGTTACTGCCTCGAATTCGACGCAACTATTCCGCCGCTCTCGCTGGCCTACCGTGTAGCATACGCAGAACAGCGTCCGACCTTCCGCCTCTTCGACCCCGACAGGGCGGACATCATCGCACGAACGCTGCTCCATAAGGCCGATTTTTGGAAGCATGAGCGGGAATGGCGCATGGTTCGCCCCTTTGAAATCGGTCCGATCCAATTTCCGCCGTCGGCGCTGAAAACGATAATCCTTGGAGCAGGAATAGCTCAGGACGACGAGGCCGCTTTACGCGCGGCCGTCGCCGAGCGGGGGACCCACGTTGCTTTCAAGCGAATGCAGCTAAACGAGCAAAACTACCAATTGGATATCATCGACGCCTAACGCGTCGCTCGACAACGGGATCACTGTGGAAACAGGTTCCCGTCTTCGGCCGACAATTGAGTACTTCTCGAGCCTCGAAACATCACCGACTTCGGTCGTTCCCGCCACTCCGATCCGGACTGGCGAACATCCGCTTTTTGTGATCCGCACCTGAAAGCGGTCTGGCCGCAATCGGCCAAAGCATGCACAACGCTTACGGGCGTCGGCGGCCCAGAAGAACTCGACCTTCTTCGAGGCCAATCATTCATCCCTGCGCCTGTCCGTGCTTCCGTTACGCGGGTGCTTTTTCGACTTCCAGTGGCGCCGCGCCCGCGGGTGCCCGTTTTGCGATGCACCAAGGCGGCGCCGTCACCGTCGGAAGGTGGAATCCACCCGGTCGAGTTTGCGGAGGAGGCTGAGCCAGGAATTGCCCAAGGCAGGGCCCTTGACGATCTCGGCCGCCATTTCGGCGATAATCTCGTCGCTCAGGGCAATCAGGTCTGCGGATGGCCCCGCCAGTATTTGGACCCGGCACGACTTTTGAAGTGCGCAGAGAAGATAGATGGCGAGCCAGGGACTCGGGCCGACGATCATCGCCCCGTGGTTTTCGAGGATCATGACGAACTTGTCGCCGAGCGACGCCTGCAAACCCGGAACCCTTTCGGGATAGGTCTCAACGCCATCATAGGGATGATAGGCTATGCCCCCGGCGATGCCGAATCCCGCAGACTGGGACACGGGGAGCAGGCGCTCCTTGCGCGCCGACAGGGCCATGATGTGATCCTCATGGGTGTGGATCACATAGTTTGCGTCATCGCGCGCCGCGTGAACCGCCATGTTGGGCCACCAGGCGGCTTCCAAATGGGGAAGCGAGGATTTGTCGACAGCATTGCCGTCGATGTCGATTTTCACGAGCGAGGATGCCGTCACCTCGTCGAACAGGATCCCCTCGGGTGCGAAAAGATAGTGCGGCTCTCCCGGAACGCGAGCCGACAGGGGCGCCTGGGTGAGATCGTTCCATCCGAAATGCTCCACCGCGCGGTACAGGGCGGCGAGGTTCACTCGCGTCTCCCACTCGGCATCGGGCACCCGCCCCTCGAGAGAGGGATATTCGATATCGCCGAACCGTGGCATCGCAACTCGTCCCTTTTCTGACGCAAGACATGTGGATTGGGAAAGCGCTGGCACAGCAGATCGGCGCAATGCGCTGGCGCATCAGCTGATCGACAGTGGCTTAGGATCAGACCACCACTTCGATCAGCCGCGGCCCGCGACTGCGCATTGCATCTTGGAATTGAGATTCGAACTCCGCCACAGTCGTGGCCGTTGAGGCCTCGACGCCCATTCCCTTTGCCAAGCCACACCAGTCAATCACCGGATCGTGAAGATCGAGCATCGATAGCGCCACAGGGCCGGGATCGGTGAAGCCCATCCGCTGCATCTCCACGTTGAGAATTGCATAGGAGCGGTTCGCGAAGATGATCGTGGTCACGTCCAGTCGCTCCCGCGCCTGCGTCCAGAGCGCTTGCAGCGTGTACATGGCCCCGCCGTCGCCCGATGTGCAAATGACCTTGCGGTCCGGAGCAGCGATCGCCGCGCCGGTCGCGACGGGCAGGGCCTGGCCGATCGATCCGCCGGTCAGCCGGAGATAGTCGTGCGGGCAGGCCCCTTGCGTTCCCAAGGCGATCCCAAGGCCATTGGTCGCCGCTTCCTCGGAAATTATGCAATCTTCCGGCATCAGTGCCCCAATGATCGCGCCGACCGAAAACTGGTCCAACCGATCGCGGGAGTAGGTGGGGGGTGACACGACGGGCTTGGCTGCCGCCTTCGCCCCCAGATGATCTGCAAGCTCACCCAGCGCGGCGCATCCATCCTCATGTTCCATCGCCAGACGGGTGAGCTGCGTGCCTTCCGGAACGCACCAGCTGGCCTTGTCAGGATATGCGAAGAAGGACACCGGTGGCTTCGCCTCGACGAGAACCAGAAGGTCGAACGGCGTTAGGAAATCCAGAATCTGTTCGGCGAAATAGGGAATGGTTCGCACGTCCGCGAACGGGGCGCCCCGGCGCTGACGCGGCGCAAACGTATCGGCCAGCAGAACAGCCCCTGTGGCCGCGGCGACGCGCTGCGCCGTCTCGATGCCAAGGGCGGTTAGCGCGCCGCCGCGAAGCAGGATCGCCGGGTTCGCTGCCGATTGAAGACGCTCCGCGACCTTGGCGATGGTCCGGGTTGGCACGGTTGCCGGGGCGTGGTGCGGCAGCGGGTCGGCAGGGCCCTCGGATTCGCTCCAGGCGACATCCGCCGGCAGGATCAGCGTGGCGATTTGGCCGGGAGCGGAGCGCGCGGCGCTGATCGCCCGCGCGGTGTCAGATCCGACGGTATCGGCCCCGACCGCGCTACGGACCCAGTGCGACACCGGGCGTGCAAAACCGGCGATATCGGAAGCCAACGGCGCATCATATTGCAGATGGCCGGTGGCGTGGTCGCCGACGACGTTGACCAACGGAGTGCCGGCGCGGCGGGCATTATGCAGATTGGCCAATCCATTTGCCAAGCCAGGACCCAAGTGAAGCAAAGTTGCGGCGGGACGGCCCGCGATGCGGCCGTATCCGTCTGCCATTCCCGTAACCGCGCCCTCGAACAGTCCCAAGACGCTGCGCATCCCGGGAACTTTGTCGAGCGCGGCGACGAAGTGCATCTCCGACGTTCCGGGATTCATGAAGCAGGTATCGACGCCGCCGGCCAACAGGGTCCGCAGCAGGGTTTCGGCTCCATTCATTGAGGATCTCCATTGATGTGTTTTACAGAGTCGCCGAGCCAATTGGCGGCTGCTTTCGCCGCCATGGCCATCGTCGGCAGATTGGGGTGACCTGAGATCAGGTGTGGCATCACCGAGGCGTCCATGATGCTGAGGCGATCGAGCCCGTGGACGTTGAGGTCGGGATCGACAACGGTTCCCTCGCCGGTCCCCATCCGGCAGGTGCACGCTGGATGATATTGCTGGCTGGCGGTTTCGAGGATGAAATCGTCGAGTGCCGCATCGGTGTGTACCGGCTTCGGCGATATTTGCTCGCTCCGGAAAGGCGCAAGTTCGCGAGCGTTGCCAAGCTCGAGAGCGCGGCGAAGGCCCTCGCGAAGGGCTTTCCGGTCGCGCGAATCCGCAAGCGAATGATACTCGATTCGCGGCCGCTCCATCGGGTCGGTCGAGCGTAGCGAAACCCGGCCCGCGCTGTGCGGCGACAGGAGGTGGACGCGAATGCCATATCCGTCCGGATATGGTCTGCCCGGCCACCATCGGTCGGCATGGGGCGGCGACAGGTTCAGGAGATATTCGATATCCGGCTGCCGCAAGGTCGGGTCGGTGCGCTCGAACCCGATCAACACGCCCGGTAGACGCGTTCCGGGACCGCTGCGCAAGGTGCCGGCGCGAAGCATGTTGATGCCGAGCCTGTCGATCCGCAACGATGCATGCAAAGCCCCGTAATCGTTTCGAGACCAGGCCGCTTCCACTGCAAGATGATCCTGCAGCCCGTGGCCAACGGGCAAATCCGTCACCGTCGGGACACCCATGCTCGCGAGATGGTCGGCGGGCCCTATCCCGGACAACAGCAGCAGATGCGGCGTGTTGATCGCCCCGAGGGAAAGAATGATCCGCGTGGCCGCGTCGGCGCTGCGGCGTTTGCCGTTATGCACATACTCGATTCCCGTCGCTCTTCCCTTCACGACGTTTATGCGCGTCGCATGCGCTCCGGTTCGGACAGTTAAATTGCGGCGCCGCATCGCAGGGTTCAGGAAGGCCCGCGCCGACGATGAGCGCCGACCGTCGCGGATCGAGAATTGCAGCCAGCCGAAGCCTTCTTGCCCATTGGCATTATAATCGGAGTTCAGCGTCCCCCCCTGGCCGACGACAGCGCCGAACCAGGCCGGCATGATGGGATCCGAACTGGCTGACTCGACGAGCCCGACTTCACCGTCCCTTCCGCGCCGCGGATCAGTCGCCCCGCACCAATGCTCAATCTCTTTGAAAAAAGGCGACAGCGACTTGTGATCCCATCCATGCGCGCCCCCTTCAGCCCAGCGGTCATAGTCCGCAGCATGGCCGCGCGTCGCGGCGAAGAAATTGATCGAGGATGTGCCGCCCAGCACGCGCCCATGCGGCACCCACTGGCGCCGGCCCATCAAGGAGAGATCGGGCTCGGAGCTGTCCGCCCACTGAAACATTCGCCTGCGCAGCATCTGCGCCGCGCCGACGGGAATTGAGATGAACGGATGAATATCCCGTCCACCCGCTTCCAGCAGGAGCACGCGAGCCCTCTCATCGCGAGACAGCCTGTTGGCGAGAACGCAGCCGGCCGAACCGGCCCCAACGATTATATAGTCGAAGGTCTCTGACACGGCCCTCACATCCTCTTCCCACTACCGGTTCGGGGGAAGATATCTGACATAAGTCCGATTTAGTCAATGGCTGTGTCGCTTGAGGGCGGAGCGGCGACGTGCGCTCCAACCCGATTTGCTCCAGAAGAAAAATTGGACTAAGAATTAATATAGATATCCTTTATGCTGGCCGTGGCTGGATCCATCTATGTCAATTTTCCCGCTTCAGCTTACGATAATTGTGATGTTTCATCCATCTAGGCGCGGTTATCAGGGGTGAATTGCAGCTTGGCAATGGCAAGGCAGCTGAAAGCGAATCGGTCTAGCGTCATATTCAGCCGCGTGGCATTCGCTCGGGCAGGCGCTGAAATCCTCCAAGAGAGTTGTCGAAAAGGAGAAGTTGATGAGCAGGCGTTTCGGTGGCGTTTTCCAGATTGCCTATGTTGTGGAGGATATCGACGCTGCGGTCGAACATTGGGCGCATGCGCTCGGCGCAGGGCCCTTTTTCGTGATCAGGAACGCCCGCTATGCAGCGGCCGAATATCGCGGCGAAGAGAAGGTGCCCGATGTTTCGCTGGCCTTCGGTTACAGCGGCGATGTGAACATCGAACTTATCCAGCAGCATGACGATACGCCGTCGGTATTCCTCGACTTCCTGAGAGCGTGCGGTCCGGGCCAGCAACACGTCGGGATCATGAGCAGCGATATCGATGGCGATACCGAGTGGCTTGCAGCGCGAGGCGTCACGATGGTGCAGCGACTGGTCAATGAAAGCGGCGTCGAGACGCGCTTTTTCGACACCGAGCTCCACGGAGGAGCAATGCTCGAGCTGATCCAGGCCAGTCCCGAGGCGGCGGCCGCATTCAGCTTCATGAAGGCTGCCGCAGACGAGTGGGACGGCGTCGACGCGTTCGCACCGATCCCCGGCGCGGAGGCCTGACAGGGGCTGCCGGGCCGCCGGTCGTTGTGCGACGCGCGGTAGTGCTGCCGGCGGACGGCGCAGTATCCGCGCGCGTGAAAGCTGATCGGTGCGCGGTCTTGCACCTTTCCCGAATCCAGTTATAGAAATGGACGTTAGTCAGAAAATGCGTTAGCTGAGGCGCGATTTGCGGTTGGCACGCTCATGCGGGAGATCCTCATGAAAATCGGAAACATCGAATATCCGTCCCTCGAGGGAAAGGTGTCCGACGCGGAATGGCGCGCGCGCGTCGATCTCGCCGCGATATACCGCCTGATCACGCTCTTTGGCTGGTGGGATATGAGCCAGTCGCCCGCCGGCGCGCGCATTCCGGGGACCGATCAATATCTTTTCAACCCGATGGGGCTGTTGTTCGAGGAAATCACCGCGTCATCGCTCGTTCGCATCAGCCTTGACGGCGAGATACTTTCTGACACGCCCTTCCCGATTCTGCGGGGGGCCTGGTACCCGCTTGAGGCGGTGTTCGCCGTCCGCGAGGACGCGAACTTCGTGATTCATTCGCACGATCGCTACGCCGCGGCGCTTTCGGCGCGTCGCGACAAATTGCTGCCTATTTCGCAACCAGCGAATTTCGCGCTGGCCGAGGGCGTCGCCTATCATGATTATGACGGCGTCGAGACCTATGAGGACAAGATGGCGCCAGTGCAGGCTTCGCTCGGCGACAAGAATTATCTGATCCTCCACAATCATGGCATGGTCACGATCGGTGCGCTTGCCCCGATGGCCTTCGGCCGCATGGCAAATCTGCGCACCGCATGCGAAATCCAGCTTCTCGCGGGTCAGGACCGCGACCTCATATCCGTTGCCGAGGATATAAGGCCGGTTTTCGCCGAGGAGCTGCGAAAAGGCGTTGTGGTCGACAATCTGTGGCCGGCGCTCCTGCGCAAGCTTGATCGTCTGGATCCGGCCTACGCCACCTGAGTTGCGCGGGGCAGGGCGACGGAAAGACGTTCAGCGGCCGGATTCCAGGGAAGCCGGTGAGCTGATCGTCATCAGTGCTGCGCGCGATGCCGGCCGCCTTCAGGCCCAATCAGGGCGAACCGTTTTCCGGTCGTTGCGGCGATTCGTCCGGACCCGCCCGACGCCCGACGCCCGGCGCAAAATATCGGACTAAATTTAGATATTTGCTCGGGTGACGTGCGCTTAGTGGCAATGATGTGGCGATTTATCCACAGGGTGCGGCGTTTGCGTGCGGTTTAAATTGGACTTGCGTTCAATAATCTTGGGTGTAAGTTCGTCTGCGAATTCCCGGCCAACAGGGAATCAAAGGAACGCAGGAAGACATTTTTGACGCTTCGGCACTGCCTCGCGCGGTGGCGCGGCGCGATGCTCAAGCGCGTTTGAGCGAATTCAGGGAGGATGATCATGGTGAAGACCCGTCGCAAATTTGGCCCGCTCGCTTGCGCGGCTCTGGCATTGTTTCCGGTGAGCACCGCGGCTTGGGGACAGGCCGCGCCGACAGAAACCGAAGCCGCGGAAGACACGGGCAACGATATTGTGGTGACCGCCAACCGGCGCGAGGAATCGGCGCAGAAAGTCGGTATCGCGGTGACCGCGCTTTCGCCCCAGTCCCTCGAGAATGCAGCGATCATCCAGAGTTCGGACATCGCGAAGCTCGTTCCCGCGCTTAACACCATCCCGAACGCCGGCTCGCCAGTAACCGCCTACTCGATCCGCGGCGTCAGCTTGCCCGACGGTTCCGCGCAGCAGGAATCGCCGATCGCCATCTATCAGGACGGCGTCTATGTCGCGAACACCGCCGCGGCGGGATTCCCCGTGTTCGACCTCCAGCGCGTGGAGGCGCTGCGCGGCCCGCAGGGTACGCTGTTCGGACGCAACGCGACGGGCGGTCTCGTCCAGTTCATTTCGAACAAGCCCGAAGATGGCTTCAGCGCGCAAATCGAAGGTTCGCTCGGCTCCTATGATCTCCGCCAGCTCGAGGGGTACGTCAATTACGGAAACGACGTCATCGCGGTGCGCGTCGCCGGATCGCATCTCGAATCCGATGGCTTTATCAAGAACACGCTTGGCCGGAACCTGCTGACCCGTAACGTCGATGCGCTGCGCATCCAGGTCCGTTTCGAGCCCAACCCCGACACGGTCTTCATGCTGCGCGCCGAAGGGTTCGACCAGAAAGGGACTGCGCGCGCCGGCAAGCACGTCTCGACCTGGACCCCGCCGGGAGCGCTCTACCCCGAACCGCTGCCCGCGGACGTCGACGCTTGGGGCAGCGGTCCCGGGAACGATCTTTTCGGCTACCGCGACACCAATCCTGACCCCTACACGGTCGAGGTAAATCGTCCGGGCTTTCTGACCAAGAATAACAAGACGCTGGCGCTGACCTATGAGCAGGCTCTTGGCGCCGTCTCGCTCAACTCGACGACCGCTTACACCCGCACCAAGGTCGGCTATCTGGAGGACTCCGACGCGGGTCCAACCGACAGCCTCGTCTTCGCGACGAGTTCCGACGTCGATACATTCAGCCAGGAGCTTCGCTTCCAGGGCGATCATGGTCGCTTCCGCTGGACCGCGGGCGGCTATTACATAAAGATCGATGGCGATTACGACGGGAGCTTCACGATTCCCGAATTCTTCGGCTTCTCTACCAGCTCCCAGGCGGTCTTTAATCAGAAGACACGGTCGTTCTCGCTCTTCGCGCAGGGCGAATATGATTTGACCGACCGGCTGACCTTCATTCTCGGAGGTCGATACCAGTGGGACAAGAACAATCTCGATCTCGCGGTCGACTGTATCGACTTTACGCCCGACAGCTGCGCGGTGATTTTCCCAGGCTTTTCGGATGGCGCCCCCGGCACGCTCGGAACGATTCGCAATGTTGCGCAGCAGCAGAAAAACGACGACTGGAGCGGCAAGGTCGGGCTGAATTTTCAGGCCACGCAAGACCTTCTCTTCTACGTGAGTGCCAGCAAGGGGCTTAAGGGCGGCGGGTGGACGATCTCGCCCGACGGAACTTCGCTCGTCGACCGGTTCGGCTTCGGACCGGAGAAGCTCTATGCCTATGAAGCGGGGGTCAAGTCTACGCTCGCCGACGGCAAGGTGACAGCCAATCTGAGTGCCTTCTATTATGATTATAAGGGTGCGCAGACCTTCTTCTTCTCGGGCATAACCGCGACCGTGTTCAACCAGAACGCGACGAACAAGGGGTTTGAATTTGAAGTGAACGCCCGCCCGTGGCGCGGCGGTAACATCGGCTTCAACGTCGCCTATGCCGACCCGATGGTGAAGGGTATCGTGACCCCCGAGGGCATCCAGTCACAGCGGCCGACGCTCGCCTCGAAATGGCAGGTCGGCTGGAATGCGGGACAGTCGATCGACCTCAGCGACCGGGTGAACCTCTATCTCGGTTATGTCGCCAAATATACGAGCAACCGTTATTTCAACATCGTCAACGAGCCGCTGCTGCTTGGCAAGGGCTTCACGGTGCACGACCTCAACGCCAAGCTCACGCTCGACGAGCGCTACTGGGTTTCGGTCTTCGCAAGCAACGTGACCGACAAGAAATATGTGAGCACGAACTTCAGCCAGGCTCCGCAGGGCTACGCGCTGCTCCAATATGCCGAGCCGCGTGTGATCGGCCTTCGCGTCGGCGCCAAATTCTAGGGTGAGGGCTTGAGCGGGACGGCCGGTCGATCCGGCCGCCCCCACTCAAGCTGCCTTCCTGACCCCGGAGCTCCGGGGCACGACGCATTTTTATCGAGGATCGAGAGGAGAATTTCATGGCGGACGGCAGCAGGGCATTTCGGGAAACCAGCTTCGCGGCGACGCCGGAAATGAACCTTTACGTCCGCGAGTTTGGTGACCCCGCATCGCCCAACGTTACGCTCATCGCCCTTCATGGCTATTGGCGCACGTCGCGTGACTTCGAGGAGCTCGCCGAACATCTCGCGCCGTCGCGCTACGTACTGACGCCAGACATGCGCGGCCGCGGACGGTCGGGCCGTTCCACCGACGTCGCCGACTATGCATTCGAAAAGCTCGTCGATGATATTGCGCGTCTGCTCGCCTCTCGCGGTGTCTCGCGCGCCGTCTTTCTCGGCACCGCGCTCGGCGCTTATGTCGCGATGCGTCTCTGGCTTTCGCGCCCCGAACTTTTTGCCGGCTTCATCTTCAACGACAGCGCACCTGAAGCGCCGCGCAGCGCGGGCGCCAAGGCGGCGACCTTTTCGGGCGGCGACGAGCGCAGCTTCGAGGAAGCGCTGGCGATGATCAAGGCGCAGAATGCGCCCGGCTTCACGCGCTACGGCGATGCGGAGTGGGAGAAGATGACGCGGCGCGCCTATTGGCAGAATGAAAATGGCGCCTGGGTGCGCGATTTCGACCAGCTTACGAATCAGGATATCCCGCGGATGGTGGCTGTCACCCCCGACTTCTGGCGCGAATATGGTTCGATTACCGTCCCGATCGCGGTGCTGCGCGGGGAGAATTCCGAGTTTCTGACCCCCGAGCTCGCTGACCGGATGGTCGCGGCCAATCCCAATACGACAGTCTACACCATCCCGGGCTGCGGCCATCCGCCGATGCTCTGGGAGCCTGAATCCTACGCGGCGGTGGACGAGTTTCTCGCGCGCGTAGATGGGTAGGGGGGCGCCGGATTCGGGTGGCCGGACCCTGATGGGACCCGGCCTTCCGGCACGACGCGCAAAGGAGGCTCGATGACGGGGTTCGCAAAGAACATGGAAGAGTCGGGAGGCCAAGGTCCCTATTTCGGATGGCGCGTCATTTTCGCGCTCGCCCTGCTCGGCGCGGTGCTGATCGGGGTTGCGATCTCGACCTTCGTCATGTTCGCGGTTCCGCTAAACGCGGAATTCGGCTGGAGCGAGAGCGAGACGGGGGCACTCGTCTCGGCGATGTGGCTCACCGGACCGCTCGCTCTTGTTCTCGGTCCCGCCGTCACGCGCCTGGGCGCTTGGCGGATGGTCGTCTTCGGCATGGCCGTTCAGGTCGCAATGCTCTTCGCGATGCAATGGGTCACGACATACGAGCAGATGGTGGCGGCGCGGGTCGTGATGGGGATCGGAATGGTCGCCATGGTTCCGGCGGGTCCGGTGATCGTCGCCCAATGGTTCCGCCAGCGCTTTTCCACCGCAATGGCGATCGTCTGGTCTTCGTCGGCTTTGGGGCAAATCTTCATCGGCCCGCTGACCGTATGGCTTTACGAGCAATATGGCTGGCGAAACGCCGCGGCGCTGCTCGGACTGCTCGTCGGCATGGCTCTCGCCATCGCGATCGCGGTGGTCCGGGGCGGGCGATCCCCGGAAAGTCTCGCCATCGATGTGGCAGTAATCGAAGGTGCGGCGCCCGATGCCGGACTGGCGGCGGACGGGCCAGCGGCCGCCGGTGCGACGCAGCCTTCGCTGCTTCGCATCAATTGGGCCGCGGCGGCGCCCATGTCGCTTGCGGCGCTCTGCGCCGGTCTCACCACGATTGCCCTCCAGGCCGAGGCGCCCATCTTCTTCGCTGCGCTCGGATTGACGCAGGCGCATGCCGCGCTGCTGCTTAGCCTTTTCGCCGCGACGGCGCTTGCCGGAGTGATCCTGACGGGCTGGATGTGCGATCGTTATCCGCCGGTCGTGACGAGTCTCGTCGTATCGCTGACCTTCTTCACGGGCATTGCGGCGCTATGGCTCGCGTCCAAGGGGCATTCGGCGGCAGCGGCGGCCCTTGGGATGGGGCTTCTCGGCTACGGCTTGGGAGCGGGCGAAATTCTCTGGGTCACCCTGTTCAAACGGCAGTTCGGTTCGGCGATTTTCGGGGCGACCTACGGTCTCTTCTACTGTTGTTTCCAACTCGGCATGGCGGCGGGCGGTCCGGCCGGAGGACTGGCGTTCGAGCGCTGGGGAGCGAGCGGTTTTGTCGCCGCGCTTGCGGTCGCTTACGTTTTGCCGACGCTTTTCGGAGCCTGGCGTCCGGGGCGCATGGCCGAGACACATCCCGGAAAAGCGGCGTGACGCTTCGCCGTCGGCACGCCGAACAACTTTGATTGCCGGCTCGAGCCGGGGCCAGACATGAAAGAAAACCACATGGAAAAAGAAGACATAATTGTCATTGGCGCCGGGATCGCGGGTCTCGCTGCCGCCGACGAGTTGCGGCGCGCGGGACGCTCCGTCACCGTCGTCGAGGCGAGCGAGCGTCCCGGCGGGCGCGTGCGCCGCGTATCCTACAAGGGCGATTCAACCGAGGCGGGCGGGCAGGGCATTCACAGCAACTACGAACAGATGCTGGCCATGGTCGAACGCGAGGGACTGACGCAGGACCTCCTGCCGTCGTCCGAGAAGATTGTCTTCCTCGACAAGAAGGGCAAGCCCAAGCTGCACACGTCAAGCACCGACTTGCCGCTTATCGCGGGACCCCGAGGCGCGCTCGATCTCATGAAATTCACCGCGAAGTATTTCTCGTTCGCCAAGCCCTTCGAGCAGTTCGAAACCGCCGTCGACATTCCTGAATATGACAATGTCACGGCCGCCGAGGCGTTCAGGAACTACAGCAAGCCGTTCCATGATTTTGTCCTGAAGCCGATGACCCACGCGATGGGCAATTGCACCCCTGAGGAAACCAACCTCTATTATGTCGTCAACAGCTTCAAGATCGCCCTGACGACGAAAATCTTCTCGCTGCGCACGGGCAATGCGACGCTGCTCGAGCGGCTCGCCGCAAAGCAGAATATGATCTATGGCGCGCCTGCTGAAAAGCTGCTGACCACGGGCGGCCGCGTTGACGGTGTTCAACTCGCAGATGGGCGCGCGCTCAAGGCTTCGCATGTGATCGTCGCCTGTCCGGCGGGATATGCCGGGACGCTCGTCCCCGATGAGTTCGGTCCCGCCAAGAGCTTCCTTTCGAGCTTCGCCAACATCCCGCTTCAGCTCGTGTACTTCTTCCTCGACCGGCCGGTGGGCGATGGCGTCGGGCGCTGGTTCGGCCACGCCCACCGCGACGCTGTTTTCAACATGGCGGTTGACCATGCGATGAAGACACCTTTTTCGGTACCGAGCGGCAAATCGATCATCTCGGCTTGGCCGACGTATCCGCACACGCTCGACCTCATGAAGCAAAGCGACGCTGATATCATCACCCATGCCCTCGGCGACATGGAAGCCTTCGTCCCGCAGATCCGGCAGTGGGTCGAACATGCGGAGGTCGTTCGGCACGACTGGGGAATCGCGCGCTATCCGGTCGGCGCGCATGGGCGCATCCTCGAGTTCAAGGCTTATGCCGAAGGTCTCGAAGGCGTGTCGTTCGCGGGGACCGACTATGAGTTTGTCCACATGGAAGGCGGGCTCCTGAGTGGTCAGCGCGCAGCTCGTCGTGCGATGAGCGACGGCTGACGAGCTGCGAGACCCGGCTGCGCAGCCATGCTCGGCTGCGCGGTCGTGCTCATTCCTGTTCGAGATGCTCCTCAGGCGTCGCTGAAATCGAGATCCGTCCGGGTTTTGCGCGCACGATCGAGGAATTTGTCATATTCGGCTGCGGGTACGAGCGAACCGCCTGTCGTCCACACGACATGGACCGCGTCCGGCATAAGGGGTGCAAGGCCGCGCGCATCGAGATAATCCCGTCCTGCCTTGCTCTGCGCGATCATCAGGGGGCCCGCCATGCCGGCAGCGGCCGATGGCTCGACTTCCATGCCGAGGGTCTGCTCTGCGCTGCCCAGCAAGGAGAACATCTGATCGTCGGTCAGCGTGTACACGCCCGCGAGGCGTGTGCGCATGAGCGGCGCGACGAGAAGCGAGGCTTGGCCGACCGCTAATCCATCAGCTTCGGTGCGATTGTCGAGTCCCAGCGAATAGACCGACATCGGCTCGTCGTCCGCGATCATCTGCACCATCATGCAGGGAGAGGCGACGGGTTCTGCGAAGACGCAGTGCACATGATCGCTGAAAAGCTGCTTGAGGCCAAACGCTATGCCACCCGGTGCCCCCCCGACGCCACACGGAATATAAACGAAAAGAGGATGCTGCGCATCGACCGCGACGTCTTGTTCGGCAAGCTGCGCCGCCAGTTCTCGCGCCGCGGCGGCATAGCCGACAAACAGATCGAGCGAATATTCGTCGTCGACGAAATGCGAGGCAGGGTCCGCCTCGGCATCGCGGCGGCCCTGCGCAACCGCATTCGCATAGTCGCCGCCATGTTCGACCACGACGACGCCATGATCGCGCAATCGCTGCTTCTTCCACTCCTTTGCGTCGCTCGACATATGAACGATCGCCCGAAAGCCGAGTGCCGCCGAAATCAGCCCGATGCTGAGCCCGAGATTGCCGGTGCTACCGACGACGACCGAATGACGGCTGAAAAGTTCGCGGGCCTCGCGCGAGGCGAGCGCTGTGAGCGGCGCACCCGGCGCGATGAGGCCCTGCTCGATAGCGAGGCGCTCCGCATAAGCAAGCACTTCGTGAAATCCGCCGCGCGCCTTCACGGATCCGGCGATCGGCAATTCATGATCGGCCTTGATCAGCCAGCGCCCCATTTTCCTGTTCGCTCCGAGCGCCGCCCCAAGCGCATCTGCCGCAACGAGCGGCGAGTGGGTGAGGCGGCCTGCCGCGGAGCGCGAAAAGAGCTTGGTGAGGAGCGGCTGGGCGCGATCGAGCCGGTCTTCGGCTGCAGCGATGTCGATCGCCGGCTCGGCTGCCTCGGGAGCTTGGCCGGCTCCGGGGTTGATCCAGAGCGATGGCCGTTTCTCTCGCAACCTGCCGAGGATGGTGTCGTTGTAGCTCATCAGTCGGTCCTTATTCGACGTTAGTCCAATATCAGATAGCCGATAAGTGGATGGGGTCAATGAGGAAGTGAAAGGGTCGCAACCGCGCGGGCTTGGAAAAGCGCGCTCGGCGGCGCGCGGGACGCCTTGTGCGCATCACTGCCTCCTGCATTCTCGCGCGCGCTACGCAGACCAAGATTGGATTTTCGTTATTTTACCTCTACGCGGGGATCGCGCCCCTTCGAAGGGGTGGCGCAGTAGCTCATCCACCTCTCCGGGGCCCGAAATCGATGAAAACCAGCAGCGGCGCGAAAGTCACGCCGAAATCCACCCACCGCAAAAGTCGTTCGGAAGCGGCACAGCGTTCGCAGCTCGCACCTGTTCAGGGGCGTAGCAGAAAACGGCACGAAGAAATCGTCGATGCGGTCAAGCGTCTGCTGCGGGACGTGAATATCGAGGATCTCAGTCATTCGGACATCGCGGCAGAGGCTGGCATCTCCAAACCCTCGGTTCATTACCATTTCCCGACGATCGCCGCCTTGCAGCTGGAACTTGGAAGGCGCTTCGACGAGGAACTCCATCATATCCTCGTCGAGCATAGCGAGCGACTGCCGCGCGACGGGAAGCGCACCTGGCAGGAGGAAATGCGGGAGGGCGCGCTCGTCGCGCGCGAATATTTCAATGCTAACCGCCCGGCGTGCGAAGCGCTCTACGGACCGATGCTGCACCGCGAGAACCGGCTCGCCAGTTTCGAGCATAACTCGCAAACCGGAGCCGCGATGCTGAAGGCGCTCAGGCGCCGCTTCGAACTGCCGCCGCTGCCCGAACTGGAGGCGGTCTTCACTGCGAACGGAGAAATCCTCGATCTCTTCTGGTCGGCCTCCTATTTGCGTCACGGGGTGATCGACGACGCCGCCTTCGAGGAATCGATGCGCGCCAGTCTCGGCTATCTTCGGAACTTCTTTCCCGACCTGATGCCTGCGAAAGTGGTAGTACCTGCCGAAAGCAGCGACACTGCGGAGCCCGTCGACAACTGATCGCGTGATTCGATCTCGAGGCGGTGAGATATCACACGGCTCCATGGCATCGAGATCAGATTCGCTGTCGACCTTGGGAAGGCGGCTCCGAGCGCACGCTCGCATTAAGCTGATTCCGAATTGGGTCAGTCGTACGCCGCAGGCCTCGCGTCGGCGGCACCTCTTTTTGCTCGCCGAAGCCGGCCGGGCGTCGGCTGTGGCCGCGTGCATAGGCTCCGCTACCCTACTGATCGCCAGTGGATCGTCGGTTTCAACCGGGCCGCATCACACACCGATGGCCGACAGGGCAGTCTTCACCGGAAGAGAATAATTCTTGTAATTGGACGTAAGTCCGATTTAAGAGGCCGGCGTCGATGCGCAGGAGTCGGCAGATCTCTCTCCCATCCTGCCGACCGGACTGCGACCCGTTCGGTCGCGACCCGCGGCATCCTCGCGCACCCGAAAACTCCTGGGGAGGAGGCGCGGGCGAGGGTGCCGCGGTCGGATCAGGAAGGATGACGATTGAGCGCCGATTTCGATGCCCAGAACGCTTTTAGCGGTGCGGTCGAGCCACAAGGCGCCGATCGCCTCGATACCGAACGGCTTTCGACGTGGCTTGCGGCAAATGTCGAGGGGTTCGAAGGGCCCCTCGCGCTGCGAAAGTTCGCCGGCGGCCAATCCAACCCGACCTATCATCTGTCGACGCCGGGCGCCGATTATGTCCTCCGGCGCAAGCCCTTTGGAGAATTGCTGCCTTCCGCACATGCGGTCGATCGCGAATATCGAGTGCAGCGCGCACTTTATGCCGATCGATTTCCGGTAGCCCGGCAGCATGGTCTTTGCACAGACGAGGCCGTGATCGGAAGCTGGTTCTACGTGATGGACATGGTCGATGGCCGCACGATCTGGAATGGCGCCATGCCCGACGCATCGAAGGCCGATCGGCGCGAAGCTTACGGGACCATGGTCGACACGCTGGCGGCGCTGCACAATGTCGATGTCGAGCGCGCGGGGCTCGCGGACTATGGCCGGCCCGGAAATTATTTCGCGCGGCAGGTCGAGCGCTGGACGAAGCAATATCGCCTTGCCGAGACCGAGACGGTTCCGGAGATGGAACGGCTGATCGCCTTCCTTCCCGCGAGCGTGCCCGAGCAGTCGCGTGTCTCGATCGTTCACGGCGACTACCGCATCGACAATCTCATCTGGTCGAAGGACGGCAATCAAGTCCGTGCGGTTCTCGACTGGGAGCTCTCGACGCTCGGCGATCCGCTCGCGGACCTCACCTATTTCGCGATGGCTTGGGCAACCGAGAATGACGGGCGCTCGGGCGTCGCCGACGTCGACCGGACCGATCTCGGCATTCCAGAACTCGAGGAACTCGTTGAACGTTATTGCACCGCGACCGGACGCACGGGGCTGCCCGACATGAACTGGTACCTTGCCTATAATTTCTTTCGCGTCGTCGGGATCGTGCAAGGCGTCCGCAAGCGCCTCCTCGACGGCAATGCCTCGAGCGCCAACGCGGAGGCGATGGTCCAAAATATTGTTCCCTGGGCGCGAAAGGCCTGGGATTTTGCACGAAAGGCTGGCGCATGAAACTGTTCGACATGACTGGCGAGATCGCCCTCATCACGGGCTCCTCGCGCGGGATCGGCAAGGCGATCGCCGAGGCGATGGCGGCACATGGCGCCAAGGTGGTGATTTCGAGTCGCAAGCAGGACGCCTGCGATACGGTGGCTGCCGAGCTCAACGCCGCGCACGGCGCCGGCACCGCGATTGCGGTTGCCGCGAATATCTCGTCGAAGGAGGAATTGCAGCGGCTCGTCGATACGACCGCCAACACCTTCGGCCCGGTGAGCGCGCTCGTCTGCAACGCCGCGACAAACCCCTATTACGGCCCGTCGGCGGGGATCGCGGACGAGCAGTTCCGCAAGGTCCTCGACAATAATATCCTCGCCAACCACTGGTTGATCCATATGTGCGCCCCGGCGATGATCGAAGCGGGGCAGGGGTCTATCACGATCATCAGTTCGATGGGCGGGCTGCGCGGTTCGACTGTGCTCGGTGCCTATGCGATCTCCAAAGCGGCTGACATGCAAATGGCGCGCAACCTTGCGGACGAGTTCGGCTCTGCGGGTGTACGGGTGAACTGCATCGCCCCAGGCCTGATCCGGACCGACTTCGCGCGGGCGCTCTGGGAAAACCCTGAGACGCTCGCCCATGTGACGCGGGTGACGTCGCTGAAGCGCATCGGTGAGCCCGAGGAAATTGCGGGAGCCGCAGTCTTCCTGTCGAGCAGGGCGGGCGCCTACACGACGGGCCAAACCATTGTCTGCGACGGCGGGGCAACCAGCACGGGAGGAGGAACATAATGGGCGTCCTGTCGGGAAAGGTCGCCATCATTACCGGCGCGGCCAGCGGCATCGGCCGGGCGAGCGCGCTGCGCTTTGCTGCGGAAGGCGCGTCTCTCGTGCTCGGCGATAGGTCGCCCGAAGTCCGGAACGTTGCCGCGACGATCCTCGAACGCGGACAGCCGGTGACGGCGCTCGAGATCGATGCGGGCGATGAAGGCGACATCGAAAGGCTTGTCGCGACGGCACAGGACCTGCACGGCGGCCTCGATATCGCCTTTGCCAATGCCGGGATCACCGGTCCCGTGAAGGGCATCTTCGATTGCGATGCCGAAGACTGGGCCGAGACGCTACGCATCAACCTCATCGGTCCGGCGCTCATCGTGCGCCATGCCGGTCGGCTGATGGCCGATCAGGGGCGGGGCGGCTCGATCATCCTCACCTCGAGCGTCGCCGGCCTCAATTCTGGGGCGGGCCCCGCGCCTTATTCTGCCTCCAAGGCCGGCGTGATCAACCTCGCGAAGGTCGCGGCGCAGCAATTCTCGACGAGCGGCATTCGGGTAAACGCCGTCTGCCCCGGATTGACCGAGACCGGCATGACGAAGCAGACCTTCGACTATGCGCGCGGCAAGGGTGTCGAGGAAAAACTGGGGCAGCTCAATCCGCTGCGCCGCGCGGCGCAGCCCGAAGAGCTGGCGAGCGTCGCGTTGTTTCTCGCAAGCAACGATTCTAGCTATGTGAACGGGCAGGCATTGGCCGTCGACGGCGGGCTTTCTAGCTCGCATCCCTTCACGCGCCAGCCCTTTGGCCAGCCCGCACATTGAGAGGTCAGGCAGGCGCCAGCTCTGCGCATGCTAGTCCACGAGACCGGGCGGGGCTTTTCACTTCCCATGAGGCCCACAAGGTTGCCGATTGCGCCACGCTAAGCCCGCATGACTGGCTGCAATTGCGGAGCCGATATTCGCATCAGTTCTACTTCGACCATCGTCGGGTGGACCGGGTTATCATCAGGCTCTGCTTCAAAGAGGGCGAGCCCCGCCGCGTCGATCAGGAAGCTTTTCAAAGTGATGTTGGCGGCGGCGAATGTCCGCTTGTCTGAATTCATTCCTAGAACCGGACAGTCCGGAATCAGCCATCCCGCGACAGAATAGTCTAATTCCATTCTCCGAGCCCAATTACCCCGGAAAGACACGTTACATTGCTTAAAAATCTGGCCTGTTGCGAGTTGAGCGCGCGCTGTCTGCCTCGCTTCGCTTCTCGCTAAGAAGCTGATTGGTGCGGAACTGTGCGTCATGACCCGCCTGAAAATCTGCCATCCGCACAGAAAGTGAAAAAACCAGCCCGCGCGCGTGTCCGATCTCGGCCCGTGCGACGCGGGCGCAATTGCCCTGTCGCGCCAGCAGGAACGGTCGGGGATTGACGGGAGCGGCGTTCCAGCTGGCGCGCACGGTGTTGCCGGTCTCGACCATCGCCTGACTGATCGCAAGGTAGCAGGTCTGGCGCGACGTCTTGGTCCATGGCACGGGCCGCCCCTGCGCATCCCATACCCAGTAGATTTGCCCGACCGGCAGGTTGCGGCTGATCTCTCCGCCGCCCGCAGCAAACATGCGCGCCGGCTCGCCAAAGCGCTGACGAAGCTCGGCCAGCACATCGTTCAGTAACGGAGCTACGGGGCTTGGGGTGTACCGGTCGCCGAAGGTCTGATCCGACCCGGCAGACCAGATGCGCGGCGCATTCGGCGGCGCGGTGAAGGCAAAGCTGAACGACTCCATGCGATCTGCCTGCCGTCGGTTGCCCCACATGGTGGAGACGAACTCCGTGCCGGGAAGATTCTCGATGTTGACACGGTAGCTGCATATGCGGCCCGTCCGACAATCGCCGTCGAGGGTTGGGCCGGTGATGCCGCACTGAACGGCCATCCGCTCAATGTCGACGGCAGTCGCGCCAAGGGGAACGCCAAAGACAGTGAGAGACGGCCCCGCAGGACTTTGTGCTAGGACCGGCAGGGCCAATGCCGCAAAACCCAGAAGGGCGATGCGCATCCCATACAAAACAAAAGACATAGCTGTTCGCCCCCTACCGCGCCCGCGCCGAGGCGCGCACCTCGGCGGCCGGGCACCATCGCATCGTCTCGACACCGGTATTGGGGTCGCCAACGGTGATCTTGTCTGCCGCCTGCACATGCAAGACTTCGCCCGTCATGGCACCCACGATCCAGTCCGCACCGCGCCGCCGCGCGCTTGCGACAGGCTCCATGCGGTTCGCGGCGAAGGGGGACAGGTCAATCCAGCCCGCGCGCCGACCGTCATAGTAGAAGATCATGTCACTCGTCGTGCCGCAGGCCGCTCCAACCGGCACATAATGGCCGGGGCGGATGTTGAACGGCGCAACCGGCGCGGGGAGGGAAATCGCCGCACTCTGGGTTTGTCCGCCCATGTTGCCGACGGCACCGGACCCGCCCGCCAGTTGCGGCCTCTCGGCGCGGATGGTTGCCTGCATCTGCGGCGAAAGCTGCGCGAAGGTGCATTTCTGATATGTCTCGTCAGAAATCATGTCCCCTTTAGGGCCGCTACTAACCGCGATGCTCCGGAAGCCGCCATTTCCCTCGGCTTTTATCCCCAGAACATCCTCTTCGTCCTCTGCATTCTCCGTAGTCCAGACAAGGGTGTAGCCACGGTAGTCGTCGTAAAAATCGCTTCCCCGTGCTGGCGGACCCACCCGAGCGATGCGGTTGACCTCGAAATATGCGGTGTCGTTCCAGCCCGGCTCGGCCGGGGAGACATAACCGTAATGCGTCCCGTCATAGAAGAAGGCTCTCCTCGCGCGGACGCAGCTTCCCCGTTCGACATCGCCGTAGAGACCCCGCTCGATGGGCAATGCCGTCGTCGCTGATGCGGCTTGAAGTGTTACCTTGGGCGGCGCCGACGCGCTTGATTTCGTGGCAGTACTATCTGCGGCTTTGGACGCAGCGGTGGATTCCGGGCCGCAGGCCGTTAGGGCAAAGCTCACAAGGGCGAGGGCAGCGCTGCGCGCCGCACTGCATATGGTGGGCATATTCCAGACTCCTTCGTAGGTTGCTGGCGCCGTCGCGTCAGCCATTGAATGAAACCTCAGCTATGGCTTGCGGTCGATCACTTCAGACCAAGTTCCAGGCGAACATATTGCAGTACGGAGGGAGGAATTTGCGCCGTTGGGCAATGAGTCCAGCGGGCCCCATATTGTTCGGTCAGGCTGGTTCGGCTGTTGACCGCGAAGATGCGGTCATTGAGAATGACTTCGGCGGCTTCCACTTCGCGGAAACGGATGCGGTAACGGTTGCCGCCCAGCGCTTCGATGTGCGTTCCATCCCAATAGGCGAAAAACTGTTGCTCGATCGCGTCGGCGCAACTGCCGTTCCCCGCGGCGAAGGCGTAAAACCCCTTCTCGATGGGTGACGAAGTGGCTGCGACCTGCGGCTGTCGTGCAGCGGGAGCTTGGGCGCATCCCTCCCTGTCAACGAGTTGACCGCGATCGTTGCGCCGTTCCACCGCGTCGATATCTGTACCGGTCCAGCCCCATGTGACCTTGGCGACAGTGCCGCAGCGGCCGTTGAAGCTGCCCGGCAGGTCGAGCAGGTCGCGGTCGCCGCGACGTGCGATCATGGCAGGCGAAATCCAGCCCATAAAGCCATTGAACACGCGATAGCCGCTGGCTGAGGAAACGATAAAATCGACGGGCGGCCCTTGATCGCCATAGGCTGGATTGCTGGTCACACAGCCGTGTCCCGGCGTGGTAACGATGAAATCGGGGCTGCCGTCCGCATTGAAATCGGCGAGCACGAAGCCTCCTTTTCTGCTCGCAAAATGCTGCTCCACAAGATCGACCGCCTCTGTGCGCCCGGTCAGCGGCGCAAAACGTACGGCGGCGAACCGCTCGCCTTGATCGCGGCACCGGCCGCGCGCGAAGCGTTCCCAGGCGCTCAGAGCAGCGGGCGGCAAGGCGGTCGGTGCTGCTGCCGGTGTGGCAGCCGCAACGCTGGTTGCCGCATTCGTGGCAGTGTTTGCCTGCGCATCGTTCGCCGCGGCAGTGGATTGCGATCCGCAGGCCGCCAGGCATGTGGCGGCCAGGATCAGGGCGATGGGACGGCCAGCGCCCTTGCTGTTTATGTCACGCTGCACGGGTCTGACCTTTCTTTTCTCGCAGGGCCGATTCCGCGGCCTCTTCCACTGCAAGGCGCACCTGCCGGTAGAGGGTCAGCCAGCGAAATATCTCCCAGGCCACGACGCCGCCGCCGATCAGAAACGCGAAGGGCATGATCCCTCCGGTAACGCTGCCGGAAAGTGACAGTGCGATAATCGAGAGCAGCAGAAGAACAGCGCCCGCTCCGAGGGCGTATAACTTGATACGATTGCTCAGAATCCAGTTCACCCGCGCGGGAAAAACCTGATGATTGCCCGTGGTGTGATTGACCAGCGCCATCGGATGGCCCCGTCCGGTGCTCTTGGGTCCGGCGCACACGACGGACACGCGGTGGCCTTCGCGAACGCCGAAATTGATATCCGGAAACTCGACGTCGAACTCCTCGCCATCGTCCTTGCGCGCAAACAGGCGCTGATGGTGCGTCGAAGAGGAGGACACCGATGTACGCGTCGTCGGTGCCGATATGAACCCGCTCCCCTGATGCAGATAACCGCCGCCGCCCGTCGTCGTGGTTTCGGATGACAGGTGGGTGGAGGTGCGGCCTTGCTGGCCGACCACCGTTCCGGTCATCGTGAAGATATCGAGTTCCGCCAAGCTGCGGATTTTTCCTACTCTCGCCATATCGACCCACCCTCTGCAAAACCCGCGGCATGTCCGACGGGGACGTTCGCCGCCAAAATCGAACCCTTCATCCTTGCGGACAGAAGACGCCTTCTCGTTGATTGAAGAAGCAGCCGGTGCCCTGATTGAGCCGAAAATCCATCGAGCCGACGTTGGGACGGCTCATCTCGAAAGAGAGAATGCGGCCCCCGGAATCGCGCACGGCGGTATAGGCCCATTCGAGGTCGCCCCGATTCCCAAGATATTTCACATGGTCGTCCGACACGAACTGGAGCCGCCACTCCGGCTTTTCTGTATGCACATAGGTTGCCTGCTTGCTTCCACACGCGCCGAGCGCGAACATCGGGCCGAGCATCGCGAACGCGGAAATCGCCGTACGTTTCGCTGTCCTAGTCATTTGCCTTCCCCTGACTGGTTCGATTGCGATGAGCCTAGAAAGGGCCGCGCATCAAAGTCTTGATGGCATTCTCAAGAATTTCTAAAACCGTGTTCGAGGGGGAAAAGCATGGCTGGCAGCAATTCGTCGCGGCGGCGCAGACGCCTTTGGACATTCGCGGGCGCCGAGTTCGACGAGGCGGGCTGGGCGCTGCGTGTCGATGGACATGTCGTCGCGCTCGAAGGCAAGCCGCTCGAGGTGCTTCACGAGCTGTTGCTGCGCGCGGGCGAGGTCGTCACCAAGGACGAAATCCTCGATGCGGTCTGGCCCGGCCTCAATGTCGTCGAAGGCTCGCTGCCGACCGCCATCTCCAAGCTGCGGAAGGCGCTCGGCGGACGGCAGGACAATATCATCGAGACCGTGCCGCGCGTCGGCTATCGGCTGAATTGCACCGTCAAGATCGCAAGCGTCGAATCCCCTCTCGCACCCCGCTTTACCTTCGCGACGGGCGATGCGGTGCCGGGGCGAAAGCAATGGCGGCTGGCCGAACCGCTCGGCGATACGGGCGCTGAGGATGTCTGGCTGGCCAGTCACGAGAAGACAGGCGAGCGGCGGGTGTTCAAGTTCGCCGACGCACCCGATCGCCTGCGCGCGCTCAAGCGTGAGGCAGCCTTGTCGCGCGTCATCTTCGCCGGCCTTGCAGGGGCCGCTCCGCTGCCGGCGCTGCTGGAATGGAATTTCGACGTCTCGCCCTATTTTATCGAATATGCCTATGGCGGGCACGACCTGACCGTCTGGGCGGACGAAGCTGGCGGGCTCGCGGCGCTTCCGCTGCAAAGGCGGCTGGCGGTCGCCGCGGACATTTGCCGCGCGGTCGCCGATGTGCATGGTCTCGGCGTGCTGCACAAGGACCTGAAGCCTGCGAATATCCTTCTTGCCGAAGGCGCGACCGGCCGATCGGTCAGGCTGGCCGACTTCGGCAGCGGACGCCTGCTCGATGACGCGGTGCTGGGCAGCTTTCATATCACCGATCCCGGCTCGCTCGACACCGACCTTGGCAAGGATGAACCGCGCTCGGGCACGCTGGCCTATCGCGCGCCCGAATTGACCGGCGATGCCATGCCTACCGTCAAAAGCGACATCTACGCGCTCGGCCTCATTCTCTATCAACTTGCAGTCGGTGATTTCACGGCGTCGCTCGGGCCCGGCTGGGAGGATCGCATTCCTGATCCGCTGTTGCGCGACGACATTCGCCATGCCGCCGCGGTCGCGCCCGAGCGCCGCCTCGACAGCGCCGCCGATCTGGCTCACCGCCTGCACCATCTCGATGAACGCCGGCAGGCTGCCGCCCGCGACGCCGAGCGTGCCGCCTTTGTTGCGGAGCAGCAGCGGCTGGAAGAGCGCCGACGCATGCGCCGTCCATGGATGCGCGCCGCTGCCGCCAGCCTTGTGCTAGGCCTGATCGCCAGCTCGGCCTTTGCCGTTTATGCTTGGACGCAGCGAGATCGGGCGGTGGCCGCGCAGCAATTGGCCGACACCGGTTACAGCTTCATTGCCGAAGACGTGCTGGCCAGTCCCGACCCGGCGCGCTCGGCCGCCGACGAGACGGTGATCGACGCGATCAAGCGTGCGAGCGGGAACATCGATCGGCGCTTTGCCGGTTCCCCGGCAGTCGCCGCGCGTTTGCACCTTGCTGTCGCGCGGGCGTTTCACGCGCGGTCGGACTTTGACACCGCACGCGCTGAATATGCTCGTGCCGAAAAGCTATTTGCGCGGGCGAACGAGGCGGACAGCGACGATGCCGCGATCGGGCGGCTCGGACGCATCCATATGGAATCGACATCGGGTCAGCCCGAACGCCTCGAAGAAGCCGGGCGGCTGCTCGAGGTGGAGCGGCGGCGGCTGGGGCCGCGCGGCAAGGAGGGAAGGGTCGGCTTTGCATTGGCGCAGGCTGAAGGCGCCTATGGCTACATGGCGGATATCGAACTCGCCGAGCGCGCCTTTCGCGATGCCGTCACCATTGGCGAAGCAAATGGGTCGAATGTGCCGCCTGCCCAGCTTCTCAAGGCGAAGTCGTCGCTGGTTCTCGTCCTGATGCGGCTTGGCCGGGCCAAGGATGCCGAGCTTGCGGCGCGTGCCATTGTGGCGGAGTCCAGGCGCGTGCGCGGGGACGATCATCCCGACACATTGGTCACCCGTCAGCACTGGGTAAACAGTCTTTCCATGGCGGGCAGGGATGAAGATGCGCTGCGCGAGAGTGGTCCATTGCTTGCGTCGATGCGTGCGCGTTTCGGCGACAATCATCGTTTCACGCTGGCGCTTCATTCCACCCGTTTTGAGAGTTTGGCGGCGCTCGGTCGCTATGATGACGCAGCTGGTGAAGCTGAACGTGTCTGGCAAGGCGCGGCGGCGCAGGCAGGTCCCCGATCGCATCAGGCGCTCGTCGGGCAGAATGATTATGCCGCCGCCCTGTGTCAGACCGCGCGGCGGGCTCGCGGCGTTGCTGTCGCGCGAGACGCATTGTCGTCAGTGCAACGCGCTTTCGGCGCGGACTATCCGCTGGCGCACGTCATCCGCTTCTACACGGCGGAATGTCTCATCGCCAACCGTCGCTATGCCGAAGCGGGCGCGCTGCTGGAGCGCCTCGACAGGCAGAAGGCCGCTGATCTGACCGGACGGCCCGAGTTCGGCGCGGCGGTCGATCTCGCCTTGGCGGAAATCGCGCTGGCGCGCAGTGATCGTCCGACGGCGATACGGGCTTTCACAGCCGCCGATAAAAGGCTGCGTGCCACAAATGATGCAAACACCCGCAACCGCTTGGCTGTGCTGCGCCGCGCGTTGGCGACTTGATGGCGGATTGAAACCAACAGGGTGACTTTTGCCAGGAGGCAGGAGGCGTTCGCTTGGCCGCGAATGTTGGTTTCTCCATCTTTCCGCCCAAAAAGAAGACCGGCAGCTATCTGCCATAGTTGGGTGGCCGGGCGGAGGGCGGGGAGAGGCTTCAGCCCAAAATGAGCAGAGGAGTCTCTACACGCTCCTTGAAAGCGCTCATGAAGCGTGCCGCGATAGCTCCGTCGATAGCGCGGTGATCGAAGCTTCCGGTCACCGACATGACGGTCGCGAGCGCGAGTTCACCGTTCACATCCCATGGCTGCCGTATCCCGGCGGCCACGCCGAGCGTCAATGCATGCGGCGGGTTGATGACCGGAGTGATCTCGTCGATGCCGAACATCCCGAGGTTCGACATCGAAGCCGTACCGCCTTGATATTCGGAAGGCTGCAGCTTGCCGTCGCGGGCCTTGACGGCGAGCGCCTTGCTGGCCGCGGAGATAGCGGAGAGCGAAAGCGCGTCGACGCCTTTCAGGATGGGCGTCACGAGACCGCCGTCGATGGCGACCGCCATGGCAAGGTCGACCCGCGAAAAGCGGTGCAATTCATCACCCTCGAACCTGACATTCGCCTCCGGCACATCGATGAGCGCCGTCGCCATCGCCTTCATCAGCAGATCGTTGAGGCTGAGCTTTACGCCCCGCGCCTCGAGATGGGCGTTCAAATCGCTGCGGATACGGAGCAGCGCGTCGATATTGCAGCGCGCGGTAAGATAGAAATGCGGAACGGTCTGCTTGCTCTCGCTCAGTCGGCGCGCGATGGCCTTTCTCATCGGGCTAAGCTTGATCGTTTCCCGCGGAATGTCCGCCGACGGCGCCAAATCCGGGCGCTGAACGGGCGCGGGCGCGACATATTTTTCTGCGCACGCAGCTGCGGGCAGGTCTCGGCGTACGATCCGGCCATCAGGTCCGGACCCCGAAATCGAGGAAATGTCGATCCCCTTCGCTTCGACAATCCGCGCCGCGAGCGGGCTGATCCGGATGCGCTCGGCGGGAGAGGGGCGCCGTGCAGCCGGCGGGTCTGACCGGGCCGCGCGCGCCGGCGAGTGTGCTTCTCCTTCGTCCGCCGACGGGCCCGGATGCGACCTTTGGTCGGCGTGGTGCGCCGCCTCCACTGATGCTGGCGGCGGTGGGGTAGTCGGGCCCTTGTCTTCGCCCCTGGCAAGAAGCGCGATAACGGCGCCGACGGCGACGTCCTCGGAACCTTCCGCGACCATCAACCGGGCAACACGTCCATCGTCCGCCGCTTCGACTTCCATCGTCGCCTTGTCGGTCTCGACCTCGGCGATCAAGTCGCCCGGTTTGACGACATCGCCTTCCGCGACGAGCCATTTGGCCAGTCGCCCCTTTTCCATCGTCGGCGACAGCGCCGGCATCCTGACCTCGACGGACATGATCAATTCTCCAGAAAGAGTTCGGCCGCGGCATCGGCGATCGCCTCGGCATCGAGGCGGTAGGTTCGATAGAGGTCCGGCAGATCGCCGGTCTGCCCGAAACGGTCGACCCCCAGCGGGCTGACCCGCATACCCCTGACCCCGCCCAGCCACGAAAGGGTGCCGGGTGCCCCGTCGATCACCGTGACGAGGCCGGCGCCGGGAGCGAGGGCACTGAGAAGATTTTCCGCGTGGCAGGGCTGGGGCGCTCGTCCCTCCCAGCGCGCAGCCCTGCGCTCCGACCAGCCGCGATGGAGCAGATCCGGCGAGGTGACGTTCAGCAGGCCAAGGCCCGAAACATCGTCGGCGAGCTGCTCCCACGCCTCGATCGCTTCGCTCGCCACGGCTCCGGTGAAGACGATGGCCGCCTCGGCGCCGGGCAGGGGAGGGCGCAGCCAATAGCCTCCGGCGAGAGCGTCGGCCTCCCAGCCATTGCCTTCTCGCTCGATTTGCCGGACGGGCCGCGTCGACAGGCGCAGATAGACCGAGCTGCCCTCGTCGCGCTGCATATGGTCGAAAGCCCACCGCATCATCAGCGCGACCTCGTCCGCCCACGCCGGCTCGAAATAGACGAGGTTCGGCTGGCCCATGCCGATCAGCGGCGTATTGATCGACTGATGCGCGCCGCCCTCGGCGCCCAGCGTAATTCCGGAGGGCGTACCGACGAGCAGAAAGCGCGAATCCTGGTAACAGCCATAGTTGAGCGCATCGAGGCCGCGCGCGATAAAGGGATCGTAGACGGTCCCCACCGGCAGAAGGCGGGTTCCGAAATGCGGTGCGGCCAGCCCCAGCGACGACAGCAACAGAAAGAAATTATTCTCGGCGATCCCAAGCTCGACATGCTGCCCTGCAGTGTGAGCGGTCCATTTCTGGACCGATGGAATCTTCGCATCCTGAAAGGCGTCGGCGACGGCCTGCCGGCGAAACAGCCCGCGTTGATTGACGAACGCCCCGAGATTGGTGGTCTGGGTGACGTCGGGCGCGGTGGTGACGATCCGGTCGGCGATCGGTTCGCCCGATTTCGCGAGATCGAGAAGGACCCGTCCGAAGGCCGCCTGCGTCGATTGCTCGCTACCTTCCGGAACGGGTAGTCGCAGCGGAACGGGGACGGGGGTGGCGCTCGGCTCAGCTGCCTTGCTCGCGAAGGGACTCGCCATCACGAAAGCTTGGGTTTCGGCGGCCGCGGCGGGGGCCAGACCCGCCCATGCGTCCCATTCCCGACCCTCCTCGATTTCGAGATCGGCGCGCAGACGGCCGATCTGCTCCGAATTCATCATCCCGGAGTGATTGTCCTTGTGCCCCGCGAGCGGCAGTCCCTTACCCTTGACGGTATAGGCGATGAACAACGTCGGCTTTTCATCGGATGCGGCATCGAAGGCCTCGACCAGCGTCTCGGCGCAATGGCCCCCAAGATTGGTCATGAGGTCGGCCAGCGCATCATCGTCGTAGCCGCCGATCAGTGCCTTCACATGGGGCTTGTCCCCGATGTCGGCGAGCAATCGCGCGCGCCAGGCCGCGCCGCCCTGGTAGGTCAGCGCCGCGAAATCGGCATTCGGACATTGATCGATCCACTCTTCGAGCGATTTTCCGCCCGGCCGCTTGAAGGCGTCCAGCTGCTTCTTGCCATATTTGAGGGTGAGCACGCGCCAGCCGCAGGTTTCGAAAATATCGTCGAAGCGCCGGAACATGCGTTCCGCGGTCGTGGCGTCCAGCGATTGCCGGTTGTAGTCGACGATCCACCAGCAGTTGCGCAGATCATGTTTATAGCCCTCGATCAGGCACTCGTAGATATTGCCCTCGTCGAGTTCGGCATCGCCCATCAGCGCGATCATCCGGCCGGCATCGCTGGCGGCGAGGCCGCCATGCGCTATCAGATAGTCCTGGACGAGGCTCGTGAAGGCGGTGGCGGCGACGCCGAGACCCACCGAGCCGGTCGAGAAGTCGACAGCTATCTGGTCCTTCGTTCGCGACGGATAGCTCTGAACCCCGCCGAGCCCCCGAAAGCGCTGCAGCTGATCGAGCGACTGGTTTCCCAGCAGATAGTGGATCGCATGCAGGACCGGGCCAGCGTGCGGCTTTACCGCGACCTTGTCCTGCGGCCGGAGAGCGTGGAAATAGAGTGCCGCCAGAACTGTCGTCATCGACGCGCAGCTTGCCTGATGTCCGCCGACCTTCAGACCGTCGCGCTTCGGCCGAAGGTGATTGGCATTATGGATCATCCAGGAGGACAGCCATAAAAGGCGCGCGTCGATCGTGTTGAGCGCGCGAAATAGCGCTTCTCGATCGTCCGACATGGTCAGCTTCATAGTAACACCTCGTCTCCCTGCCGCCCCTATAGCGCGGGGACCGGGCGCAAATCCTTGCGAAGATTGCCGCGAAAGCCGGGCGAAACGGCATAATCTGCCGCGATCCGGCACATCTTGGCGGAATATTGCGCAACCCGTGTCATCGGCAGCATCCGGAGCCCCAAAATTCCCGTTTTGGCATGCCAAACCTGCTTTTGGCGTACAGCATTGCTTCTTTTACGCTTGCAAGAATCATTTTTGGCATGCCATTTAGGCGCCAGCCAAAAGATTGGCATTCATGGAGGGAGAGTGGAAATGTCGAACGGAGCGGCGCGCGCTTGCAGATTCTCACAATGGTTGCTTGCCGGTACGGCCTTGATGTGGGCCCCGGCAGCGCTGGCCCAGCAGTCGGACGATAGCGCCGCGAGCGCGGCGCCGACGCAAACCGATGACACATTCGATATCGTGGTCACGGCAAACAAGCGTGCCGAGAGTATCCAGGACGTGCCGATCTCGGTCATCGCGGTATCGCCCGTCGCGCTCGACCAGGCCGGCATCGCGAGCACGAGCGAACTGCCGCAGCTCGTCCCCGGACTGACCTTCAATCCCGCCGGCGAAGCGAAGCTGAACAGCTTCAACGTTCGCGGGGTCGGGACCTATGCGCTGACCGCCACCTTGGAATCTTCGGTCGGCGTCGCGGTGGATGGCGTGCCATTGGCGCGCGTCGGCGGCAGCATCACCGATATGGTCGATGTCGAGCGGGTCGAGGTTCTCAAGGGCCCGCAAGGGATGCTGTTCGGCAAGAATGCGACCGCCGGCCTGATTAGCATCGTCAACCGGAAGCCAGAACTCGGGACGACCGGAGGGGCGTTCAACGTCGAATATGGTTCGCACAACGAGCTCAATATCGACGGCGTCGCGAATGTGGCGCTGGGCGACAAGGCAGCCCTCCGCGTCACCGCATGGAAATATGGCCATGACGGCTTCATCGAAGGGCCCGATGGCCAGGACTATAACCAGAAAAACAGCTATGGCATCCGCGCGGGCTTGGCGATCGAGCCAGTGCCGGACGTCACGGTCACTATCATCGGCCAATATGACGGCCGGGACGAACGGGCCAATGCGAACACCCACCGCCTCTTCACCGCCACGACGCCGTTCGGGGTCATCGTCGAAAACTGGGCGCGCTCGCGCGGCATCACCCCCGGCCCGCGCAACGAGCAGGGCGAATTCTTCGCCAGCCCTTATTCGAAGGGCAACAACTATTATCTGACCGGGCTGATCGATGCGGATCTGGGCGGGGGCTATACGCTGTCGTCGGTCAGCTCCTACCGGTCGGTTTCGGTCGAGGGCCGGATGGACCCCTTTGTGACCAGCTCGCCGCTGCTGCATCTGACCCGTCTCGAGGACCGCGAGGACTATGACCAGTTCACGCAGGAACTGCGCATCGCGTCGCCCGCCGAGAAACCGCTGAGCTTCGTCGCCGGCCTTTTCTATTATCAGTTCAAGGTGAAGGACGTTCAGGACCAGAATTTCTTCGGCCTGGTCCAGCCCGGCATTTCCAATTTCTACCGGGTCAACACGGTGACCGACAAGCTGCGGAACGTCGCGGCGTTCGGCGAGCTCACCTATCGTGTGACGCCCGGCCTTCGGTTGATCGGCGGCATCCGCGTGTCCAACGACCGGACATCGGCGACCTTCGACCGGGCCCGCGTCGGCGCCGACGCAGGGATCATCCCCGGCAATGTTCCGATCTTTTCCTATGCGACGAAACGCGTCAGCTATGATGCGGTCTCGTACCGGTTCGGGGCGCAGTTCGACGTCGCGCCCGACGTCATGCTCTATGCGACCGCGTCGCGCGGCTACAAGGGACCGGGGTTCAATCTCACCCAGACGAGCGTCCCTTCGGCAATCGTCAACGATGCCCGCGTGGCGCCCGAAATCGCAAAATCCTACGAGATCGGCATCAAGTCGCAATTCTTCGATCGGCGCCTGACCTTCAACCTCACCGCCTTCGATTCGACGTTCGACAATTTCCAGACGACCGTCGGGCTTCCGACCAACCCGCCGACCTTCGTGATCCAGAATGCCGGACAGCTGAAGTCGACCGGGGTCGAACTCGAGATTAACGCCCGCCCCGCGCCGGGCCTCTCCCTCGGCCTCAACGGCGCCTATATCGACGCGCGCTACACCGACTTCGACAATGCGGCCTGCTACTACAACGAGCCCACCCAGCCCGCGGGCAGCCCGCTCACGCCGGGCGTCTGCGTGGGCGGTGTCCAGACGCTCGACGGCTGGAGCCTCGCGGTCTCGCCCAAATGGAGCCTGAACGCATCGGCGCGCTACGAAGCTCCGATTTCGGAGGATTTCAGTGCATTCGTCAATACGACCTATTCGTGGCGAAGCAGTGTCGTCTACGAAGCCCGGCGCGATCCGCTCGAGGTTCAGAATGGATATGGATTCGCGAACCTCAACATCGGCTTCAAGACGGCGGACGACAATATTTCCGTAGCGCTCTACGTCCGCAACCTCTTCGACGAGCATTTTGTATCGCGGGTGCGGCAAGAGTTCGGCGTCTATTATCAGGCGCCAGCTTATGAGGCGCGCCGCCGCGTCGGCATCCAGCTCTCCGGAAAATTCTGATCGTGCCGCCGGGCCCCGCCGCGGAGCGGGGTCCGGCGCGCTCCTCATATGGAACAGCGGCCGCACATGCGGGGCCGCCAGCTACAAGGACCTGAAGTTCAACCCATGTCGCATCAATCCGATATTCTCATCGTCGGCGCCGGGCCTGCGGGACTGCTCGCCGCCATCATTGCGACGCAGCTGGGGTTGAGCTTCGAGATCATCGAAGCGCGGGACGGCCTCCACCCCGAGCCTTCGGCCCATGTTCTCAAGACCCATTCGATGGAGGTCTATCGCCGGGTCGGCATCGCCGACGCCATTTTCGCCCAGTCGACGCCCGAGGACCTGCAACGCTGCATCGTCTGGTGCGAAAGCCTGTCGGGCCTCTGCTACGGCCGCCTCGATCTGACCGGGAAGAAAGGGCTGTCCCCCCGCTTTACCAGGATCAGCCCGGTCTATTCGGCAAATGTGCCGCAGAATATCCTCGAACCGCTTCTCAAGGCGCGTCTCGTCGAGCTTCACGGCTCCGATCCGGTGCGATTTGGCCACCGTCTGGTCGATTTCTCCCAGGACGACGAAGGCGTGTCGGCCCGGGTCCAATGCGGCGAGACCATGCGGGAGCTGCGCGCGCGCTATGTCATCGGCGCTGACGGTGCCGGCAGCAGCGTCCGCCGGAGTGCGGGGATTGCGATGGACGGCCCGCCGGCGCTCGCCCATTTCCTCGCCATCCATATCCGGTCCGACGCGATGCCGATCCTCGCGCGCCACCCGGGCGTCGTCTTCTTCGTCCGAGCGCCCGGACTCAGCGGCTTCTTCATCGTTCATCAGCCGGTCGGGTCGCAGGTTTTCATGCTGCGGATCGACCCGGAGACCGATCCTCCCGAAGGGTTCGACGAAGCACGGTGCCGCGAAATCGTCGACCGCGTCATCGGATGCGCGCATGATTATTCGATCACCTCGGTCGGCAACTGGGTCATGTCGGCGCAGATCGCGCGGCACTACCGCGCCGGGCGGGCCCTTCTCGTCGGCGACGCGGGGCACCGTTTCCCGCCCACCGGCGGGCTCGGCCTCAATACCGGTGTCGAAGATGTCGAAAATTTGATGTGGAAGCTCAATGCCGTCATTCGCGGCAAGGCGGGCATCGACCTGCTCGACAGTTATGAGCAGGAGTGCCGGCCGATCGCCGTGCGAAACACCGAACAGTCGGTTCGCAACAATGACCGGATGCAGATCATCGAAACGGCGCTCGGGGGCGATCGGGGCGACGCCGTCCTCGCCGAAACGATCGCCGAACTCCGCGCGGACGAATCCCATCCGCAGTTCGCCGCGCTGCATACAGCGGTAGAAAACCAGATCGACCATTTCGCCTTTCTCGAACTCGAGATGGCGGCGCGCCTCACCAGCGGAGCGTTCGTGCCGCCGCGCCGCGCGGTGCCGGCCCCTGTTTCGCCACTCGAGGGCTATCAGCCGGGGTTCCAGCCCGGAAACTATGTGCCGCATTTCTGGCTCGCGCCGGGCCGCGCCGCGCTCGATGCGTTGCGCTTCGACGCGTTCACGCTTTTCGTACCCGCAGGAACCGAGGCTTTATGGCGCGCCGCCGCCGATGCGGTCGACGGCGACTATCTCGACCTCGACATCGTCGCTCTCGACGGGGCAATGCGAAGCGACCAGGCGAGCGTGGCCGATTATTGGGGAGGGGATCCCTTTGCGCTTCTTGTCCGGCCCGACGGACGCATCGGCTGGATCGAGCCGCCCGGACTTGCCGACCGGACAGAGGCGCTTGAGGACGCACTGGCGCAGGTCTGCTGCCGCGCTCCCGGGCATGCCATCCAGGAGCGCGTCGCATGACCGGCGCGCCTGCCATGATGCGCGCCGTCGAGTTCCGCGAAGAGGCGGGACACTTCGTCGCAGCGCCCACAATGCGGCCGGTTCCGGCTCCCGGCCCCGGTGAGGTTCTGATCGCGGTTCGATCCGCGGGGGTGAACGGGCATGACGTCCACCAGCTCCATGCGGGTGGTCATCCGCTTCGCCCCGGGGAAACGGACATACCGGGCCTCGAGGTGTCCGGCGAGATCGTCGCGCTCGGTGCGGGGGTGACCCGCTGGTCGCTGGGCGAACGCGTCTGCGCTCTGCTGCGCGGCGGAGGATATGCCGAATATGCGGTCGCCCCCCAGGGCAATATTTTCCCGATGCCCGCCAATCTCGACTGGAACGCGGCGGCCGCCTTGCCCGAGACCTATTGCACCGTCTGGAGCAATGTCTTCATCGATAGCGCGCTCGGCCCCGACGAGACCTTCCTGATGAATGGCGGCACCAGCGGCATCGGCGTCGCGGCGATCCAGATCGCGCATAGCCTTGGCCGCCGCGTCTTCGCCACCGCGCGCGGCGCCGACAAGGCGCGGCGCTGCGAGGCGCTCGGGGCGGAGCGCGGTATCGATTATGAGACCGAGGATTTTGCCGAGGTCGTGATGGCTTCGACCGATAACCGGGGGGCCCACGTGATCCTCGATATCGTGGCGGGCGACTATCTGGCGAAGGATATCGATGCGCTGGCCGAAGGCGGCCGGCTCGTCTTCATCGGCGGGGCGCGCGGCTTTTCGGCCGAACTCGATATCCGCAAGCTCATGCGCAAGCGCCTACGCGTCGGCGGCAGTCTGCTCAGGCCCCGCTCCGATGCGTTCAAGGCGCGCGTCGTCGCGGAGCTCCTCGACCAGGTCTGGCCGCATGTCTGCTCGGGCCGCATCGATCCGATGGTCGACCGCAGCTTCGCTCTCGAGGCGGCGGCGGATGCGATCGCCTATGTCGAAGACCGCCGCCATATCGGGAAAGTCGTGCTCGAGGTCTCGCGGTCATGAGCACAGGCGCGCCCGGAGGGCAGGTGTCCCAGCCGCTCTCGCCGCTGCGCGTCGCGCTCATCGTGGCGGCGCTTATGACCGCCTACGCGCTGTCCTTCGTCGATCGTCAGATATTGGCCCTGCTCGTCGAGCCGGTGCAGGACAGCCTCGCAATAAGCGATACGGGCTTCGGCCTGATCCAGGGGCTGGCGTTCGCGCTCTTCTACTTCGGCTTCGGAATTCCGCTCGGCCGCATGGCCGATCGCGGCAGCCGGCGTAACCTGATCGCGGCGGGCATATTGATGTGGAGCGTGATGACGATGATGTGCGGCACTGCCCAGTCGTTCCTCGCGCTCTTCGCGTGGCGGGCCGGCGTCGGCATCGGCGAGGCGGCGCTTTCGCCTGCCGCCTATTCGATGATCGCCGATATGGTGCCCAAACGCCGCCTTTCGTTCGTGCTCGCGCTCTACAGCTCGGGCGTGCATATCGGCGCGGGAATGGCGCTCCTGGTCGGAAGCTTCCTTCTGAACTGGATCGAGCGTTCGGGTGCCGCGGCGTGGATGGCCGGGGCCGAGCCGTGGCGGCTCGTCTTCTTCATGGTCGGCGCACCCGGCATCGCCATGGCCGCGATCATGCTGCTTCTGCCCGAGCCGCCGCGGCGGCAGTTCGGCGGCGCGGTTGCGGCAGAAGCACCGTCGGTCCGCGAGACAGTGGAACTTGTCGTCCGGGAGCGACGCCTTTTTGCCGGTCTCATCCTCGGCTTCGCGTTTCACAACGGGATTTTCTTCGCTCTTTTGAGCTGGATGCCGACCTTTGTCGAACGTATCCACGGCCTGTCACCGGGCGAATTCGGAACGCAGCTGGGTCTTGCTACCGCTGTCGGCGGCGTCCTGGGGCTGCTCAGCGGCGGTCTTGTCAGCGACCGGCTGGTGGCCAGCGGCCGGCAGGATACACCAATCGTCATGGGGCTCGCCGCGATGGCCGGAATGCTGGTTTGCGCGCTTGCGGCACTTTATGGTGGCTCGACCAAGCTGACCTTCGCCTCCTTCGGTGCAGCCATGTTCTTCCAGGCGGCCCCCATCGGGACGATAGCGGCGGCGCTCCAGCTGGTGGTGCCCAATCGGTTCCGGGCACAGATTTCGGCGTTCTACCTGATCTCGATATCGATCGCAGGCATGACGCTCGGCCCGGCGCTCCCGCCGCTGATCAGCGACGGCCTTTTTCGCGACCCGGCCCGGATCGGCGACGCGCTTGCCATAACCCTGGCCGTGATGGCCGCTGCCGGGATCCTTTTCCTCCTCATCGGCAGGGCCGCCTATGCGCGGCGTTTTGCGTCCATTCATCACTCCGACAGCGAACGAGGACCGATATGAGAATTGCGAGTTTTATCCATGGCGAAACCGCCAGCTACGGGCTGGTCAAGGATGGCGGCATCGTCGATGCTGGCGCCCGATTCGGCGGACAGCCGCTCGAGGCGGTTCTGCCCGATCTGGCCAGGCTCGGCGAGCTTGCGGCCCTGTCGGCCGATGTCGCCCTGTCGGACGTCTCGCTCCTTCCCCCGGTGCCGAATTCGGGGCGCATCATCTGCGTCGGGCTGAACTACAAGACGCACATCGAGGAGACGGGGAACGCAACGCCGCCTTATCCCATCCTCTTTCCCCGCTATCCCTCCTCGCTCGTTGGACATGACGCGCCGCTCGTAAGGCCCGCTGTGTCCGAACGTTTCGATTTCGAAGGCGAGCTCGCGGTGATCATCGGAAAGGCCGGGCGCCACGTCCCGGCCGCGCGGGCGCTCGACCATGTGGCGGGCTATGCCTGCTTCAACGACGGGTCGATCCGCGACTTCCAGCGCCACACGTCGCAGTTCATGCCCGGCAAGAATTTCGACCGGTCGGGGAGCTTCGGGCCCTGGCTGGTAACGCCCGACGAGGCGGGCGACGTCAATCGGCTGACGCTGACGACGCGTCTGAACGGCGAGGTCATGCAGCAGAGCGGCATCGACGACCTTCTGTTCGGGGTCGAGGAGCTCATCGCCTATATGTCGCAGATCTGGGAAATCCGCCCCGGAGACGTCATCGCTACGGGCACCACCGGCGGCGTCGGCGCAGCGCGCGACCCGCAGCTGTGGATGCGGCCCGGCGACCGGATCGAGGTCGAGATCGACCGGCTCGGTATTCTCGCCAACACCATTATCGATGAGGAGAAGGACGGATGATCACACGTCCCATTCGCCTGGCGCATATCGTCTTCTACACTGCCGATCTCCGCCGGATGAGCGACTGGTATTGTACCGTGCTTGGCGCCGAGGTCGTGAACGGCAATGATTTCATCGCCTTTCTCACCTACGACGACGAGCATCACCGGATCGCACTGATCGCGCCGCCGAAGATCGCGCCGAGACCGCCGGGCGTCACCGTGGGCTTCTATCATTCGGCCTTCACCTACGCGGGGCTGAGCGAACTGCTCGAAACCCACGACCGCCTCCGCGGCCTCGGGATCACGCCGCGCCGCACGATCCATCACGGGCCGACCATTTCCTTCTATTATACCGATCCCGACGGCAACGACGTCGAGCTCCAGGTCGACCGGTTCGAAAATGCCCGCGACGCCCAGGCGTGGATGAAGGGCCCCGCCTTCACATCCAACCCGATCGGGATCGATTTCGACGTCGAGGATTTGCGGCGCCGGCTGGCGTCGGGCGAGCCCGTCGCGTCGATCATGGTCCGCCCTGACGAGATCGTCCCATGATCGACAAGCGCTTCAGCAATGCGCTCGGCGCACTGCACGACGTTCCCGACGGCGCGACGATCCTCATCAGCGGGTTCGGCGAGGCAGGCAATCCGACCGAATTGATTCACGCGCTGATCGAACAGGGCGCACGCGACCTGACCGTCGTCAACAATAATGCGGGGAACGGGGAGATCGGGCTCGCTCTTCTCCTCAAGGAACAGCGCGTGCGCAAGATCGTCTGCTCCTTTCCCCGGGGGTCGCACAGCCATGTCTTCGATGAGCTCTACCGCGCCGGGCGCCTCGAACTCGAACTTGTCCCCCAGGGCACCTTGGCCGAGCGCATCCGCGCGGCGGGGGCGGGCATACCCGCTTTCTACACCCCGACGGGGGTCGGAACCGAAATTGCGCGCGGGAAGGAGACGCGCTCCTTCGGCGGCCGCGACTATCTTCTGGAAACCGCGCTTTCGGCCGATTTTGCCCTGATCAAGGCCGAGCGCGCCGACCGCTGGGGCAATCTCCTCTATAACAAGGCGGCGAGGAATTTCGCGCCGGTCATGGCAATGGCAGCCAAGGTCACCATTGTTCAGACCCGCCATGTTCTGGAACCCGGCGACCTCGACCCCGAGACGATCGTGACGCCATCCATCTTCGTCGACCGGATCGTGCATGTGCCCGACCCGGTTCGCGAAAGCGATCATCTCGCAGCGCTCGACAAGGCGCGGGCCGCATGACCGGCTGGACCCGCGAGGAAATCGCTGCGCGTGCGGCGCTAGACATTCCCGATGGCGCCTATGTCAATCTCGGCATCGGGCAGCCCGAGCGCGTTGCGGACCTGATACCCGCAGGACGCGAGATCATTCTCCATAGCGAGAACGGAATCCTCGGCATGGGCGCGTCACCCGCGCCCGGCGACACCGATATGGAGCTCATCAATGCCGGCAAGAAGCCGGTCACGCTTGTCCCTGGCGGGGCTTTTTTCCACCACGCCGACAGTTTTGCGATGATCCGCGGCGGCCATATCGACGTGTGCATCCTGGGCGCATTTGAGGTAACTTGCGCGGGCGATATCGCCAACTGGTCGAGCGGCGGCAATGCTGCCCCGGCGGTGGGGGGCGCGATGGATCTCGTCGCTGGCGCGCGCGAAGTTCGGGTCATCATGTCGCATCGGACCGCTTCGGGCCATCCCAAGCTTGTCGAGACGCTCACCCTGCCGGCGACCGGCCTCGGGGTCGTGAAGCGAATCTACACCGAACTCGCGGTGCTCGATCCGGCAGGAGACGGGTTCAGGCTTGTCGAGCTGGGCCCGGACGTCGATCTGCCGGCGCTCGAACGCGCGACCGGGGCGCCGATCCTTGCCTCCTGATCGCTCCGCCGTCTTGCCCCGCGCGTCCCGTTCAGTCGGTCGATGCGCCTGCCGTTCGCCGCGGCCGCCGCGCCCGGCGCGCCGGCTTCGGGGCGTCGCTCGCGGATTGCGCGGCGCGTCCGGAGCGCAACAGCCGGCCGAGATGATCGCGCGACCGATGCGCATGCTCGCGCATCAGATATTCTGCGCGGGCGCCTTCGCCGCTCCGCAACGCATCGAGAATATGGATATGGTCGGTGTGCGCTTCCTGCATCCGCGACTGTGCATCGTCCTGCTGGTCGTTGGTGAACAGGATCGCGACCGGAGCGACAAGCGGCATCTTCGACAGATAGGCATGAACCTTTTCAAGCGTTCCCAGCTTCGAGGCCTCGATGATCGCGCGGTGGAATTCGTCATTGGCGAGCGACCAGGACCGCATGTCGTCCGCCCCGCAGAGCCCCGTGGCGACGAGCCGTTCGCCCTCGGCAACACATGCCTCGAGGCGTGCGATCGTATCCGGCGCGATGCCTCGCTCGACTGCCGAGCGGGCGGCCAGTCCCTCGAGCGCGCCGCGCACGTCGAAGGCCGAGAGCACATCGTCGATGCTGAAATCGCACACGACGAAGCCTCGGTTCGGCTCGCCCGCGACAAGGCCTTCCGCCTCCAGAATGCCGAGCGCGACGCGGACCGGCGTCCGCGAGACGCCGAAGGCCTGGGCAAGGTCGCGTTCCGGAACGCGCGAGCCTGGGGGAAGTTCGTGCGCGATGATCATCTCGCGCAGCTTCAGGGTCACGCTCTCGACTCGGGTCGACATTCTCTTCCTCCTGTTCGCGCCGCCGGAGCATCGCGATGTCATCCTGTCCGCTTCAGTTGTCTCGACCGTGGCGTTCCGACCCTCATCTCGCGCCGCGATGCCCACCCTCGGCAAGATGAAGCCATTACCGCCCTCGTTAGCATTGCCTGCCGAATATAATCACATGAAATGGAGTTGATCATGTCGTTTGCTTTCAACGCCTGGTACTGCGCCGCCTTCGCCTACGAGGTGACCCATATCCCTTTCATGCGCCGGATATTGAACCTGCCGGTTCTGCTCGTGCGAAACGACGAGGGTGAAGTCCGGGCGATTGGCGACCGCTGCCCGCATCGTTTCGCGCCGCTCCATCGCGGCGTCTTTGACGGCGCGACGATCGAATGCCCCTATCACGGCCTGCGGTTCGACCTCGAAGGGACATGCCGGCTCAACCCGCATGGTGACGGCAAGATACCCGGCGCGGCGCAGGTCCGCTCCTTTCCGGTCGAGGAGCGCGATGGCGTGATCTGGCTGTGGACCGGGGAGCCGTCGCAGGCCGATCCCGACGTCATCACGCCGCTTCAACTCGTCGACCGCGGGGACCGCGCGCCGGTCGGCGGGCATCTGACGATGAATGTCGACTACCGGCTGGTGCTCGATAATCTGATGGACCTCAGTCACGCGATGTTCCTGCACGCCGGAACGCTGGCGCCCGAACGCGCACGCCGCGATGCCACCTATGATGCCCAGCCCGACACGATCCGCGTCGACGCGGTGATGCGCGACGTGCCCACCCCGTCCAGCCAGTCGCTGTTCTTTGGGGGCGAGCGCGGCGATTTTCATTCCCGCATCGAGTGGCATTTCCCGGGAACGCTGCGCCAAAGGCTGTCCATGACGGAGGTCGGAGCCGATCCGGAAAACGGCGCCCTTACCCGCAACGCCCATCTCATCACCCCGGAAACCGCAACATCCACGCATTATTTCTGGCTTCATACGCGCAACCGGCTGATCGAGGACGAAGCGATCGACGCGCAGACGAAGACCATCATCACCAACGCCTTCACCACGGAGGACGAACCGATGATTGCGGCTTGCCAGGACTATATGGACGGCGAGGAGTTCTTTTCTCTCCAGCCGGTGTATTTGCCGACGGATTTTGCGGCCACGCGCTGCCGCCGCAATCTCGAGCGCCGCATCGCCGCCGAGGCAGCGGCGCCCACCGGTGCTGTCTGACAAGGACATCGCCTAGGCCGGGATCGGCAGCCCGGTGCGATAGACCACCGGCCTGAGCGAGAAGCTCGTCGTGACCTGTGATATCCCTTCGATTTTCGTCAGCTTCTGGCGCAGGAAATTCTCGAACGCGCCAAGCGAGTCGACGACGATCCGCAGCTGATAGTCGGCGTCTCCCGTCATGAGATAGCATTCCATCACTTCGCGGAAGCCTGCGATCCGCTCTTCGAACTGCGCCAGATGCCGGTCGTCTTGCCGGTCAAGCCGCACGCGGATGAAGGCCGTTACGGGCAGACCGACCGCTGCCGGATCGACGAGGGCGACATAGCGGAAGATCACCCCGTCCGCCTCAAGCTGCTTGAGCCGGCGGAGGCATGGCGAGGGCGACAAGCCGATCTTTTCGGAGAGTTCCTGATTGGTCATCCGCCCATCGTTCTGGAGCGCGGCGAGAATACGGCGATCGAAGACGTCAGTAGGGCGTTCGGGCATATAGGATCCTTCAGTTCCGTTTTATGTGCATCAGCTCGTGCGAGCGCCACTCGGAAACCCTTGCGTCATGTCGCGCAGCCGCCTGACGGCGGATTCGGGCGTGGTCACGACCGGTTCGGGTCTTACGCGCGCCACTGCAGACGCCGCGCGCGCCAGCGAGAACTGGCCGAGCAGGATCGTGTCGACCCGGGGCAGCTCGGCCGCGGCAACGCTCACAAGATGGTCATGCAGTGCGGCATCCCCGCGCTGCAGCGCTGCGAGAGCCTCGGGGATAATCACACTGACGATGTCGGGGGCCGCCATCCGCCGGGCCGAGGCCTGCTCGCCAAGCTCGTGCGTAAGCGAGGCGAGCGTCCCCTCAAAGGTCAGAATGAGGCCGACCCGTGCCGGGCCGGCACGCGTGGTGCAAAGATCGAGCACCTCCTCGATCGCGCCTTCGGCGGGCGACACGACGGGAATGGTGAGGCTGGCCTTTACCGCCGTGATGGCGGCGGAGAATGCCGAACAGGTGAACAATATGGCGTCGGCCTCCGCACCCGGCGACCGTGCGGCATAATCGCCGAGTGCCAGGAAGCGATCGACGATCCCGAAAGAGGCTTCGCCCCCGGCGGCGAGGTCGCGCGAAAGCGAGTCGTCGAGAAGAGTGGTGCAGCAGGCGTCGGGCCATTGGCTCGCCATCGCGGCGTTGGCGGGGCTGCACGAGGCGGCGAGCGCGCTGATGAGAGCGACGCGCGGCCGTGGGCTCAGAGAGTGATCCCGTCAATGCCGGCCTCGTCGAGTGATGCCTGTTCGCGCGCGAGCACCCGCTGGAAACTCGGCCGTGCCCGCACGCGCCCGGCGTGGCCCAGAAGCACGGGAAAGCGGTCGAGCGGAAAACCGCCCTTCTCCGCGGTGCTGTAGCCCCAGTAGAGATAGGTATCGATGATCGACCAGTCGGGGCCATACCACCATCCGTCGGCCAGCCGTTCGCTCAGTTTTTGGCAGTCGCCGAGCATGGCCTCGATACCGTGGGCGCGCACGCCCTCGGTCTCTCCGGTGGTCCATCTCATCGGCATTCGGATCTGGCGCACTATCGGGTGCATCGTGCCCGAGCACCAGGCGAGGTCGGCGCGCTGTCCATGGCTAGCCAGCGGGCTGTCGGTCTCGGGGAACAGTCCGCCCTCGGGCTTGAGGCAATGTAGCGTCCAGATGATTGCGGCATTCTCCGTGAGAGTCTGACCGTCCACGATGAGGGCGGGAACTTTCCCTTTCGGGTTTACGGCAAGATATTCTGCCTTCTTTTGCGCCATGTCCCGAAAATTGACGAGGATGTCGTCATATTCGAGGCCAAGCTCTTCGAGCGCGTTCATGGTGACGCGCGAGCATGCGCCGGGAAACTGGTAGAGGATGATGTCCATTCGAAACTCCAACTGTTGGCTACGTCCCAAGGGCATCACTGTGGCATGCCATCAAGGAAACCTTGCGCGATCTAAGGCAAATATCAAACTAATATTGCTTATATGGCATGCCAAAATGGGTTTAATGCATATTTGAGACGGCGAGGGAAGGGCAATGTCGCCGCGGAGGGGCGTTCTTCAGGCATAGGGGCGAAACGCTTCAGGGCGGACCCGCCGAAAGGCACTTTACTGCTGGAGACGAGCGAAGGTTTCCGTCAGCCACTCGACGAACACGCGCACGCGGGGCGACAGGTGCCGGTTGTGTGGATGGAGCACCGACACGGGCATGGGCGGCGGCGGCACCTCATCGAGTATGACGCGAAGCTGGCCTCGCTCGATCTGCTCGGCAATCCTGTAGCGCGGCACCTGGATCAGGCCGAGACCCGCGATGCCCGCCGCCGTATATATTTCAGCGCCGCTGACCGTCACATCGAAGCTCACCGGGATTTCGGTCAGGCGGCCGCCCTGCATGAACTCCATCGGATAGGGCTGGCCCGAGACCGATGCCGCATAGGCCACCATTTTGTGCCGCGACAGGTCGGCGAGCGTTTCGGGGACGCCCAGCCGCTCGAAATACTCGGGGCTGGCGCAGGTAACCTGCTCGAACTCGGCTATGCGCCGGCCGATCAGCGACGAGTCCCGAAGCTCGCCCGCGCGCAGGACGCAATCGACGCCTTCCGCGACCAAATCCACCATCCGGTCTCCCTCGCTCAGCCTCAGCACAATCTCGGGATAGTCGGCAAGAAAGCCGGGCAGGGCGGGCAGCACGAAAAAGCGGGCGAGCGTTCCCTGCAGGTCCACCCGTAACGGGCCGCGCGGCGCGGCGTCCCTGAACGCGCTTTCCGTTTCGTCGAGATCGGCGAGCAGGCGCACGCATCGCTCATGATAGAGCGCCCCATCAAGCGTCGGACGAACCTTGCGTGTCGTTCGTTCGAGCAGACGAACACCGAGTTCGGTCTCCAGCCGCTGGATTGCATGGGTAACCGTGGGACGCGGGATCTGCATGTCGCGCGCCGCCTGCGCGAAGCTGGCGCGCTCGACGATCCGTACGAACAGCCGCATGGCCTGGATCCGATCCACCCTAGCTCTTCCGATCGATTGTTAGCTTTAATGAAATAGTCATGTTCAAATCGGCAATCTAGTATGAAATTGATGAACGCGTATCGTCTCCGGAGTCCGCAAGCAAGGAGGCAATGATGCGTGATGACGTTCCGAGCCGGGATGGCACGGCCAAGCCGACCCGATTATTCTTTCCGGCGCTGGCACCGCTGTATGCGCGATGCACACCGCTCAGCTATGCACTGCTGCGGGCCGCGTTTGGCCTCACGATCGTCACCCATGGCTATCCCAAGCTTGCCGGCATCGCCCATGGCTCGATGGCCGATCCGATGGCCGGATCGACCAACCTGATCGCCAATGTGCTGCATCTGCCCTTTGCCCCGCAGCTCGCGATGTTCGTCGCCCTGCTCGAAACCTTCGGTGGCATCGCTGTCGCGATCGGCCTCGGGACGCGCCTCTTTGCTCCGATGCTTGCGGTGCAAATGGCATTCATCAGCGTAGCGCTGGGGCCGACCTGGCCATGGATCGACCGCGGGATCGAATTTCCCGTGATGCTCGGCTTCGTCGCGCTGCTGATCGCCTTTCGCGGCGGTGGCCCGCTGTCGGTCGACCGGCTGATTGGCCGCGAGCTTTGAAACCTGCGCTCGGCAGAGGAACGGCAATCATGACCATCAGGCACGGAAATGAAATCAAGGTCGCGCTGGTGACGGGCGCCTCGCGCGGTATCGGCCGCACCGTCGCGCTGCAGCTGGCGCGAGACGGCTTCTCGGTCGTCGTCAACTATGCGGGCAGCACGGCAAGCGCAGACGAGGTCGTGCGGGAAATCGAAACAATCGGCGGACGCGCCCTTGCGGCCCAGGCCGATGTTGCCGACCCGCGGGCGGTCGACGCAATGTTCCAGCGGATTCTGGAGCAATTCGGCCGGATCGACGTCGTCGTCAACAACGCCGGCATCATGCCGCTTTCGCCGATCGCGGACGGCGATCTCGACGCCTTCGACCGCGTGATCGGCACCAATCTGAGAGGAACGTTCATCATCATCGGTCAGGCGGCGCACCATGTCGCCGAAGGCGGGCGGATCATCGCCTTTTCGTCGAGCGTCGTGGCGAAGGCGTTTCCGGGATATGGCCCCTATATCGCTTCCAAGGCCGGGGTCGAGGGCCTTGTCCATGTCCTCGCCAACGAACTGCGCGGCCGCAATATCAGCGTGAATGCCGTGGCGCCCGGCCCCGTCGCCACCGAGCTCTTCCTCAACGGCAAAAGCGACGCGGAAATCGAGCGGCTGTCGAAGCTTCCCCCGCTCGAACGTCTCGGCCAGCCCGACGACATCGCTCAGCTGGTGTCCTTTCTCGCCGGTCCCGGGGGCGGCTGGGTCAACGCGCAGATACTGCGCGCCAACGGCGGCTTTGCCTGATTCCATCGTCCATCAGTCAGGAGAAACCATATGAGCAAGATCATTCTTGTCACCGGTGCGTCGAGCGGTTTCGGTGCGCTCGCGGTTCGGGCGCTCGCGACAGCCGGGCATATCGTCTACGCCGGGATGCGCGAAACGACCGGGCGCAATGCGCCGCAGGTCGCGAAAGCGCAGGATTTCGCCGCCGAACGCGACGTGCTGCTCGATACCGTCGAACTCGATGTCCTGTCGCAGTCCTCGGTCGATGCCGCGGTCGCACAAATCCTCGATCGGAGGGGCAGGATCGACGCGATCGTGCACAATGCCGGCCACATGGTCTTCGGGCCGTCCGAAGCCTTTACGCCCGAGCAGGTGGCGGCGCTCTACGATGTCAACGTGCTCGGCACCCAGCGCCTCAACCGCGCCGTGCTGCCCCATATGCGCGAACGCGGCGAAGGGCTGCTGATCTGGGTGGGCTCCAGCAGTACGCGTGGCGGTACGCCGCCTTATCTGGGACCCTATTTCGCGGCCAAGGCGGCGATGGACGCGCTTGCCGTCTGCTATGCGGGCGAACTGGCGCGCTGGGGAATCGAGACCTCGATCATCGTACCCGGCGCCTTCACCAGCGGCACCAACCATTTCGCGCATTCGGGCGCGCCTGCCGATGAAGCGATAGCGCACGCCTATGCGACCGGTCCTTATGCCGGGATCGAACAGGTCATCCACAACGGTCTTGCCGCGCTCGAGCCCGACGACGCCGATGCCGCCGCGGTCGCCGAGGCGATCTTGACGGTCGTGGACACGCCATCCGGGCGGCGCCCCCTGCGCGTCCATATCGATCCTTCGCAGGACGGCAGCGAAATCGTGAACGGCGTCGCCGATCGCGTGCGCGCCGAATTTCTTCGCCGGATCGGGCTTGAAGATCTGCTCGGCGCCCGCCGTCCCGTGGGCGCCGGCTGAAGGAGAGCTGCCATGAAACAGGCTTTTGCCCCCATCAATCTCAGGATCACGCTGGCGGAATCGATCATCACCGCCCTGGCCGCCACGAGCGCGGTGCTCGCCGAACTGCCGATCTGGGCGATGTTCGTCGGCTGGATCTCCTATTTCACGCGCGGACTCGATCTGCGGAATGGTCTGGTCAACCTCGGCTGCGTGATGATCGGGCTCTGTATCGGGCTCGGCGCTGCATCGATACTCGGGTCGCTCGGCCGTCCTCCGGGGCCCGCCGAGCAGGCGGCCGTCGTTTTCGGCGTGGCGCTTGTCGTCCTGTCGCTGCGCTTCCTGCCGCTATTCAACAATCTGCTGGGCTTCTTCCTCGGGCTGGTCGCGTGGTTCGCCGCGCATCTGCCCCCGGGCGCGGCGGGGCTGGCGACGCTCGCGGCGGCTACCGCGCTGGGAAGCTTTGCGGGCTGGATCGCCCATAGCCTGCAACGCCGGCTCGTGCGTCCGGCGCATGCCGAGCCATTGCATTCAACCTGAAGGAACGAGTGTGAACAAGGGACGACATTTTCGCATTACCGTGGCGGGCATCGATACCGGCGCGGCGCTGAGCTTCGATCACGTCAATCATGACGACATCATCGCGATTGCCGAGCGCGTTCGCGCCACCTCGCGACTCGATCCCGATATCGCCGCCGCGACCGCGATCGGCCTCAAGCTGCTGGGCGAATCCATGTTGCGATCGAAGCGCGACCCCCTGTTCGACCCGCTACGCGAGCCGCTTCGCGACGTCATCCTGGCGCTGAAACAACGGACGGCGATGCCGGCCTGAGACGCGCGGATGCCGGCGTGCGCGACGTTGAAGACAATGCACGCCGCCGCCGGGCCCGCAGCAGCGCCGGATATCGGGCCGGCGGAATGATCGGGTTGCCAGCCTGGCCGCCCGGCTCGGCCACATGCCGCTGCGCTCCGCCTCCTGCCCGGGATGGCGGCGGAGGCCGTCTTCGATCAGCCATGCAAGCAGGCCAGTCGTCGCGGGCCATCGTAACGAGCGCGCCGCCCGTGCCGGGTCGCGGCCCCCGCCGTCAGGGAGCGAGCAGCCTGTCGCGGACGAGGACGGGCTTGATCGCGGGTTCAAGCAGCGCGCTGGTCGCATCGGCGGCGTCGTACAGCGTCACCAGCCGCTCGGGATGGATATGCCCGCATCGCGCCAGGTCGAGGACCTTGGGGATGTGGGGTCCGACATTGGGCAGCCCGAACGACATCGACACACCGCGCAGATACATATCCCAATAGGGAATCTCGGGATCCTTGAGCAGGATCGCGAGGTTCGACAGATGCCCGCCGGGCGCGAGGCAGAGGATCGCCGCGCGGAGCGCTGCCGCGTCGCGCGTCGCGCCGATCAGGACAGGGAAGGTGCGTGTGAAGCCCTCCGGGATCGCGGCATGCGGCCTTGCACCCAATTGTCTCGCCGCTTCGCGCCGCCGTTCGTCGGCGTCGACGAAATCGACATGGCTGGCGCCGGCGGCGAGCGCATGCTCGGCGGCGAACAGGCCAAGGCTTTCGACCCCGCTGATCACCAGCACGGGCGCGCCGGGATGGCGGGCGAGGCCGTTGGCGACGCCGATATAGGCGTCGGTCAGATTGTCGCTCGCACTCGCGACCGCGACGGGATCGACACCGTCGGGCAAGGGTTGCAGCATGGCGTCGGCATAGGGGACGCGCACCTCTTCGGAAAACAGCCCGCCCCAGTCGCCCGCGACCGACACGCCGTAGCCGGTCAGGCCTGGATGCGCCTCGCAATGCGCGGTCATGCCGGCGCGGCAGCGGCCGCACACGCCGCAATTGATGTGCCAGGGAATGACGACGATATCGCCCGGGCGCACGCGGCGTACCTTGTCGCCGACCGCGAGCACCTCGCCGACCGCCTCATGGCCGATGGCAAAGGGCGGCTCGAACGGTGTCGTGCCCGCGAGGATGCGCCGATCGAGGTCGCAGGTGGTCGAGGCAATCGGGCGGACGATCGCTTCGAGGTCGCCGGCAAGCCGGAGCGATGGACGGTCATGCCATTCGACCTGGCCGGGTGCGACATAGACAAGCGACTGCATGGACGATCCCTCCCTTGGACTCGGGGATTGTCTATACATCAATATTATTGATATGAAAGTCAGGCGTTGGCGGCGATCGCCTTCATCACCTCTGTCCATGCCTTTGTGGCCGCGTCTCCCGCGTGCGCGAAGGCGCCGCGCATCACGCGGCGCTCGGCCTCCGACGCCCCATGTTCGAGTCGGCGGCCGCTTTCGGTCAGGTGCAGGCCCTTGGCGCGATGCTCGGCCGGGTTGCGCGTGACGGCCACATATCCGCCCTCCTGTAATTGTTTGAGTGGGCGGTGCAGCGCTTGCGCGCTGATCCCCAGATTGTCGCGCAAAGCGCCCACCGAAATGCCGTCGAAGCGTGCGATGACGAACAGGATGCGGTGGTGCGCGCGCCCGAGACCATGCGCAGCGAGCAATTCATCGGCTTCGCGCGTCATGCCCTTCAGTCCGAAATACATGAGCTCGAGACTGGGGTCGGCCGGATCGATCGCTTTAAGATCAACTCTATTGACACGAGGGGATTCGAGTGGTTGAGCCATGGCCTTTCCTTAGCGCGATGCGGCGGGCGAAAGAAAGCCCGGCGTGCGGTCGGATGGAGGCAGGCTTGAGCGAGCGGCAAGACGGCGATTATGCGGTCATCATGATCCGGGGCGAGGTCGACCGGCCGGTCGGCCATGTCTGGGCCGTCATCGGCGGATTTTTCGATCTCGACAAATGGCTCGGCGTGCCATGCGCCGTCCAGGCTGGCACCGGCGGCGTCGGCAGCGTTCGCCGCATCGGCGACGCTATCGTCGAACCGATGATCGCCGCGACCGGATATTCGTATAGCTATGTCCAGACCGAGGGACCGATGGCGCCCTATTGCTATCATGGTACGGTCGCGGCCGAAGCCCGCGGCGAGGGCCGTGCGGAAATCGTCTACACCCTCGTCTATGACCAGTCGTCGATGGACGAGGAGACGCGCGCGTCGGAACGCGCGCGTCTCGAAGGCCGGTTCGGCGGCGCGGTCGATGCGATGAAAAGGGCGGTTCTGGCATGACCGCCGCAATGCCGGTGCATAGCGAGGCGGGCCTCAAGATTCTGCGCGATGTGTTCGCGGCAGGCGGGTTCGGGCAGGGGATCGGCCGGACGCTCGGGCTTGCGGGCGTGTCGGCGGATCCGGGCGTCGTGGTGCTAGCCGGCGATCCGACCGAGGATCACCAAAACCCGCTGGGCACCGTTCATGGCGGCTATGCCGCGACGTTGCTCGACGGCGCGATGGCGCTGGCGCTCCAGACCTGCCTCGATCCGGGGACGCCCTATGCGACCACCGACCTCAACATCAATTATCTGCGCGCGGTTCCGCTAAACGCCGGAACGGTCCGGGCCGAAGGGCGGGTGGTCGACCTCGGACGGTCGCGCGCGCTTGTCGAGGCGCGCCTCACCGGCCCCGACGGCGCGCTCCACGCCTTTGCGACGGGAAGTTTTTCGATACGCCGCTGACCGGCCGGCAGAAATGGGCGCCAGCTTCGGCGACCCGATCGCTCCTTGCCCTGGCGAAGAACCAGAGCCCCAGAGAAGCGCGCGGAAAGTTGCTGCGATGCGTTGGCGGGCCTTCGTCATGCGGCCGTTGACCGGCCGTCCTGCGGGCAATCTGGCGCCGGTGCGCGAAGGAGGCCCATCGGATGCCCGTCGCCGGGCGCACGAACGTTTGCCGACTTGTGAGCAGCGGCCCGGCGCCTTCCTGTTGGATCCGGCATGTTTTTCCCCGGATCGGGCACGGCTTTTCGCGGCAACCGGCGCTAACCGGATCGGGAGACAGGAGAAGATTCATGACCGATAGCTCGCGCCGTTCGATCCTCGCCGCCGCCGCCGTCTTGCCGGCCGCCCTTGCCGGACTTGCGGCGGCGCAGACCACGACCGGCAGCACGGGCGCGCGCCGGGCAACCGGCCGGACGGCCGTGGTCACCGGCTCCTCCCGCGGCATCGGCGCCGCGACGGCCCGGAGGCTCGCGCGCGATGGCTATGCCGTTACCGTCAACTATCTGACCAGTCGCGCGCTCGCCGAGCAGGTCGCGCGCGACATCGAGGCTGCAGGCGGAAAGGCGATCGTCGTGCAGGCCGATGTTGCCGACCCGGCGCGCGTCGCCGCCATGTTCGATGCCACGGAAAGGGCGTTCGGCGGCGTCGATGTCGTGGTCAACAATGCGGGGATCATGAACGTTGGGCCGTTCGCGGCGATGACCGATGCTGCCTTCGACCGCATGATGGCCACAAATATCAAGGGAAGCTTCAATGTGTTGCGCGAGGCGGCGAAGCGTACCCGCGACGGCGGGCGGATCATTTCGCTCAGTTCCAGTATCATCCGCCAGGTGCCTCCTGCAGCCGGCGCCTATGCCGCCACCAAGGCGGCGCAGGAACTCTTCACCAAGGCGCTCGCGCGCGAGCTGGCCGGGCGCAACATCTCGGTCAATGCCGTGGCGCCCGGTGCCGTCGATACCCAGCTGTTGCGTCAGCACGGCGAGGCCGCGCTGCACGGCATTCCGGAGCAGACGCCGCTCGGTCGTCTCGGCCAGCCCGAAGACATCGCGGGCGTCATCGCCGGTCTTTGCTCGGGCGAAAGCGCCTGGATCAACGGGCAGAATATTTTCGCCAATGGCGGCATGAGCTGAGCAAGACGCCGCGCACAGGCTGCGCAAACCGGACTGGTGGCCTCTGCCTTTGCAATCGGCGGCCTTGACGCTGCAACAGCCGGCGATGACGCCAATATGATCCGGGCGCGCGCAGAGCGCAGGGGCTTTCCGGAGCGGCGGGTTTCGAGGCTAGGCGCCTGTCGAAGCCGGCGGCTGGCCCGCCTTCGACAGGGTGAAGCCGATGCAAATCCGGCCGGGCTCGTTCCTCGCGAAGACCGAGCCGCCGTGCATGCGGGCAACCGCCTTGACCAGCGCCAGCCCGAAGCCATGGCTTTCGCCGTCGTTGAAGCGGGCCGGATCGATCCGGTAGAAGCGGTCGAAGATGCGATCGAGATGAGCGGTCTCGATCGCCGCGCCGGGGTTCGACACGCCGATGGACGCCGCGTCGCCTTCATAGTCGATCGTCACGACGACGCGGCCGGGCGTCTCGCCATGGCGCACGGCATTGTCGAGCAAATTGGTGATCGCGCGTCCGAACAGCGCGCGCTCGACCGGCACTTCGGCGTCGCCTTCGATATCCAGCTCGACCCCTGCCTCGTCGAAGACCGGCGCCATGAATTCGGCGCTCTTGCGCGTTTCGTCGGCAAGCGACGTGATCACCAGATTGGCGGCGACCTCGCCCTGGTCGGCGCGGGCGAGGAACAGCATGTCGTTCACGATCCGCCGCAGCCGGTCGAACTCTTCGAGATTGGATTGCAGCACTTCCTCGAGCTCGGCCGTCGAACGGTGACGCGACAGCGCGACCTGCGTCGCCCCGATCATGTTGGCGAGCGGCGTGCGAAGTTCATGCGCGACGTCGGCGTTGAAGGTCGACAGGCGCCGATAGCCCTCCTCGACCCGGTCGAGCGCGTCGTTCAGCGACAGGACGAGGCCCGACAGTTCGGCGGGCAAGGTTTCCGTCGGCAGACGCCGCGCCAGATTTTCGGCGCCGAGCAGGCGGGCATGGTCGGACAGCCGATCGACCGGCGCGAGGCTGCGGCGCGCGATCCACCAGCCGAGCGCCGCGACCGCCGCGATCGCCAGCAGCGACATGACCGCGATGCCGATCGCGAGGCCCGCCTCGGTCTCGTCGACATATTTTGTGCCCAGCGCAATGACGAGCCGGACGTCGGGGCGTTCGCCCGACGCCGGTATCGTCCGGGCGAGGGTCAGATATTTGCGGTGAGGCAGGACCGCCTTGCCATAGCCTTCGCGCGGCCCCTGCCAGGTCGCGCCGGCCAGCGCGCCGGAATCGAAGGCAAAGCGCGGGTCGGGGCTTTCGACGATGAAGTGGAGGCTGCCGTCGGGTGGCGTGAAACCCTGAAGCTTGCCCGAGATCACCCGCCATTTGCCGACATAGGTGACGTCGCGCACCATGCGCTCGACGAACTGGAACCGCCCGCCCAGCTCTTCGCGCTTGTGCTGCCGGATCTGCTCCGACTGAAAGGCGAACAGCGCGATGCCAGCCAGCGTCGAGACCAGAGTCACGGCGAGCCCGAACATGAGCGCAAGGCGCCCGGCGATCGACCGCGTCATGCCGCCGCTTCCTCGCGCGGTTCGAGGACATAGCCCATGCCGCGGACGGTATGGAGCAGCTTGACCTCGCCGGCGCCGTCGAGCTTGGCGCGCAGCCGCTTCACCGCGACCTCGACGACATTGGTATTGGTGTCGAAATTGATGTCCCAGACGAGTTCGGTGATGACGGTCTTCGAAATGATCTGCGATTGCCGCCGCGCGAGGAGCGCCAGCAGCGCGAATTCCTTTGCCGTGAGGTTGAGCCGGCGGCGCCCGCGCGTCGCGCGCCGCGCGATAAGGTCGACGTGCAGGTCGGCGATGCGGACCTGCGTCACTTCCTGCCCGCGCCCGCGGCGCAGCACCGCCTGGAGCCGCGCGACCAGTTCGAGAAAGGAAAAGGGCTTGACGAGATAGTCGTCGGCGCCCGCGCCGAGCCCGCGCAGGCGATCGTCGACCGAATCGCGCGCGGTGAGCATGATCACGGGCGTGTCGCGCTCGGCGCGAAGGGCCGCGAGCAGCGAAACGCCGTCGAGCCTCGGGAGCATCACATCGAGGATGATCGCATCATAATCGCCTGTTTGTGCAAGATGCAGCCCGTCCTCGCCATCCGCCGCATAGTCGACCGAATAGCCCTGTTCGCCGAGACCGCGGCGCAGATAATGGATTGTCTTGCTCTCGTCCTCGACGATCAGGATTTTCACAATGCGCTGCCGCCGCCTCCCGTTGCGGGCGCCGGTGCGACGCCCATTCGCCGATAGAGCGAGACCAGCCGTGCCGACACGTCGGCGACCGAACGCGCATGGTCCCGCTCGGCCTGATAGACTGTCCGCGCCGCGTCGAGAACCTCCAACTGCGACAAGGTGCCCTCGCGATACTGGAGATCGGACAGTTCCGCCGCCGCCCGCGCTGCGCGCGCGGCCCTCCCGAGTTCGCGTTCGCGCACCTGTCCCTGAAGATAGGCGACGATCGCGGTCTGGGTTTCCTGGAGCGCGCCGCGCACCGCGCGCTCATATTCGAGACCCGATTGGCGCAGCGCGGAATCCGCCGCATCGAGTTCGGCACCCCGCCGTCCGAAGTCGAGGACGGGCAGCACGAGCGAGGCCGCGATGGTGGCGATCGAGGTGCCGCCGTCGAGCAGCGCACCGACGCCATTGCCGTCCAGCCCGACGAGTCCGGAAAGGCTGAGCGAGGGCAGGCGGAAGGCGGCCGTGCCGTCGCGGCGCGCGGCGCTCGCCGCGTAGCGGGCCCCCGCCATCCGGACATCGGGCCGCGCGGCGATGACGTCGGCCGGCGACCGCAGCACGGTCAGCGGATCGGCCGCGGGGATCGCATCGGCGCCGGCCAGCCGCGCCGAAATCGCCGCCGGCGTTTGCGAGAGCAGGTAGGAAAGGCGGAAACGGGCGGCATCGGCGGCCTCGGTCGCGACGGCATGTTCGGACCGCGTCTGCGAAACCAGCGCGGCGGCGCGTTCGATGTCGAGCCGGCTCGCCATTCCGACCTCGAACCGGTCGCGGGTGAGGCGCAGCGTCTCCTCCTGCGCGCCGACCGTAGCCATGTTGAGGGCGATCAGGCGGCGCTGCAGACGATAATCGATATAGGCGCGCGCGATCTCCTCGATCAGCAGCAGGCGGACGGCCTCGGCATCGGCGGCCGACGCGGCGACGTCGGCGCGCGCGGCGCGAACCGCGGCCGACAGCCGTCCACTGATATCGGGCTCCCAGGTCGCCCCGACCCCGAGGTTTGCCGAATCGCCGAGATCCGTTCCGCGCCGCGTCTCGGTCGTGCCGGCTTCGGCGCGGATATCGGGAAAAAGCCCGGCGGTGGTGGCGCGGCGCAGGGCTTGCGACCCAAGGACACGCTCCGCCGCGATACGCAGATCGACATTGTGCGTCACACCGCTGTCGATCAGCGCGTCGAGCACGGGATCGCCGAAGCTCGACCACCACGCGCCGGGCATCTCGCCGGTTGCGACGGGCATCGTCGCCTCCCAGCGGTCGGGAGTGACGCCGGGATTTGGGGGGATGGCGGAACTATGCGCACAACCCGCGAGAATGAGGAAAGAAAAGGAAACCGGATAATGTCTGATCACGCCATCGCCCCTTCGAGCATGGTCTTGATCCGCGGCGCTTTCGGCGCACGCCGGCGATGGAAAAGCCGGTCGAGCGCCAGATAGACGACGGGGGTCGAAAAGAGGGTCAGCACCTGGCTGATGACGAGCCCGCCGACCACCGCCACCCCGAGCGGCTGGCGCAGTTCGGCGCCGGTGCCGAAAGCGAGCATCAGCGGGATGGCCGCGAGCAGCGCCGCGATCGTCGTCATGATGATCGGGCGGAAGCGCGTGAGGGCCGCCTCGCGGATCGCCGCCTCGGCCGAAAGCCCCCGCGTGCGCTGCGCCTCTAGCGCGAAGTCGACCATCAGGATGCCGTTTTTCTTGACGATGCCGATGAGCAGGATGACGCCGATCAGCGCCATGATGGAGAATTCGAGGCCGAAGAGCCACAGCGTCAGCACCGCGCCGAGACCGGCGGAGGGCAGGGTCGACAGGATGGTGAGCGGGGTCGAGAAGCTTTCGTAGAGAATGCCGAGGATGATGTAGACCGCGATCAGCGCGGCAAGGATCAGCAATGGTTGCGTCGCGAGCGAGTCCTGGAACGCCTGCGCCGACCCCTGCGCCGCGCCGGTCACCGAGGGCGGCACGCCGATGTCCTGACGGATCGTCTCGATCGCGGCCATCGCATCGCCGAGCGCGACGCCTTCGGGCAGGTTGAAGCTGATGTTCGCTGCCGGTGACAGGCCGTGGCGACCGATCGTCAGCGGCCCCGCGCCCTGCGCCTCGATCTTTGCGACGGCCGACAGCGGCACCATCGCGTCAGTGACGGGTGAGCGCAGGAACATCGTGTCGAGGCTCGCGACACGGCCGAAGCGCGCGGGGTCGGCTTCGAGGATGACCCGATACTGGTTCGCCTGGGTCTGGAACTCGCTGATCTGGCGCTGGCCGAAGCTGTCGTAGAAAGCCTGGTCGATCGCCTCGACGCTTAGGCCGTAGCGCGACGCCGCGGCGCGGTCGATCGTGATGCCCTGCATGCGCGCGCCGAGTTGCACGTCGCTGCGGACGTCGCGGAACATCGGCGATGCCGACATCGCCTGCGTCATGCGTCCGGCCCAGAGCGCCATTTCGTCGGTGTCCGCCGATTTCAGGACATAGCTATATTGTCCGCCGCTGCCGCCGACACCGATGTTGATGTCCTGCGCCGACCGCATCACCACGTTGATGCCGGGAATCTGCGCGAGCTGCGGGCGGAGGCGCGCGATCATTTCCTCGGACGAGACGTCACGGTCGCTACGATCCTTGAGCACGATCCAGATGCGGCCGTTGGCGAGCGACTGGCTGCCGCCGGTGGTGCCGATCGCATGATTATATTGCTGAACCGCCGGATCCCTGGCGACGATCGCCGCGATCGCTTCGTGCTTGGCGCGCATATCCTCGTAGGAAATATCCTCCGCCGCCTGCGTCATGCCCATCACGAAAGCGGTGTCCTGAAGCGGGAAGAAGCCCTTCGGGATCAGGACATAACTCGCAACCGTTGCGCCGATCGTTGCTGCAAAACCGAGCAGCATGAGCCGCTGGCGCGTCAGCGTCCATTCGAGCGCCCGGCCATAGCCCGCGATCAGCCGGTCGGTCGCGCGGGGCTTGGCGGTATCGGCGCGGTGCGGCAGCGGCCTCATGAAGCGCGCGCAGAGCATCGGTGCGAGCGTCAGCGCCGCGACCATCGAGATGAGGAGCGAGACCGTCACCGTCAGCGAGAATTCGCGGAACAGGCGCCCGATGATCCCGCCCATGAAGAGCAGCGGAATGAAGGCGGCGATCAGTGAGAAGGTGATCGAGACCACGGTGAAGCCGATCTCGCGTGCGCCGGCGATCGCCGCGTCGACCGCCGATTTTCCCATTTCCATGTGGCGATGGATATTCTCGACCACGACGATTGCATCGTCGACGACGAAGCCGACCGCGATGACGAGGGCGACGAGGGTGAGGTTGTTGAGGCTGAAGCCGAGCAGATACATCGCCGCGAAGGTCGAGATCACCGCGACACCGAGGACCGCGCCGACAATCAGTGTCGCCGAGATTTGCCGCAGGAACAGTCCCATGACGATGACGACGAGCGCGAGCGTCAGCACGAGGGTCAGCTCGACTTCATGGAGCGACGAGCGAATGGTGCGCGTCCGGTCGTTGAGCACCGAAACCTCGATGCTCGCCGGCAGGGCCGCGGTCAGCCGGGGCAGGGCGGCCTGGACCGCATCGGCGATGCGGACGATGTTGGCGCCGGGCTGGCGCAGGATGATGATGCCTAGGCCGGGCTTGCCGTTCGGGAAGGCGCCGACATAGGCATTCTCCGACCCGATGCTGACGTCGGCGACGTCGGCGACGTGAATCGGGGCGCCGTCGCGCCAGGCGACGACGACGCGGCTGTAATCGGCGGGCGTGAAGAGCTGGTCGTTAGCCTCGAAGGTCGACACGGCGCTGCGCCCGAACACCGCGCCCTTGGCAAGATTGACACTCGCGCGCTGCACCGCCTCGCGGATGTCGGCCATGCTGACGCCATAGGCGGCAAGACGGTCGGGCTCGGCGCGGACGCGGATCGAGGGCTTGTTCTGCCCCGCGATATTGACCTGCGCCACCCCGTCGATCTGGCTGATCTGACGCGCCAGCTGGTTGTCGACGATGTCGCTGAGTTCGGTGAGCGGCATGTCGTCCGAGACGGCACTGAGCACCAGAACCGGACTGTCGGTCGGATTGACCTTGCGCCAGGTCGGCAGGTTGGGAAGGTCGCTCGGCAGGCGGCCCGCGACGCTGTTGATCGCCGCCTGCACTTCCTGCGCCGCGGCATCGATGTCGCGCGTCAGCGCAAACTGGATCGTGATGCTGGTCTGACCGAGCGCATTGGTCGATGTCATCTCGGTGATACCGGGTATCCCCGTGAACGCGACCTCGAGCGGCGTCGCCACCGACGACGCCATCGTTTCCGGGCTGGCGCCAGGCAGGCTCGCGCTGACCTGGATCGTCGGGAAATCGGCCTCGGGAAGCGGTGCGACCGGGAGGTTCGGGAAGGCGAGGATTCCGAGCAGGGCCGCCGCGAGCGTGATCAGCATCGTCGCGACCGGACGGCGGACGAACCAGGCAGCGAACCCGCTTGCAGCAGGCTGGCCATCGACAGGGAGCTCTGCCTCGGCCGCGCTCATCGGCCCTTCTCCTGCGCGGCGGGCTGGCGGATCGCGACCTTGGCCCCATCGCGAAGGCGCGAGAATCCGTCACGAACGACGCGGTCGCCCGGCGCGATGCCGCGCGTCACGACCGCGAGTTCGTCATTGGCATAGCCGAGGGTCACGGGAACCCGCTGCGCGGTGCCGTCCTTCACGCGGTAGACGAAGGGTCCTTCGACCCCGGGGCGGACCGCGACCGCAGGCAGAACCGTCGCGGCGGGCGTCATGCCGGTTCGCATCCGGACCGACACGAAACTCCCCGGCGTGAGGCGTTCGCCTTCATTGATGAACTGGGCCCGGACGCGCGCCGTGCCGGTCCGTGCGTCGAGCATATTGTCGAAGGCGGTGATCCTGCCGGTGGCAAGCGGGCTGGCATCTTCGCGGTCGTGCGCTTCCACCGCCGCGCCGCCCGTAGTTCGCGCGCTGGCGCGAAGATCGCCGAGCCGCGCCTGCGGGACGGGAAAGACGATCGAGATGGGATTGACCTGGGCGACCGAGACGATGCCGTCGGCATCGCCGGTCCGCACGAGGTTGCCGGCATCTATGCGCCTGATGCCGACCCGGCCGCTCACCGGCGAAGTGATCCGGGTGAAGGAAAGATTGACCCGCGCCATGTCGACATTGGCGCGGTCGAGGCGAACCGTGGCGCGAAGCTGGTCGACTTCGGCCTGTTGCTGGTCGACCGACTGCTGCGAAATCGCATTGCGCTCGACGAGGCTCCGGTACCGGGCGAGATCGAGTTCGGCGGCACGCAGCTGCGCCGCGTCGCGTGCCAGCTGCGCCTCGGCGGCGGCGAGCGCCGCGCGCTGCGCCCGATCGTCGATCGTCGCGAGCAGCTGGCCGCGCCGGACCAGGTCGCCTTCGGCGAAATGGACGCGGGTCAATATGCCGTCGACCTGCGCCCGGACGACGACGTCCTGCAACGCCTCGACGGTGCCGACGGCTTCGATTTCGTGCCCGACATCGCGGCGTTCGGCTATTGCCACCTCCACCGGGACCGGCGGCGGCGGACCATCCTGCTGCTGCGTCCGGGCCGGTCCTGAAAGCATGAACCCGGCCAGGCCGACGGCTGCGGCGCATCCGATAACGAGCACGGGCCTGCGCCTGTCGCGTGCGATCTGGTTCCATCTGTCGATCAAGGTCATGACCATATCGCTAGAGGGCGGCCCGGGTCTCCAGGCTGACGCCAAAATGACAATTAAGACAGGCGGGCGATTGCGCAGCGACGCTGCGGTCGCTCCGGGGCGTCGCCTAAATCTCGTTTGGGTGGGACCGGTCGTCAGCTTTCCTGCCGAGGGAAATCCGGCGCGGGCCAGCCGCAAACGTCAAAATCTGGCGCGCTCGATTGAAAAGGTGCGGGGAGCCATCAGACCGTCGATCCTTGAGATGCTTTCATCCTTCTCGATATGGCGAGGGGGTTGAGATATTTGACAAAAGATTTCGGTCTCGACAGTCTCCGAGTCCAGGGAGAAGTCATATGCGGCGCGTCCGATACCAGTCTCTTGTTATGCTCGGCTCGCTGGCGGCTGTTCTGGCTTTCACTGCAGGATGTTCGAAACAGGGCGAGGACGAAGCGGGAATGGATGGCGATCCCGCCATTCCGTCCCCGGTGGCGGCCCGCGAGATATTGCAAGCGTCGTTCGATACATATGGAGAATGCACGCCGTTCTTCGATCTGCCCCATGATGTCGCCCGGAATGCCGATTACGACCGCCGGCAATTACAGGCCTTCGTCGATGCCGGTCTATTGTCCATCGAAGGCGAGAAGAGGGTAACCGATCCGGCGGCCGCGACGGGGCAGCGCGAGGTGGTGCGCTATCGTGCGACGCCCGAGGGTATGAAGACATTCCGGTCCGGTACTGGCGCCTTGGCAGGGCAGAAGACGATCCTCTGTTACGGGACGCGCAAGGTCGAGGATGTCGATGTCGGCGCACCCGATGTCCTCGGGACTCGGGTCAGCGTCACCTATCGCTACCGCCTGGAGGCCCTTCCCGGCTGGGCGCGCTCGCCGTCGATCGCGGCCGCTTATCCTTCCTTCGGAAAATTCCTGGCCGGGGTGAAGGAGGATCATGCGACGTTGATCCGGAGCGACGACATATGGAAGCTGGAAGGGCCGCCGTCGACCGACATGTTCGATTTCCGCCAGCTTGGCCGCTGAACATGCAAGGTTGCGCGACCCTGGAAGCACTGCGGTCTCAGCCGCTCCGATCTTCCGGCTTTGCCAGCTTGCATATTCGACATCACCTCTCCTCGCTCGATACTGCCCGCCCAATGCTGCGGTTGGAAAGCCTGGCAGCGGCGTTGCTGCGACGGGCGCCTCCTAGGACGCTGCTTGCCGGGCGATGACCGCGCCAAGCATCAGTCCGCAGTAAAGGATGATCGGAAAGCGCGGCTGCGTATATTCGATGAACAGAAGACAGATCGCGAGCCAGCCGAGGCCGGCGAGCAGCGCAATCAGGAGCGCCGGCCACTCGTGCATGATCGGCATCGCGCGCCATGCCAGATATAGTCCCATCGCGCCGAAGGCGGCCTGCCCGAGCGCATAGGCGCTGTGCAGCCCGTAATAGAGATCGGTAGCGGGCCCCGGCTCGCGCACGCCTCGGACATGCTGCGATACGACGTCGATCAGGAAATGGAGCGTGCCGAAAAACGTCAGCGTGCCGAAGGCGGCATAGACGAGATATTTGTGCATGTCGGCAGTTCCTCAGGCGAAGCGGGCGCCGGTCAGCCGCTCGGACTCGATCCAGAGCCGGCGCAGGGTCTCGGGATCTTGGGCGGGGGCGGGGATGCGCGCCTCGGCGGGATAGCCGCGCGTCTCGCCGAGCCTGTCGGGCCCATAATATCCGCCAGCCTTGGCGTCAGGCGCCGTCGCGGCGAACAGCGTGGGTAGCGCGCCTTGCCAGACCGGCTGGAACAGAAAACTGAGCAGTTTCCGCACCACCCCCGCGGCGCCCGCGCCGCCGGGCGTATTGAGCAGCAGGTTGGTGCGCGACACGCCCGGGTGGGCGGCAAGGCTGCCAATACCCCAATTGCCGGCGTCGCTGCGTTTCTGCAGTTCGAGCGCGAACATCAGGCAGGCGATCTTCGACTGGGCATAGGCCTTCATCGGCACATAGGCGTCGGTGAAGTTGAGGTCGTCGAACTGGATGTCGCCCTGGCGCGCGGCGACGCTCGACAGGGTCACGACGCGCGGGTCCTTGCCCCGCTTGAGAAGCGGCAGCAGCCCCGCGGTCAGCAGGAAGTGACCGAGATAGTTGGTGCCGAGCTGCAGCTCGAAACCATCGACGGTCTCCATCCTTTTGGGCGGGTTCATCACCCCGGCGTTGTTGATCAACCCGTCAAGGCTGGTGCGTTCCTTGGCGAGTGTATCGCTAAAGCGCCGAACCGAGACGAGATCGGACAGGTCGAGCAGGGCAAAGCGCACCTTGGCTCCGGCCACCGCCGCCTTGATCTGTGCGACGGCTTCTGCGCCGCTTGCCGCGTTCCGGCCGGCCAGGATCACCTCCGCACCGGCTCTCGCGAGGGCGAGGGCATCCTCATATCCGAGCCCGCCGGTGCCGGTCACCACGAAGGCGCGTCCCGTTTGCGCCGGCATGTCGGCCGCCGTCCATTTTGCCATTTTGGGTCCTTCCAATAAATTGCACCCTGTGTAAAAATCCTGATATACCGAATCTGTAACTTCGCAAAGTGCAAAATTGCACCGGAGGCAATAATTGAAAATGGCAGAAGGCGAGGTGCCCAGCGAAGGTCTGCGCCAGCGCAAGCGGCGCGAGACGCATTCACGGATCCAGGAAGCCGCGCGGGCGCTGTTCGTCGCGCGGGGCTACGACGGCACGACGCTCGAAGACATCGCCGATGCGGCCAATCTCTCGCGCCGCACGCTGTTTCATTATTTCAAGTCGAAGGACGACATCCTGATGTCGATGGCCGGGGGAATGGGGGAGGCTCTGGTGCAGGGTCTGAATGCCCAGCCGCCCGGCAAGTCGCCGCTCGCGACCATGATGGACGCGATGACAGACATTGCCGCGGCGCAGCCGCATGACGAACTGCTGATCTTCGACAAGGTGATGCGATCGAGCGAGGCGGTTCTAGCTCGCAAACGCGCCAATTACATCCTGTCCGAGGAGGTACTCTTCGATGCCATGCGGCTGCGATGGCCGGACCCGGCGATGCGCGAGGAGTTGAGGCTCGCAGCCAATATGGTCCTCAGCGTCGTTCGTTTGTCGCTCGAGCAGTTCAACCGCGAGGAGGGCAAGACATCATTGGTCGAGCTGATGAATAAGCTGTTCGCTCTCATGGAGCGGCTGCTGGCGGAGGTCCGGACGCGTTGAATCTCGACGGGGCCATGGCGCGACCGTTAGCCCGGGGACCTGGCTGACGGTTGCCCGGTGTCAGCCTCACTGACCTTTCATGAATCCGGGCGTGTGATGGTCGGCAATCGACGCCGTCCCGCGACCATTCATTTCCTGACGTCGCAGGGGAAATTCCGGGCCAGTCCCTCGATCACCAGCGCCGACGCCCTGCCTTTGAGGCGCTCGGTGGAGACACTGCGAAGATAGGTGTAAACGCGGTCGGTGAGCTCATGGGGGAGGACCGATCCCGCCGCACACCAGCCTGCTCCGCTGGTGGTATCGGCTACGCCCGCTATGTAGGCGCTCGCCCTTGCGGCCGATATGGAGCGTTCGGCTTCGCTCTCCCGGGCGCCGGCCCCGGACTTCCCTTCCAGCGCCTCGATCAGTTCCGCTCCGCTGACGCTCCAGGTGCGGGCGTCGCCATCCTTGCGGCTTTCCGCCGATGAAGTGCCGACAGGCAAAGCGGTCGACAGAAATGCCGCAAAAAATGCCGCCCGAAATGCAAGCGCTTTCATTGTCGCTCCCTTGATCACACTCTCATCCTGACCTCTAGCCGAACGCTCGCTATTGCGCATCCCGCTCGATCCCGAAATGTCGCATCGCGTAGCTCGAACGGGCTCACCTTGGGGGTGCGAGAGGACCCTACGGCGATTCGACATATCCTCCGGGAACGAGCATCTCCGCTCTACTCGCAAATCCATAGGGCGTCCGGACGGCTTGGCGCGTTGCCGGGTCCGGTGATAGCAGCAGGACGGCATGGCGCGAATAAAACAGCGAGCGAGGCACGCGCATGCCGGTTTCATATATCAGGCTCACCCGGCCCGATGCACAGATGGTCAGAAACTGCCGTGTCCTCTCGCCGATCTCGCTCGCCGGAAGATCATAATCCGGTGGAGAAAGCACATGGCGGCACAGCGCTTCGTCGAGCTGCAGCATGCGCCTGTGGCAGGCATGGCGTATGGAGCGGGCAATCTTGACCATGAAATTCGTCCTTCGAACGATCCGGGATATTGACGCCTATCTGTCGCCCTGGCCGAACCAGGGACCGCCCAGCGGATCGGCGAGGCGGGCCCGTGCGCGGCGGACGAGGCGCTGGATGCGCGAGCGATAGGCGCCGCTTTCGACGCGCCACCCATGCGGCGCGATCGCGCGCCGAAACAGGCGTCGCGCCATTTCCTGCTGCGACGCGCCGGCAAGCATCGCATCGGCGACGCGAAGTTCGACGATCCATTGCGCGGCCCTTCGCTCGCGCGGCAGCAGCGACGCGGGCAATTCACCGCGTTGGGCAAGGCTGGCGAGCTGCCTCAGCGCAGCGAGACGGGGCTGCAGCGATCGCAGGCCGGTCAGCCGGTGCTCGATCAGAAGCGGCCCGCCGAGCAGGGTGCCCTCGTGAAGGTCGAGACGGATCGCCCAATGGCCGTCACTGAGCAGCCAATGCTCGGCCTCGCCGCTGACTTCGACCGAAACCAGCGGCGCCACCGTCAGGATGTCGAGCGAATCGTCGGGCGATCTGCTGCAGCCGTCCTCGCCGGCGGGACGGCCGTCGAGCACCGCCGGATCGGTCTCGACGTTCCAGATCGGCCGGGCACGCGGCGCCGCGATCGCGGGATCGATCCACGCCACCAGTCCCATTTTCGCCGCCGCACTGCGCGGTAGCCGATCGCGCCGATGCCATCCGCGCCGGTATGCGGCGCTGCGGCGGAGCCACTCCCACGCGAAGAATCGCCGATCGCACAGCAGGAGCTCGGCATAGGCGTCGGCCGAACGCCAGTCGGCGCCGGGCTCGTCGTCCCTCATGCTGTATATCCAGAATATCTTCCGAATATCGGCACGAAGCGAAGCACGGGTCTGCGGGCGCGCCGGTCAGGACGGCAAGGGCGCCGACGGGGGCGGATGCGTCGGCGCAGGGCGTATCGTCATGTGGCAAAAGCCGGCGCTTGCCCGTCGGTCGCGCGCGATCCGGGCGCATCGGCATGTGCCGCAGCGGCGCCTCCGGCATGGCTCCGCCTGGCCCGGTGCGCCGCACCTATTCGACGCTTTCGGCGAAATAGGCACGCAGCCGGTGCGCCGTTTCGGGCGCAATCTTCATGAAGCTGCGGCGACCGTCCGCCGGATCGGGCAGGCGCTCGAGCAGGCCCGCGTCGCACATCCGCTGCGCAAGCCGCATGGCGCTGCTCTCGGGGAGGGCCGCGGCCGCGCAGAGTGAGGACATCGACAATTTCCTGCCTTCGCACTCATGAACGAACAGGTCGAGGAGCATGTCCCATGCCGGCTCGCCGAAGAGCTGCTGCGCGCCCAGCAACTGCCGCCGGAGCATGCGTTTGCGGAGCGTCGCCCGGGCATTGCGGAGGATGCGGCCATCGACGTCGCGCGGCAAAGCTTCGCGACCGCCGCGAAGCGTCAGGGCCCGTAACCCCGGTTCCAGCGCGGTCTTCGTTTTCCCGCTTCGCATATGATGCGTCTCGGCAGATGTGACGATGATGTGATCGAGAAGGTCGATATCGAGCGATCGGGCCAGCTGCTCGATCTTCGCGGTCGTCTCGATATCGGCGTCGCTCGGCCGGGGGTCGCCGCTCGGATGATTGTGAATCAGGATGATCGAGGCGGCATTGAGTTCGAGCGCCCGCCGCAGGATCGTGCGCGGGTAGATCGACATATGCGCGAGCGTGCCCTGTTGCAGCTGCTCGTCGGCGAGAAGCATGCGGGCTGCGTCGAGGAACAGGACGCGGAGCCTTTCTTCGGGCAGCGATCCCATCGAGGCGGTCAGATAGCGTCGCAGACACCCGTCGAGCGGATCGATGCGCCGGAACGCAAGATCGCCTTTCAGCATTTCCTGCTGCGCGTCGCGGCCGCTCGCGAGCAGTTCGACGACGGCGGGCCAGCCGCCGATCACTCTCGCATGGGCCTGGGGCGTTTGCGACCATAGTCGCGACAGGTTGCGATATTCGTCGAGAAGGAGCGCGGCTATCGCGTCGGCATGCTCGGGTTCGACCGTTGCCACGAAGCGTGCCAGGACCGATCGTTGCCGCAAATTTGCAGCCGTTTGCGGTGCCGCCAGGTTCCGAGGATGAGCAGTGGCGGGAGAAGCCAGGAGGCAGCCACCTGCATCGACAGATAGGCTATCGGATGCACCGAAACGTCCACCGTCCGGCTGACGTGGGCGAGCAGCGGGAGGATCTGGAGTGCCGCTGCCGCCAGCGGCCAGAAACGATGTGCCGCCAGCGCCAGGGCCAGCGTCGCCGCCGCCGCCGCGAGATCGATCGCGAGATGCCCCGCATCGAGCGCGGTGAAACGTGGCGGCACGAGGAGGTGGAGAAGCTGATCCATCGCCAGCATCGCGATCAGGATGATCGCCATCGCGCGCTCGGGCCCGCCCCCCTTCCGCATCGCGTAGATCGTCGCGGCGAGGAGGAGGGTCAGGAAACAGGCAATGCGCAGCATGTCCGTCTGAAACCATGCGTCGGCCTCCCGGTCAACCGGCCGCGCTACCGAGCGCCGCGTCAGTCTCCGCGGCCACCGCCGGACATTCGTGCAGGTCGAGCCCTGCGGTCTCGCGGGCGATCTCGGCCAGTTCGCCGTGGACGCGCAGCACGCCGCCGCTCGCGTCGATCAGCGCCATCTGGGCCTTTGCGAGACGCTGGATCGTGGCATGCCCTTTCGCGGGCCGAAGGCGTTCGGTGTCGCGGCGCGCGGTCACGATCGTCGTCATCAGCGACGATACCGCGATCAGTGCATCGTCGATCCGCGTTTCCGTCGCGGGCACCTGGTGCTGCAGTTTCCGCGCCACGAACATGATGGTATCGGACATGATTTCTCCTTCGCCGAAGCGCGAAGCTCCGGTCGCCATGCGTTTGAGCCTGAGAAGCGTCAGCCGGAGATGAGCCGCGTCAGCGCCTGCGCGATGCCGAGCCCGCCGAGGAGACTGAAAACGGCAGCCGCGAGGATCGCCGCCACGATCGCCAGTCTCGCTGAAGAGCCATGATCATGGCTCCCGACCTTCCCGAACGGCAGGCCTGTGCCCCAGGAACCAGCCGGGCCACCCGTGCCGGCCTTCGCCTGCATCGGACCCGACGGATCGCCGTCCGCGAAATCGGATGGCACGAGCGACGGCAGCGGGGGAATATGCACCGGATCATATGTGATCCGATCATATGTCTTTTTGAGACGTGCATAGCGCAGCGCCGCGTCATGGCGATCGGTCGCGCCAAGGATGTTGCGCGCGGTCGTGATGCGCTGGTCGACCGTCGGCTTCGAAATGTCGAGCTCGATCGCGATCTGCTTCGACGTCCTGCGCTCGAGGAGCAGGTCGAGGCAGGCGCGCTGCTTTTCGGTCAGCCGATCCCAGATCGCGCGATCGGCGAGGCTAGAAGATTGCGACCCTTCCATCATGACATTTTCATGACAAAAGCGCCTGCGCACAAGCCTTTAATCGCGCGGGCCGTGCGACTGCCGGCATGGTCCGGTGGCGGCAACGGGCGAGCGAACGCGTTCCTTGCCGGAGCGACAGGCGGTCCGGCACGGCGCGGCGCGCGCCGCCATCATGCGAGGCGCCGGACCCGCGGGTGATCGGAAACAACTCTCAATTTGAGAGTAACCCCACGAATATAATGGAAATATATGGCACGCCGGATAGCCTGAGGGCTCGAATCGCCGCCCGACCAACGGCGTTCGCCACCGCCGGTCCGCCGCCTGGTTGAGAAGGCCCGCGGCCGGCCCTCGATGGGAGCAATGCCGGACCGGCAGGCTTGAGGACGCCGCCCGGCTTGCCAAGGGTCGCCATGCCGACATGCGATGCCGCGCCCGCGCGCGGCTGGATCGAGGTTCCGCGCGCCCGGACGGGCGCATGGGGCGCGCGCCTCGCCCGCGGCGATGCCGCGCTGCCCGCCCGCGCGTCGAGGATGCTCGTCGTCGATCAGGCGTCGCGCGCACGCGAACATGTCGCGCTCCGGTCGATGTTCGCGGCGCGAAAGCGCGTCTTCGTTGACCTCCTGAAATGGGACCTCACGGTGCTCGCCGGCCGATACGAGGTCGATCGCCACGACGGTCCGGGGGCCACCTATCTGATCGTTGCCGATGCCGGCGGGCAGCATCTCGCATCCGCGCGCCTGCTTCCCGAACCCGCGGCGGGCCTCGATCTGTTTTCCGAGCATATATTTGACGGCGGCGCGCCGACGGCCGGAGTTGCCGAAGTGACGCATTTCTGCCTCTCCCCCGATGTTGCCGTCAACGATCGGCGCCGGGCGCGCGACCGGTTGCTGTACGGCCTCGTCGATTATGCTCTGGCGCACCGGATTCATCGCTTCGTCGGAATCGCCGAAGGGCGGTGGACACGCCCGGTCGAGGAGCTGGGATGGACGTGCCGACGCCTCGGCGCAGTGCCGTCCAGCTGCCGGCGAAAGCTGGTGGGGATGATGGTCGACATCGACGCGACGACGCCGGCGAGGCTCGCGCGAGCCGGCGTCGCGGCGCCCACGCCCCCGGGGCGGGCGTCGTGAGCCCGGGCGCGACGATGGAGCGCGTCTACCGCGAGCTCAAGGCGCGCGCCATCCGCGGCGAATTCGCGCCGGGCGAACGCCTCGATCCTTCTCTGCTCGCGCGCGATCTCGGCGCCAGCGCGACGCCGGTGCGCGACGCTCTCCACCGCCTGTCGGGCGAACGGATCATCGACAGCTGGCATCAGGAAGGATTTCGCCAGCCGATCCTCGCCGAGGCGGATCTTCACGATCTCTACCATTGGGCGTCATCGCTGCTGAGCATTGCGCTGGCGCCCCAATTGCCCGACCCGGCTTTGCCCGACACGCTGCGCGGCGAGCAGCGCGACTCCGATTATGCCGCCGACGTCGCCCGCCTGTTCCGCGCAATCGCCTGGCTCAGCAACAATCGCGAACTGCGCTTTGCCCTGGCCAATCTGGTCGAGCGATCGCATGTCTTTCGTGCGGCCGAGCTCCGCGTCGATCCGGAATGCCGCGCGGCGATCGCCGCGATGGACGAGGATTTTCGCTTCCGCCGCTGGAGCGCGCTGCGCGCCAAGATCACTCGTTTTCACCACCGCCGTCTTGCGCTTGCGGGTCGCGTGGTGGCCGCAATGCGCCCGCGCGAACAGCCGCTCGGCTAGCGGGCAGAATATATTCGAACGATATTCGGACTATAAAATTCCTATATCAAATCGCGTGCCTAACCTTCCAGTGCCGCAATCCCGCGGCATCCCAAAGGAGGGTCCCATGGACCGCAATGACTTGATCGAAGACGGCATCGAAGAACTCGGCGTCGCGAGCGTCGAGACGCTCGGCGCGGCACCGCCGTTTCCCGAGGACCAGACGCTGAGCCCGGTTCCCATCGGCGGCGGCATCACCGCCGAATGACCGGACTGGCGGACGCGGCGCTCGCCCGCCGCGTCCGCTTTCTGCCATGGACTACAGCCTTGCTCCCCATATCAGCTACGGCCTCGTCGGCGGCCGCGCGGTCGTCCTCGACCTTGCCGCCGATCGCTATCTGCGCTTCGGCGCGTCCGAAACGGCGACCCTCGCGGCGCTTGGCGCGGGATCCGCCGTCCGGCCTTTCCATGTCCAAAAGCTGCTCGATCGCGGCATCATTCGTTCAGGATCGGGGTCTCCGATCGCGCCCGTCGCGCGGCCGCATCCCGTCGCCAGCGCGATCGAATGCGACACGGCTGGCGGCGGAATTTCGGCGATCGAGGTTTTCGGGGCGAGCGTCGGAGCGCTGCTTGTCATGCGGACGCGGGGGCTTGCCCGGACCATTGCGCGGTGGCGGACGATAAAGGCCCGCGGCGGGCGGGACGGCGTGCCGCTTCGCGATGATCCCGATCGCACGGCCGCCATTGCACGCGGCTTCGCCGAGGCCCGGACCGCGGTGCCGATGCCGCGGCTCTGCGTTCCGGACAGTCTGGCGCTCGCACGCAGCCTGTGGAGGCGCGGCCTCTCGGCCGATGTCTATTTCGGCGTGCAGCTCGAGCCGTTGCTCGCGCACGCCTGGACGCAGGCCGGCGGCCTCATCCTGTCGGACCCGCTCAATATCGCGGCGGATTATACGCCGGTGTTCCGGCTGTGAGCCTGCGGCTCGCCATCGTCGACGCGGCCGCGCTTCCGCGCCGCCTATCCCCGCAAACCAGACGCCTCGCCTCGCTCGGGGCCGCGCGGCTTATAGGCGATGCGTTGACGCCGGCCTCGGCAGGCGAGGGCGCCATTCTGGCGGGCTGGGCTTTCAGACGCGACGGGTTCGGGCCCTGCTCGCAGCTATCCCGCAGCGATATCGAACGGCTCGTGGCGAGCAGGGGGAAATGGGCGCTCGGCGCCTTGTGGGGACATTATCTTCTCGCCTGGATCGACCGCGATAAACGCGTCTGGCTCCTGCGCTCGCCCGTGGACGGACCTCCCCTGTATCACATCGTCTCGTGGCACGGAGCCTGTGCGTTCACCGACCTTGCGCTCGCGCGCGAGCTCGGCTTCGCCCTGGCCGGTCCCGATCCTGCCGCGGTGGATGCCGCGCTCCGCTTTCCCTTCCTCCGCGCGCCGGTCACCGAAATCGCGGGCGTCCGCGAAATTCTTCCTGGCGAAATCGTCAATCTGCACACCGGCGACAGGGAGCAGGGCAGCTGGCTCCCCTGGGACCATAGTCTGCGGCCGCCGCGACGGATCGATCCCGCCGAATTGCGTGGCCTGGTGCGCTCGGTCGTCGGCGCCTGGAGCGGCCGCTTCGGCCGCATCCAGCTGGAATTGTCGGGCGGCCTCGACAGCTCGATCGTAGCGGCCTGCCTTTCGGGCCGGACCGGCGCGTGGCGGGCGCTCACGCTCGCGACACGGGAGCCCGACGGTGACGAGCGGCCCTATGCCCGCGCGGTGATGGCGCAGGCCGGCGTCGAACTCGCCGAGCGGTGGCGTCCGCCCCCTGGCGATCCGCGCCGTGTGCCGGCCCGGCTGCGCGTACGTCCCGGAGGGTTCGGACTGCTTGCCCCAAGCGACAGCCTCTATCTGGAAGCCGCCCGCGCGTTCGATGCCGACGCGATCTTCACCGGCACCGGCGGCGACAATATCTTCGGCTATATCACCTCGGCGGGTCCGATCCTCGATGCGCTCCGCTTCGCCGGCCCCGCCGCGGCGTGGCGCGCCGCCGGCGACCTTGCGCGCCTCGCGCGCGACAACCGCTGGAAGGCGCTTCTTTATGCCGCGCGGCGCGCGCTCCGCACGCCCGCCCCCTGGCCGACCGAGCACGGTCTGCTCACCCGCCGTCACGCCGGCTCGATGCCGGCGCATCCCTGGGCCGAGGGAGCACAGCGGATCGCACCGGGGCAGCGAACCTACGGACTCGCGCTCCTTCTCATGCAGAGTTTCATCAACGCCTACGACCGCGCCCTCGACATGCCGATGATCGCGCCGCTGCTGTCGCAACCGCTGGTCGAATTCGGACTGGGCGTTCAGAGCTGGCAATGGAGCGAGGGCGGCAAGGACCGGGCACTGGCGCGCGCCGCATTCGCCGACATGCTGCCGCCCGAGGTGCTCGCGCGGCGCAGCAAGGGACGCATCCTGTCGATATTTCTGCCGGCCTTCGCGCGCGACCGCGAGCTGCTGCGGCCCTTCCTGCTCGACGGCTGGCTTGCCGGCGCGGGCATCCTCGATCCGGATGCGGTATCGGCGATGCTCGAGCCGGGGGCCGGCGATCCGCTGAGCATCATGCGCGTCCTCGAAGTCGCCGATATCGAATGCTGGGCCCGCTCTGCGGTCGCGGCGGTGCCCGGCGTCTGATCGCTCCGGTGGCGTCCGTGCATCCGTGCCGCATGCGCATCCGCGCCGCTCGCGCAATTGCGAAGGCCGTGCCGGGCGCCCCCGGGGAAGGGCGCCCGGCACGAACCCTAACGCGCGGGGACGGGCAAGGACTGCCCCGCGCGAAGCGCGCGCCAGCGGCGATATTGATCGGCCTTGGCGGGGGCGTCATCCTCCTCGCCCTTGAGCCAGAAGCGATACCAGTCGAGATTGCGCTCGTACGAGGCGCGCTTGTGCGCCGGCTGATATTTGATGTGGAGCTCGTCGGCGAACACGACCATCTCGGCGGGTTTGCCCGCGAGCTTGAGCTTTGTGTGGAGCTCGACGTTGGATTGCACTTCGGACTCGGGAACCTGCATCAGGAGCGGCGTATCGAGCGCGTCGATGTCCCATAGCGACGTGATGAGCTTCCAGCGATCGGGCGCCTTGTCGGGCGGACCGAGCTTCCAGTAATCCTCGAGCACCGCGGTGAAGCCGTGATCGGGGAGCGCATTCATCCAGTAATAGTGCGGCGAAATCTGCCCCGATGCGACCGTCGCCGCGGCGAAGCGCCTCGATTTGCGGATGGCCCAGAGCGCGACCGAGGACCCGAAGCTGAGACCGCCGATGCCCACCCGCGCGGGATCGATTTTGCCTTCCGCCGCCAGACCGTCGAGCGCCGCGCCGATCTTCCGGAGCGCGAGATCGTAGGACCCTTCCATCCCCGCCGATCTCGGTGCCCGCACCGCATCGATGCACAGCACCGCAATGCCATGCTCGACGAGCGGGAGCATCGGAATCTCGTCGCCGGTACCGCCCTTGAGGAAGCCGTCGCACATATAATAGTGTACGACCACCGGGAGCGGGCCGTCGCGGTCTGCCGGCGTGAGCAAATAGCCGGTGAAGCCGCCCTCCCAGACCAGGGGCTCGACCTTCGCCGCGATCCGCGACGCGAGCGCGTGATTGGGCTGCGCGAGGACACGGCTTTCGCCGCCGCTGCGCAGAGCGATGCGCAGCAGGCGAGGGGGCTGAAGTGGCCGTGCATCGGCGCAGTACAGGCTTTCGGCACCGACAGCGCAGCGCGGGGGACTTCCCGGAACCCGCAGCGCGCCGCTGGTCACCGTCAGCCTCGTCGCTGTCCGCGCGCCGACCGTCCAGGACCAGACCGTCTCGCGGGCGCTCCGGTCCAGCTCGAAGAGGAGCAGCGCGTTTTTGCCCGGCCGCCAGGCGAGCGCAACCAGCCTCCCCGAACGGCAGGGCGCCGCGCTGCACGATATCGTGCGGCCATCGGGCTGCGTGACGCTGACGCGCTGTTTCTCCTTCTCGCCCATTATCTCGGCAAGGCGCCCATCGGGCGCCCGGCTCGACAGCCCCTGAACCGGAGCGGGTGGCGCCGGAAGATGCGCCGCGATGTCGGGGGTGAAATGTTTCTCGGTTCGCGGGCTGTTCCAGAGAATGCGCTGATTGTCGAACCAGGGCGAGGAGAAGCGGCGCATGATCCGCCGGCCGTCCTCGATGACCCCGCCCGCGATCGCCTGATTGAGATTGACGCTGCCGTCGACCACCACCCCGTCGCGATAGGCGGAATGCTCCGCCGCCGCGATCGCGTCGCGGGTCGCGCCAACGGTGTAGCGAACCGACGCACCATCCGCCGCGGGCCCGAAATCGACAATGTCGGCGTCGTCGACGATCTCGCGCGTCAGCGGCAGGTCGTCGCGCCAATGCCAGACCGCCGCGACCCCGTCGCGGAGCGCGAGAAAACGAAGGCCCCGGCTGTCGCGATCCCACAGCGGCACCGTCTCGACCGGAACCCCGCTCGCATCGGGGCGGTCGGTGCCGCCGTCGAGGGTCACGACGGTGCCGCCCCCATCGACGTCGATGATTTGCCAGCTCAGCCGCGATATATTGTCCTCCACCGACGGGCGACTGACGCGATAGGCGATCCGGCGCCCGTCGGGCGAGAGCGTCGGAGCGGTGATCTCGGCGACTTCGACGATGTCGCGCGTGGTGACCTTTGCCCGCGCGGCAACGGCCGGGGCGGGCACAGGGGCGACCGGAGTGGAAGGAGCGGCGGCGGCGCTCGTCGCGGCCGCGAGCAGGCTTGCGAGCATCACCATGCGATCACCGCCTGGAGCGCGAGCGTGCGCCCGATCGGGCTGGCCTGTTCGGGGTCGTAACCGACCGCCGAGCCGATCGCCTGGAAGCGGGCGTAGGGTGGATCGCTGTCGAAGAGATTGTTGACGCTGAGTGCGAGGCGGAGCGAGCGACCGCCCGGCGCGAGCTGGCCGACGCGCGCGCCGAGCTGGACATCGACCGTCGTGAAGCTTGCGACCGGCTCTTCGGGAAGGACCGTCCGGTTGCGGTAGCGCCCGACATGATTCACCCCGATCGAGCCGTCGATGGCGCCGATCGAGATCCCCGCCTGACCGCGCAGGCGCAGCTTCACCGGGTTGCCGAGCGTGCCGACCACATTGTTCGGCGCCGCCGCTTCGACGAGCCGGTTGTCGATCTCGAAGAGGCGGCTGCCGCCGATCGCGAGCCGGATCGCCGCTTTGCCGAGCTGCCGGCTGTAGCCGAGGTCGAAATCGAGACCGCGCACGCGCGACGAGCTGAGGTTGCGCGTACGCACGTCGAGGATCGCGCGTATGTCGCCAGGCGCGGCGCCCACCGGATTCGAGAAGTTCGGACCGGTGAAATAGGCATTGAGCGAAGCGAGGTCGGGATTGTCGGTGATCAGCGGCGCATAGAGGTCGCGCCGCACGAGGAAATTGCGGAATTCGGCCGAGCCCGACGCGATGCGTCCCTTGTAGGCGATATCGAAATAGGTGAGCGACACTTTGACGCCGGGGAGAAAGGCGGGTTCGAGATCGGCGCCAGCGGTCCAGCTTGTCGCGGTTTCGGGGCCGAGGTCGGGGCGGAAGCCGAAGAGCGCCAATACCGTCGACTGGCCCGTCGGCGACGCGGGGTCGTCGACGCGCAGCGTCTGGTAGCGCGCATTCGCGGTGCCGACGAGTTCGTCGAAAAAGGGCGCGCGAAACGAGCGTCCCCACGAAGCGCGCAGCGCGAAACCGTCGACGGGGATCCAGCGCGCGCCGACCTTCGGATTGGTGGTGTCGCCGACGTCGGAATAATCCTCATGGCGCACCGCCGCCGAGAGGCCGAACCGGCCCGGGAAGCGCGCGCCGGCGTCGAAGACCGGAACGGACAGCTCGCCATAGGCCGCGCGTACGACGCGCTTGTCGGGAAGTCCCGGTATGCCGTCGGTGCGCGGCGCGTCGAACGCGAGGTCGCTCAGCTGGACATAGGTCAGCCGGTCGCGGCGATATTCGGCGCCGATCGCGAGCTTTGCGTCGCCCGCGGGCAATCGGAACAGCGTGCCGTCGGCGCGTAGAGCCGCGGTCCACACCGTAAAGCGCGTATCGACGCCGAGGCTGCCGCGCAGCCGGTCGATCAGCGCCGGATCGTTGACGGCGCCGTCGCCGAACGGATTGAGCGCGGTCGCCGTCGTCGACGCCGCACCTGCGCGGGGCAAACGCAGGAAGTGGATGAGGTTGACGCCGTCATAATGTTCGCGCTGCACGCCGTAGCCGCCCGAAAACTCGATCTGCCAGTTTCCGATATCCGCGCGCGCGCCCGCCGCCGTGTTGAGCGCCCGGACCCTGCCCCGAACTCCCTCTGGCCCGAAATCGGCCGACGGATCATAATAGACGGTCACCGGTTGGCCCGTGCCGATCGGATCGACATAATAGGGATTGGCGCTGGTCACCGTGATCGGAACCGTGCCGTTGAGACGGCGGCGCGCCTCGAAGCTGCGGTCGGCATAGAGACCGTGCGCGAAGACCGACAGGCTGTCCGAAAGCCGCTGCTCGATGCCGAGGTAGCCGCTCGCCGATCGCTGCTTCGGCAGGATGTCGATATTGCGCCGCGCGTCGCCGCGGTTGAAGCCGGTACTCGGGATGAGGTCGCCGGGGGTGAGACCGGTGCCGTCCTGCCCGCGCGGGATCAGGAAGCGCTGCCCGTTCGCGGCGACGATCGTGCCCGGAACATTATAGTTGGACCGAAGATCGGGGCCCCCGAAGGGGCGCAGATCTTCGGTTGCAAAGCGGCGCTGGCTCGAAGCGAGCGCGCCGCGGCGGTTATATTCGGCGGCGACGACGAGATTCCCCGTCGCCCATTTCGTCCCGAAGATCTGTCCCGCCTGGACTTCGCCATAGTCGCCGTCAGCGGTTCCGACGCGCAGTCGCGTCTCGGCGCCCTCGAACCGGTTTCGGAAACGAATATTGACCACGCCCGCGACCGCATCGGATCCGTAGATCGCCGATGCGCCGTCGGTCAGGATTTCGACCCGCTCGATGAGCGTGGAGGGGACGAGCGAGAGATCGGCGAACGCCCCCGATGCGCCGCCGAGCGCGGGGCGGGCGCCGTCGAACAATGTGAGCGTCGCGCCCGGGCCGAGCCCGCGCAGGTTGAGACCCGTCCCGAAGCCGATGTTGCTGATCGCATTGCCGCGCCCGCTCATGCCGATATTCGCCTCGGTCGGTCCGCCCGAGAAATTCTGCGGGATCGTCTGGATGAAGTCGGCGAGCGTGCCTCGGCCGCTGCGGTCGAGCGCGTCGCGGTCGATCGTCGTCACCGGCGATCCTGTGGGGCCGGCGCCGCGAATGCGCGTTCCGGTGACGACGATCGCTTCCTCCGCGGACGAGCCTTCCGCTCGCGCCGCGCCGTCGGTTGTCGCTGCGTCCGCGACCCTGCCGTCCCGTCGCTCGCGCAGGACGAGCGCGCCTTCGACGCGTTTGGCGACCAGCCCGGTGCCCGAAAGGAGGCGCTCGAGCGCGACGTCGGGGGGCAGGCGATCATGGACTTCGGTGCTGCGACGACCTTCGAGCAGCTTTGCCGCCGCGATGACGTCGAGGCCCGAGACCCTGGAATATTCACGCAGCGCGTCGGTGAGGCGCTGCGCGGCGATATCGTAATCGGCCGCTCCGGTCTGCGCCTGCGCGCTCGGTATCCCCACCGCCAGGCCGCTTCCGGCCCCGAGCAACGCCGCCAGATATAGTCTCTTCATCAAACCCTCCCTTGCAGCCGAATTCTGGCTGTCTGGGTGGCTCGATGACGCGGGGAGTCTCAGCCCCCCGTTTTTTTTATGGACGCTTGAGAATGGGGCCTTCCGGTCCGCTCTCGACCCCGAGATCGAGCGCGGCGGCCAGCTTGCGCGCGAGCGCGTCGCCGTCGCCGATCTCGAATCGCCCGCTCACCCGAAGGGCGGCAAGCGTCGGGTCGGCGAGGCCGATCTTGCGGGCATTGACCCGGTTGGCGCGATCGAGGATCGCGCCGAGCGGAAGATTGTCGGCGTCGAGCTTGACCGCCGCGACGGGGCTGACCATCGCCGGCACGCGGCGCGGACCGTCGGAGCCCACCTCGGCGCTTTCGCCGGGCGCGAGGCGGAGCGGCAGCCGGTCCGCCGGACCGCCGGCCACTTCGACCGAGCCCCTGATCAAGTGGATGCGGGGCGCGGGGCCGCGCATGTCCACCTCGAAGACGGTCCCGAGCGCGGTCGTGACCGACGTTCCCGCGATCACGCGGAACGGCCGGCTTGTGTCGTGCGCGACGGCGAAGCGGGCCCGGCCGCCGGTCATGCGGACGATGCGTTCGCCGTCCGTGAACCGCGCCTCGATCGCGGCGCCGTCGAGCAGCGCGACCAGGGTGCCGTCGCCGAGACGCCGTTCGCTCGTCGCGCCGGGCGCGGCGATGACCGGCCTTGCGGCGTCGCGGCCGATCGCCATCCAGACGAAGCCTGCGGACAGCGAGAGAATGACGACCGCGGCGATCGCCCATTGCTGGCGGCGTTTATGCCGCTCTGCGTCATGCCCGCGCGCGAGATCCGCAACGAGATCGGCGGGAATTTGCGAGGAGGATTCGAAATCGCGGCGCAGCGCCGCATAGGTTCTCGCATTGACCGGATCGCTGTGCCAGGCGTCGAAGGCGGCGCGATGCTGGTCGGCATCGGGCCCCTCCATCAGTGCAAGCCAGTCTTCGGCACTGCGTCGGCCGATCATCGGCCGTCCTGCCGCGAGCGGCGGATCGCCCCGAGCGCCTTTGCCATCTGCTTTTCGACGCCTTTCACGCTCATCCCCTGTGCGGCCGCAATCTCCTCATAGCTGAGGCCCTCGATTCGGTGCATCAGGAAAATAGTCCGGGTCTTGGGCTTGAGGCGCGCCACGACGTCGGCGAGGCGACGGATCGTGTCGCGCGCCTCGAGCGCGGCATGCGGGTCGGGGCCGGCATGCTCCTCCTCCTCGAACGGACGATGATCGGCCTGCATCCGGCGCCCGTCGGCGCGGGCGCGCTCGGCGAGCAGGTTGCGCGCCGTCTGAACGAGATAGGCGGCCGGCCGGTCGATCAGCGTCGCGGCCGCGCCGCGGCTCTGCGCGAAACGGCGAAAACATTCCTGTACCAGGTCGCCGACATCCTGTGCCGGTGCGCGGCGGCGCAAATAGCGGGTCAGCTCGGGGCCATGGGCGGCATAGACAGCCTCGACGCGGACGCCGGCGGTGAAGCCGCGCCATTCATCGGGTGGCAGCGGATCGCCTTCGGCGATACCGCGTCCGCTGTGATCCTCGTCCAAATCCATCGCCTCCGCCTTCCCGCGCATCGGCGGAAAGGCGGCTTTGAAGCCGGGTGTTAAGAATAAGCTTGAGGCTTACGCCGCAGCCTTTGGCCCGGAGGCTTGAACATGCGCAGCGGCCACCCGGCAGGATGGCAATGGGGATCTGTCTCAAGCGGGCTTCTTACGACCCGGCATCGCGCGCCTCGGGCCCGATGCCCGCCCAGCATAGCTCGCCGGTGCGACAGGACAAGAGTCCGTGAGAAAATTGGTCGGGATCGGACCATGATCCGGCGTCGATCGCCCTGACCGCCGATCGGGGCCGGCCGCGCTGTCGGGGACGCGGCGATAATCCGGACCCCCATCCCGAAATGCCGCAATCTCTGGCGACCCCCGATGGCCGGCGGGCGAAGCCCGGGCTGATGGGCGCGGCCAGAAGGGGCGCACACTGGCGGCGCGCGGCGCCGCCAGAGGTCGCGCGCTTGTCCTGGGGCCCGCGCGGGCGCTCCCGGCTCGCCGCAGACGCGGCGGCGGCTAGGCCCATGCCCGCACGCACGCCGCCGCGTCTGCGGCTCGCCGGGGGCGCCATTGTTCTCGCCCTGCGGGCGGGCAGGACGATGTATCGGCGACGACCGCCGACGATGCCGGATTGCGCGAGGCGCGCCTGCAGGGCCGACGGGTCGACTTGCCGGCGAGGCCGCCGCTGATGACGCCGCGCGGTACCCCGCGCGGCGGCGCCTTGGCAGGGCCGGCACCTCGGACATCGGTGCGGGCGGCGCACGGCCATGGGACCGCCCGGCCGTCCCGCAAGCCGCGCTGCGCGCGGCTCCTCCACTGGCGTTGCGGCCCTGCGGGTGCGGAACGGCCTCGGGAGGCGGTCCCCTTGTCCGCGGGTTCGCCGCCCGCCCCGCTGTCCGGGGCCGGCCGCGGCGGATTTTGGTCAGGACGAGACGCACCGATGGCTGCCAGCCCCTATTCATCGCATTGTGCCGCTGCGCAGGAGGGCGCGCGGGCGAAGGCCCGCGCGGGGCGCGGCGGCGCGCACGCGGGCGCGCCGCGCGGCAAGGAGCGGCGCACCGCCGCCGCGCCGCGTGCCTCGCTGTACGACGAGGTGACGGGCCGTATCGTCGCCGAACTCGAAGCGGGGCGCGTCCCTTGGGTGCAGCCGTGGGACGCCGCCGCCTTTGCGCCGGGGCTGCCGAAAAATGCCGACACGCGGCGCAGCTATTCGGGAATCAATATCCTGATCCTCTGGGCCGAGGCGGCGCGGCGCGGCTTCTCCGCGCAAGGCTGGCTGACCTTCCGTCAGGCGCTCGGCGCGGGCGGGGCGGTGCGCAAGGGCGAGAAGGGCACGACGATCTTCTACGCCGCCCGCTTCACGCCGAAAGAGGCGGCGGGCGACCCTCGCGGAAGCGACCATGGCGCTGGTGCGGCGGGTGCGGCTGGCGCGGACAGCGGCGGCACGGCAGCGGGCGGGGCGGGGAAGGGCGGCGCGGGCGAAGGCGGCGCGGTGCCGTTCCTGAAACGTTTTACCGTGTTCAACGTTGCGCAGTGCGAGGGCTTGCCCGAACGCTGCACCCGCGCCGACGTGCTGTTGCCGCCCCGCGAAGTCATCCCGCACGCCGAGGCGCTGATCGCCGCGACGGGCGCCGATATCCGTATCGGCGGCAACGAGGCCTGCTACTGCCCCGGCGGCGATTATGTCGCCCTGCCGCCGCAGCAGGCGTTCCGGCAGCAGATCGACTATTACCGCACCGCGCTGCACGAGCTCGGCCACTGGACCGGCCACCCCTCGCGGCTGGGCCGCGACCAGACGGGCGGCTTCGCGAGCGCCGCCTATGGGCGCGAGGAGCTTTGCGCCGAGCTTGCGAGCGCTTTCCTCTGCGCCGCGCTCGGGATCAGGCCGACCGTGCGCCACGCCGACTATATCGGCGCGTGGCTCGCCATCATGCGCGTCGATACGCGCGCGATCTTCAGGGCGGCGAGCCACGCCAGCAAGGCCGCCGACTATCTGCTCGCCTTTGCGCCCGGTGGCGCGCAGGACGCGGCCGCGACGGGGGAAGGGCAATGAGCCTCCTTCCCGCCGCTCTGCGCTTCGCGCTCAACGTCAACGGCCACGCGGCCCGCCTTCATCGCGCCCGCGACACGGCCTTCGATCCGTGGCCGGTGGTCAAATTCTTCAATCCCGTCGGCGCCGCGACGTGGCTCGCAACCGAAATCGACGCCGACGGCGACACGCTGTTCGGGCTCGCCGATCTCGGCTTCGGCTGCCCCGAACTCGGCTGTTTCTCGCTCGCCGAAATCGCCGCCGTGCGGCTTCCCTTCGGCCTCGCCATCGAACGCGACGCCTGTTTCGATCCGCTCGGACCCTTGTCCGACTGGACCGAGGCGGCGCGGCGGCTCGGCTCGATCAGCCTCGCGGAAAAGGCGCTGCTGCGCCGCAAGCTCGACCGGCTTCTGCCCGACCCGTCCCCCGATTCCGAAGCGAAGGCGGGCGGCGCGGGCAGCTGACGCGGCGGCGCGTTTCGCCGTCATCGAAAGCCGGTCCCCGAGGACAATCCCTAGCAAGGAACCGGAGACCGGCACCCCTGACTGGAGTGACTCATATGAAACTCGATTTTATCGATCTCGACAAGCTGTCGATTGCGAAGACCAATATGCGCGGCAAGGGCAAGGACCCCGACATCGCCGACATTCTGCCGAGCATTCGCGCGCGCGGCATCCTCGTGCCGCTGCTCGTGCGGCCCAACTGCGCCGAAGGCCGGTTCGAGATCGTCGCCGGACGCCGCCGCTTCACCGCCGCCAACGCCGTCGTGCGCGAGGGCGGCGCGGTCGGTCCGCTGCCTTGCGCCATTCTCGATGCGGGCGACGACGCCGGCGCGCTCGAAGCGTCGATGCTCGAAAATCTCGCGCGCGTCGCGCCCGACGAGGTCGGGCAGTGGGAAGCCTTCGTCGCACTCGTGAAGGCGGGGCGCAGCACCGACGAGGTCGCCGACACCTTCGGCTTCGAGCCGCAAACGGTGAAGCGCATCCTTGCGCTCGGCAACCTCGTGCCGCGCATCCGCACGCTCTATCGCGGCGGCGAGATCGACGCGGCCACGGTGCGCCACCTGACCCTCGCCACGAAGAGCCAGCAGAGCGCATGGCTGGCGCTGTTCGACGACCGCGACGCCTATTGTCCGACCGGCCATCAGTTGAAGGCGTGGCTGTTCGGCGGCAGCGCGATTGCGGTGTCGCGCGCGCTGTTCGACGTCGCGGCGAGCGGCGCGGCCATCGTCTCCGACCTGTTCGGCGAGGACGGTTTCTTCGCCGACAGCGACCAGTTCTGGACGCTCCAGATGGCCGAGATCGAGGCGCGCAAGGCGGCCTATATCGAGGTGGGATGGAGCGATGTCGTCGTGATGGCGAAGGGCGACTGGTTCCGCTCGTGGGACTTTGCCCATGCGCCCAAGCGCAAGGGCGGACGCGTCTATGTCGAGGTTCGCGACAATGGCGAGGTCGGTTTTCACGAAGGCTTTCTGACCGCGAAGGAAGCCGCGCGCGGCGAGCGTAGCGCGTCCGGCTCCGAGGCGAAGCCGGTCCGCCCCGAGGTCACATCGGCGATGAACGCCTATATCGACCTTCATCGCCATGCCGCCGTGCGCGCCGATCTCGCGCGGCACGGCGGGGTCGCGCTGCGCGCGATGCTAGCGCATGTCATCGCGGGCTGCGGCCATTACCGCGTCGATATCGAGGCGCAGCGTGCGCCGAAGGAGGATATCGCCGAAAGCGTCGAAACCGCGCCGGGCGAAGTCGCCTTCGATGCGCAGCGCCGCGCGGTGCTTGCCGTTCTCGGCTTCGATGCCGAGACGCCGACCGTGACGGCGGCGCCGGGGCACCGGCCCGCTTTCGCGGGCGTTTTCGCGCGCCTGCTCGAGCTTCCCGATCCGGTGGTGCTCGAGATTCTGGCGATCGTGATGGGCGAAACGCTGATGGCGGGTCACGAGGCGGTCGAAGCGATCGGCAGCCATCTGGGGACCGATATGCGTCGCCACTGGTACGCCGACGCGGCCTTTTTCGACCAGCTTCGCGACCGCGAGATCCTGCTCGCCATCGTCGGCGAGGTCGCGGGCGAGGCCGTGGCGCGCGCCAATGAAAAGGAAAAGGCGAAGGCGCTGAAGACGATCATCGCCGATCATCTCGACGGTACGAACGGGCGCGAACGGATCGCGCCCTGGGCGCCGCGCTGGATGGCGTTTCCGCCCGCAGCCTATTCGGCGCGCGGCGGGGTCGGGAGCGTGCAGGCTCACGCGCGGTGGAGCGCCGATCTCGAAGCGATGATCGATGGCGAGGTTGCTCCCCCGGGCGGTGCCGGGGCGGGAGCCGTCGATACGGTGCCCGACGCGGGGACGGACGCCGAAGCGCCGCCGCTCGCGGCCTGACCGGGAGGCGGGCGGCGCGCCGCCCGCCTCATCGCGCGTTTTGATCGGGACTGGCGGCGGGCGCTGCCGTAAGGCGCACCCATCGCGCCGTTCCTCGCCGCTGACGCGGCTCGGAACGGCGCGATGGTTTTTTCGGGCGCCGCTGCCGCGGCGGCCGGTGAAAAAAAGCGGCGCGGGGATCGCTCCCCGCGCCGCAGACGATGATCGGATCATCGCCCCTGTTGCCGAAGAAACGCGGGGTCGCGTGCGCTTCTCCGGTCGAAGCTTTGTCGCGGGCGCCCTTGCCGCGTGCGGCACGATCCGGATTGTACGGAAACGCCAAAAATGAAGCCGGCGCGCTCGCGCCGATCCGCGCCGCTCCTGTCGTGGCGCCGTCAGGCGAGAAGGCGGCGCAGGAAATAGATGCGGAACAGATCGAGCAACGCCTCGGCGGCGTCGTCGTCCTGGGCGTGTGCGGTGACCCTGATCCCGCCCTCTGCGAGCGGCGTGAACTCGAACGGGTGCAGTCCGGTCAGCCGCAGCGCGGCGGGATCGAGCCCGTCGCGGCGCAGCGCGGCATGCGCGGCATCGTCGATCGCGAGCCCGACCCAGATGCCCGCGCTGCGCGCCGCGATCGTGCCGGGATCGCGGACCTCGTCCGCGATCACAAATTCAGCTTTTCCGTCCACCCCATGCTTTCCCTGTTTTTGCACCGTCGCGCGCTGGCAAGACCGGTCGCGGGCCTGCGCCCCTGCCTCGCGACTCCGGTCGTTCGCTGCCCCGCCTTTGCACTTTTTGCGCGCAGCGCGCCAAGCGAGTTTCGATGAAGCGTTCAGCAAAATTTCTTTGCCTGTTTCGCTCGTCCTCGCCGCCGGCCATCCGGAGCCGGATGCGCGGGGATGGCCGGGCGCGAACCGGCGCGCAACGCGCGGCCCCTGCGCTTTTTTCCCCGCCCGCTGGCGCGGGCTCCTCGCGCCGCCGCGTGCCGCGGCCAAAAAAGCGCGGTCCGCGCGTCCTCCGCTGGCGCTCCGGCCCTGCGGGTGCGCGTCGTTTCCCGGGCGCCCGGCCTTGTCCCGCCCACGCTCCGGAGATGGTCTCCGGCAGCGATGAAGGAGACGAACAATGGCAGCCATCGGCTTTGTGAACGGCACCATCGAAAAGGGTTTCGCTGGCCAGCTGAAGACGCTCTCGATCCGCGCGAGCATCGAAATCAGTCCGAACCGCGGCAAGGCGAACGAGACGCAGCCCGATTTCCGGGTCTTTTCGGAAGGCGTCGAGATCGGCGCGGGCTGGGTCCGCACCGGTGAAATGTCGGGCAAGACCTATGTGTCGCTGAGCCTCGCCGCGCCCGAATTCGGACCGCGCCGGCTCTATGCGAACCTCGGCCGTGCCGCCGGGCAGGACGACGACGACACCTATGCCGTCATCTGGAACCCGGCCGACTGACGGGCTCGACCCCGCATCCGCGACGGCGGGTGCAGGGTTACCCTTTTCCTTGTCGCCGCGCGATATTCGGCTAGGATTCCGAAGGCCATGAAGACCGATCTCGACTATCTCCCCGAGCGCAAGAAGCGCGATCTCGAACGCATCGTCGAAATCCTCTTCGCCGAGTTCGAGGACGCGACCGCGCTCGCGACCCAGACGTGGAAGAAGCAGGGGCGCATCCTCAAGGTGATCCTCTACGGCAGTTATGCGCGCGGCGACTGGGTCGCCGATCCCAAGGGCGGCTATTATTCGGATTATGACATTCTCGTCGTCGTCAACGACGACCGGCTGACCGATCCCGTCGATTACTGGTACAAGGCCGAGGATCATTTCCTGCGCGAATATGGCATCACCAAGCGGCTGTCGGCGCCGGTCGGACTGATCGTGCACAGCCTCGGCGACGTCAATTTCCAGCTCTCGCGCGGGCGTCCCTTTTTCATCGATATCGTGCGCGACGGGATCGTCCTCTACGAACTCGGAACGCAGTCGTTCGATCCGCCCAAGCCGCTGTCGGCGAAGGTCGCGCGCGAGGAGGCGCAGCAGTATTTCGAGACTTGGTTTACCAGTGCGAGCCAGTTTCTTGCGATGGCCAAATTTGGAATTGGCCAAGGGTACAACAACATTTCCGCATTCCAGCTGCACCAAGCGACCGAGCATTTTTATCATACCGTGCTCAACACACTGACGCTGTATTCGCCCAAATCGCACAAGATCAATTTCCTGCGCGACAGGGCCGAAGACATTGCGCGCGACCTCATTCCGGTGTGGCCGCGCGACGAGAAATTTGCGCGGCGTTGCTTCGAATTGCTCCAGCAGGCCTATGTCAACGCGCGCTACTCGCCACATTACGAGATTAGCGAAGAGGAGCTCGCGTGGCTCGTCGAGCGCATCGAGATGCTGCAGGCGGAAGTAAAAGCCATAGCCGAGAAGCATTTTTTGGATAACGTCGCGCCATGAGCGCAGCGAGCGAGACAGCCAGCACGACACCAGATCGAAAAATCGCGCTGCTGATCGATGCCGATAACGTCTCGCACGCCAAGATCGGCGAAATGCTGGCCGAACTTTCCAAATATGGCACGGCCAACATCCGCCGCGCTTATGGCAATTGGGCGAGCGATGGTCTCAAGGGCTGGAAGGACAAGCTCCACGATTTCGCGATCCGGCCGATCCAGCAATTCAACTATTCGAGCGGCAAGAATGCCACCGACATCGCGCTCGTGATCGACGCCATGGAACTGCTCTATACCCAGAAGCTCGACGCCTTTTGCCTCGCTTCGAGCGACGCCGATTTTACCCCGCTGGTCATGCAGCTACGCGCCAATGGCCATGAGGTCTACGGTTTCGGCGAGCGCAAGACCCCGAGCCCGTTCGTCAACGCCTGCACGGCCTTCCTCTATCTCGACAGCCTTGAAGGCGGCGCGCCGGAAGCACCGCGCGCGGTTGCCAAGAAGCCGCCATCGAAGGCCGCGCCCAGCGCAAAGGCGAAGGCGGGAAATGAAAAGATGGGCGACAGGTCGCTTGCGATGGACACGAAGTTGGTGACGATCCTGCGAGGCGCGGTCGAGGCGACGGCGCGAGAAGATGGCTGGGCATCGATGTCGGCAGCTGGCAGCGCGGCCAAGCGGCAGGCCCCGATCGATCCGCGCAATTATGGCGCAAAGAACTTTCCGGCTCTGTTCGCCGCGACCGGCCTTTTTGACATTGTGAAGGCTGAAAACGGCCACAGCTTTGTAGCCGACAAGCGCAACAAGGACCGCGCCAAAACGCCGGCGCCCTGAGCGCATACCGCGCGGGGGATCGATTTTTCTCTCCTGCTTTTTCGATCCTCCCGCGATCCGCACTGGGCGGTCATGACTTTCCGCGCGTCACTCAATGACGCTGCTGGAAGGATGCCCGATCATGGCAAAGCCGATCGACGACAGCCCCGAAGCCCGCGCGGCGCGGGCGCGCCGCGAAAGCCCTTTTCTCGACCCCGGCCAGGCGGCCCATTATCTTGGCCTGACCGAGCGCACACTTCGTGCCTATCGCAAGAAGCAGACCGGACCCGAGTACCGGCGGCACGGCAACAATGTGCGCTATCATATCGACGATCTCGATGCATGGTCGCGGCGACCGCGGCGGGCAGGCGACGATGCTTGACCGGCGAGCCGCACTTCGCGCCGGATTGATCGCCGCGCTCATCTTCGGGCTCGCGGGCACGGCGATGTCGCCTCCCGCTCCGCGCTTCGTCTGGAATGTAAGCGAAAGCGCGCCCGTCGGGCTCTGGTACGTTACCCCCGATGCTTCGCCGGGGCGCGGCGACTCGGTGGCCGCGAGGCTGGCCGTGCCGTGGCGCGAACTCGCTGCCCGGCGCCATTATCTTCCGTCGAATGTCCCGTTGATCAAGCGCGTCGCAGCGAGCGACGGCGGCAGAATTTGCGCCGCGGGCAATGCGATTAGCATCGACGGAACGGCGGTTGCAATGCGTCGCCGCTTCGACGGTGCAGGACGTCCGATACCCGGATGGAGCGGCTGCCGGACGCTCGGCGCCGACGAGTTTCTGCTCCTCATGGATGCCGAAAACTCGTTCGACGGCCGCTATTTCGGACCGACCACCCGGCGTGACATCATCGGCAAGGCGATCCCGCTATGGGTGCGTTGAGAGCGCTTCTCGTCGCGATCGCGCTGCTCGCGGCGAGCCCCGCGCGCGCCGATCCGGTCGTGCAATGGCGGCCCCATATCGCCGAAGCATCGGCCCGCTTCGGCGTTCCGGTCGAGTGGATCGAGCGCGTGATCCGCGCCGAAAGCGGCGGCCGGACAGTACTGCGCGGCAGGCCGATCACGAGCCACGCGGGGGCAATGGGGCTCATGCAGTTGATGCCGGGAACATGGACGTCGATGCGTGGGCAACTCGGTCTCGGCGCAGATCCGCACGACCCACGCGACAATATTCTCGCCGGAACATATTATCTCAGGCTCATGTATGACCGCTTCGGTTACCCCGGTCTGTTCGGGGCCTATAATGCCGGGCCGGGGCGATACGCGGCCTACCTCGCGGGCCGCTCGCGCCTTCCGGCCGAAACGATCGCCTATCTCAGGGCGGTGTCCGGCGCGGCGCCGGAATTTCGCGCAAGTCCAGAGTCCGCGGCATCGGTTCCCGGAGTGGCGTCGCCCGACGGATCGATGAGCAAACGCCCGAATGATCCACATGCCGAAATATTCTTCATCCATCGGCCGCAGCGCTGAGCCGGGAGGGGGTTGGGCTCGTCTCGGCAAGTCCGAGCATGACGGGCGCCGAAGCGGCTTTCAAGGCCGGCGGCCCCTCCAATTTGCTGCGCAAATCGGTTCCTCCGCCGCCGCTTCGCGGCGCCTCCGCTACGCTCCGGCGGCCCTGACAGCCGCTCCGCCGCCCGTCGTAGAGGGAAGGTCCTCGAACGGTTCGGGGCGAAGAAAGGAGCATGTCATGGGCGTTTTTCAGAACATCGGCGTCGCGTCGGATCGCGTGTATTCATCACTGGTTTCGGGGTTGGAAGTCGAATTCGGACATGGCGCGGGAAGAGCATTGGCGCAGCGGTTTCTGGCGGCCGAGGAGATCGATTTTCACTGGGAAGCGAGGCTGCAGGAGCGCTGGATCGGCGCCTACGCGGGCATCGATGAAGATGATATCGAACTGGACCGGATCGCGATCCTGGGTCTTCTCGATGGCGAATATTTCATAGCCACGATGATCGTCGATGGCGACGGGATTGCGCACGGCATGATGGGAAGGCGCGCGTTCGTGAGCGAGAAAGCGGCGCGCCGTGCTTTCACGGATGCATGACAGCCATCTTCTTCCCCGAGGTGGCGCCCGCACGCGGCGCCGCCTCTTTATCCATGGGCGGGACGGGGGCGAGGGGGGCGAATATGGCAGGAATGGGCGAGAGAGGGGAAGGAGCGCGGATAGCAAGATAGAAGCAATATCTCGCGATATTGTAAGCCATTGTCTGCACATCTTTCTTTCGCCGCTTTCGCGAGACACGCTCCGGTGGTGCGAGACAGTCGGTCCGAGATCGACGGATTTCCGCGCCTCGGCCGCGCATTTTGCGAGACAAATCATTGCGGCCCGCCGATTTGCTGGATTGGCGGCGGAGGCGGTTAGCCCGGCGTGGTTCGGGGCGTGAACGAAGACGACTTCACGCCGCGTCTGGGACGCATCGGGGCGCGCGGCCGGGAAGCACGATATCTCGCGCTTGTCGTCAAGGCGACCCGCCGGCTCGGCAAAAAAGCTGCCAGGCGAAGTGGCTTTGAAGGCAGTCGGATCGGGCGCGGCGCAAGCATTGCGCGAGTGCTCCGATCGCGCCCGCAGACGAGCTCCCGTTCGCGGCGCGCGGTCGTCAAATTCCGTCTGGTCAAACTCGCCGGGACCGGCTTGGCCGGAGCGAAGGCGCATCTGCGTTACATCCAGCGCGATGGCGTCACCCGCGAGGGGGCACCCGGTGCGCTGTACGGCGCCGAACAGGATGTCGCCGACGGAGCAGCTTTTCTCGGCCGCTCGGGCGGTGACCGTCATCAGTTCAGGATCATCGTCGCGCCGGAAGATGGCGACCAGCTTCCCGATCTCAAACCCGTCATCCGCCGCTTGATGACGCAGATGGAAGAGGATCTCGGCACCAGGCTCGACTGGGTAGCTGTCGATCATTTCAACACGGGCCATCCACACAGCCACGTCATGCTGCGCGGCAAGAATGACCGCGGCGCCGATCTGGTTATCGCCCGCGAATATATCAGCCACGGGCTGCGTCATCGGGCGAGCGACATTCTCACGCTCGACCTCGGGCCGCGTACCGACCTCGAGATCGAGGCGCGGCTGCGTGCCGATACGGACGCCGAACGTTTGACCCCGATCGACCGCCAGCTGCTTCGCGAGATGACTCCCGAACGTCTTGTCGTGACGCACAATACGGATGCCTTCGAGCAGACGTTGAGGGCAGGGCGTTTGCGGAAGCTTGCGCGGATGGGACTCGCGACGCATCTTGGCGGCGATAACTGGCAATTGGACGGCGATCTTGCGGGCAGGCTTCGCCGCATCGGCGAGCGCGGCGATATTATCCGCACCATGCAGCGCGAACTGACCGCGCGAAATCTCGATCTTGCGTCGGCCGACCGCGCGATATTCGACCCGACTGTTCCTGGCGTCGGGCCGGTGACCGGCCGCGTGCTTGCGCGAGGGCTCTCCGACGAGTTTCGCGACCACAATTATCTGCTTGTCGACGGCGTGGACGGGCACACCCATTATATCGAGATCGGGAAGGGAGCTGACGTGCCGCCGACGCCCGAAGGCGCCATCGTCCAAATTTCAGCGCGCAACGGCGGCGTTCGCCCAGTCGACAGGACAATTGTCGAGATCGCCGCGGCTAACGGCGGGATATATTCCGTCGATGCGCATTTGCGTCGCGATCCGAGTGCGAGCGAAGCCTTTGCCGAAACGCACGTCCGGCGCCTCGAAGCCATGCGCAGGATCCTGCGCAGCATCGATCGCAATCCGGACGGAAGCTGGATCATTGCCGCAGATCATTTGCGACAGGTCGAGGCATTCGAAAAGCGGATGCTCGCCGACCACCCGGTCGAGGTTGAAATGCTGTCTGCAATATCGATCGAGAAACTGCCGTCGATGGAAGCCGCGACGTGGCTCGACCGTGAGCTCGTCGCGGAGGCGCCAGTCGCGATCCGGGAGGCCGGTTTTGGTCGTGAAGTGCGCGCCGCCCAAGCGTTACGCCGGCAGTGGTTGCTCTCCGAGAGGCTGGCGGAAGACGAGGGTGGCAAGATTGTCTATCGCCGCGACCTGCTTGCCGTGTTGACGCGCCGCGAATTGCTTCGGATCGCCGGGCAAATGGCGGAGCAGCTTGCCAAGCCCTTCGCGGAAGCGAAGGCGGGCGATCGAGTTGCCGGGCGCTTGCTGCGGTCAGTTGAAATGGCGAGCGGGCGATATGCGGTCGTCGAACGGTCGCGCGACTTCACCATGGTCCCTTGGCGGCCTGTGCTCGACCGGCATGTCGGCAAGCCGATCTCCGGCATCGTGCGGGAAAACGGTATCAGCTGGTCTGTTGGTCGGCAGCGCAGCGGGCCGGCCATTTCATGACCTCGACGTCCATGCCCGTCAAAGCATGTGTTCTGCCGCCAGGCGAAGCGCTCGGCGCCGAACATGCGCCGGAGCGGCTTCTTCCTCTGAGCTTAGGACAGTCGATCACGGTCGTACCGCTGCCGATTGCCTTCGATCTCTTCCAGGTGCTCACTCGCCCAAATGCCTAGCGCGTGGAGCGGTTTAGCCAGAGAATGGCCAAGATCGGTAAGCGCATACTCGACCTGAGGCGGCACGGTCGGATAGACGGTCCTGCTGACCATGCCATCGCGCTCAAGGGCTTTTAGCGTCCGGGTGAGCATCTGCTGCGAGATGCCCCCGACGGTACGCTTGATGTCGTTGAAGCGGCGCGGGTGATCGATAATCACCATGACGACCATCACGGTCCATTTGTCGCCGACGATTGTGAGAACGTCACTCATCTTGCGGCAGTGGGGGCTCACCCCGGGGGCGGAAGGCATATGCATGTGACCTAGTCCTAAAAATTTGCGTCCTTGGCGATGCCATAGCGGTCACATAACTGGATGTGGTCACAAATCCAGACCGGAGACCATCCTTGAAAATCCTACATCTCGATTCCAGCATCCTGGGCGACGGCTCCGCCAGCCGCGCGATATCCGCGGCGATCGTCGATCGGCTTCTCGAGGCCGAGCCGAATGCGGAAGTTACATACCGTGATCTCGCGGCAGAGCCGCTGGCCCATCTCACCCTGGATAGCTGGGCGACACTCGATCAGGGGCCGGACGTCCACCAGTTTCTGGACTCAGACGTCGTGGTAATTGGCGCCGGCCTCTATAATTTTTCAATCCCGACCCAGCTCAAGGCTTGGATCGACAGGATCGCGGTCCGTGGAATGACCTTCAGCTATGACGAGAATGGCGTAAAAGGACTGGCAGCCGACAAACGGATCATCATCGGTTTGGCGCGCGGTAACGTCTATGGAGGGGACTCGTCTCTCCAGTCGTTTGAGCATGCCGAGACCTTGCTGCGCTCGATTTTCACATTCCTCGGTTCCCAGACCGAATTTATCGTTGCCGAAGGGGTCGGACGAGGCGAGGAGGCAAGGCAGGCGGCGCTGAATTCCGCGCTGGCACAGGCCCGCAGCGTAGCATAGCTCGCGAGCCGATTGATTGCGTCCCGACCACGAGTGCCTGCCTGCGACGTACGACAAGAAAGGAGGGGCGTATTCGAGGCGAGATTGCAAATGCGCGGCGTATTATCGGCTCCCGAGCATGATTGAGATGCTGCTTCGATGCCAGGTCAGGTCTCTCGCGGTGACTGTGGCGAGGGACCCTCACCGGATCCTGCCGGCCGGTCATTGCGTGCGCGGCTCGTTGTTCTCGACGACCTGCTGATAGGCAATAAGGTCCAGAAAGGCTTCCGCCTCCACGACCCGGCCGCCGGTCATCCGGAGTATCCAGACGAACTGGTTGCGATACGGCGCCCCCGATGTGGTCGTGGCCGATCCGTCGAAACGGACTATGACCACATCTCCATTCGCCCAGATGCTCCGAACGTCCGGAATAACAGGCCCGGTCAGACGGCTGACCAGTGGGCCGGAAGCGCGCTTGCTGAAATCCTCGAGACCGCGGTAAGTGCCCGCGACCGCGCCGGAGCCTTGAATGGTCCAGACGATGTCAGGCGCAAGAAGCTCAGCAAAAACGTTGCCGCCTGCACGCCATTTCTCGAATGCTGCCTGAACAATCGCCTTGTTGTGCGCTTCAACTGCGGCGTCGCGGGTCTCGCTGGCGGCTGGCGTTCCCGTTCGAGCATTGGCCGTCGATCCGATTGTGACGAGAAACGCCGAGGCGAGCACGAACGCACGGCCCGCGCGGTTAAGTCGGTCGGTCAGCTGGATTTTACTCATTTCCATTCCTTCTTCTATGTGCGGAAAGGGTCGTACGGCTCGCGTTCGCGGAGGCGCCAACACTTATGTCGTTGGCGATCTTCGTCAGCGTCAGGCGCGACGTGCCACAGCGGCGCCGCCGAAAAAGAGTTGCTGAACCAACGGGCGATCGACGAAGCGCGCCGGGAATATCGCAGCCGGCTCGCTCGCCACGTTCAGGCGATCGAGTTGTTCCGGTGACAGCGCCACGTCCAGAGCGCCCAGATTCTCTTCCGCCTGCGCGAGCGTGCGGGCGCCGACGATCGGCGATACGACGGTCGGGTTTATGAGCGTCCATGCCAGCGCCACCTGGGATGGCGTTGATCCGATTTCCTCGGACACGGCGCAAACCTCCTGCGCGATGTCGATCGAGCGCTCATTGAGGTGCCCCGATGAAGCAATGACGCCCTTGCGGCTGGCAGACACCGCCGCATCGCGCGAATCCTCGACGTCGGCCTTGGTGTATTTACCGGCGAGCACTCCGCCACCCAGCGGCGACCACGGAAGCACGCCGATTCCCATGGCCGCGGCCATCGGCATGAGCTCATGCTCGACAGTGCGCTCGACCAGACTATATTCGATCTGAAGCGCGACGAAAGGCGACCATCCTCGCATGCCGGCGAGCGTCTGCATTTCAGCGATCCGCCACGCAGGCGTATTGCAGATGCCAACATAGACGATCTTGCCGGACCGGACGAGATCGTCGAGGGCCCGCATCACTTCGTCTGGCCCCGTCGTCATATCCCATCCGTGGAGGTAGAAAAGATCGATCCGATCGGTGGCGAGCTGCCTGAGGCTTTGCTCGACCGAGCGCACCATGTTGAGGCGGTGGTTGCCGCCCGAGTTGGGATTGCCGGCCTCGCGGGCCATCGTGAACTTCGTTGCGAGGACGACGCGCTCTCGCTTGTCCCCGATGAATTCCCCGACGAAGCGCTCGGACGCCCCGTCGGTATAGTTCACCGAGGTGTCGATGAAATTACCACCCCTGTCGATGTAGAGATCGAAAATGCGGCGAGCCTCGTTCCGATCCGCGCCCCAGCCCCAGTCGGGTCCGAAGGTCATGGTGCCCAGGCTCAGCGGCGAAACCCGCAAACCCGAGCGCCCCAGCAATTTGTAATCGGTCAGCTTCATTCTCTCGGCCCTTTTCAACTCACTGACCGAGAAACTAGAGGTCGAAAGAAGTCCGGACAACTTGCTCAATCGTAACCTCACTGGTAATATGATCTTACCAATGTCGACCGATCTCACTGGAATCCCTGCCTTCCTGGCCGTCGCGGAGATGCGAAGCTTTCGCGCGGCCGCCGAGCATTTGGGTGTGACGCGGCCGGCAGTAAGCCAGGCCATTCGTCGGCTCGAAGATCGCCTTGGCGTGGCGCTGGTCCAGCGCACGACCCGCAGCGTCAGCTTGACCGAGGCCGGTGAGCAGCTTTCCAAGCGCATTGGGCCAGCTATCGCCCAGGTCGGCTTGGCGCTCGACGCCGCGGCGGATCAAGACGCCGCGCCGAGCGGCCTGCTGCGGCTCGCCGTGTCCTCGATCGCGGAACGATTTATCTCAGGTCCGCTGCTGGCAGGCTTCCTGGACGCCCATCCGGCGATCCAGATCGATGTGACGGTCACGGATGAGGAATTCGACATCGTGGCGGAGGGCTATGATGCGGGAGTCCGGCTCGGCGAAGTAATCGATCAGGACATGATCGCCATCCCGGTGTCGGGCGAGCAGCGTCAGGTCGCAGTTGCCGCACCGTCCTATATCGAGCGCTTCGGCAAACCCTCGCATCCGTCCGAACTGGCGCAGCATCGCTGCATTGGCTGGCGTCCTGCACCCCATACAGCACCGTACCGTTGGGAATTTGGCGAAGAAGGCCGCGAGTATGATGTCGCCGTGAATCCCGAGATCACTACCAATGATATGTGGCTCATGATCCGCGTCGCCTGCGCGGGAGGAGGTATAACCTTCGGCATGGAGGAAACCTTCAGGCCCTATGTCGCTGCCGGCCAGTTGGTGCCCCTCCTTGAGGACTATTGCCCGCCATTCGCCGGCTTTTTCCTCTATTTCCCTAATCGGCGGAATCTTGCTCCGAAGCTTCGGGCCCTGGTCGACCACATAAAGCGATGGCGATAGCTATCAGTTATCAGCCTGCCCGTGTCGGTGCGCGATCAATGTGCGACAGGGTTCCAGCGGATCATCGGATGTCGGGCGGCATCCAAGGTTCGGGCTCGATATCCGCTAATTTGGGTCATCGATGCTGACGGAGCGCGGCGGCACGGCGCCCGCCGCGGGTGTTTCTGTTTCCAAGGGCTCTGCGGTGACCGGTTTTTCGGGGTCGGGCGGAGATTCGATCGGGTTGGCCGCAGGTTCGGTGAGCGGAAACGTGCCGATGTCGCTATCCTTGCCCTTCAACGCGCCGATTTCGCGCTGGCGCATCTCAAGATAGAGGGTGCGTGTCTCGACATAGGGATCGAGGCTTTCCTCTTGCAGGCGCCGGATTTGAGCATCGCCCTCGATGCGATCATTGAGCTGCCTGATCACCGTCGTCGGAACGGCATAGGCGGTGCGGTCGAATGGGGCGCCGACCGCGGTCGGCACGACGAGCAGATCGATGCCATTGCCGGCCATGTCGCGCAATGTCGTCGGTCCGACGAGCGGGAGGTAGAAATAAGGACCAGGCTCGACGCCGTAAAACCCCAATGTGTTCGCGAAGCCGTTGCGCCGATAGGGCAGGTTGAACGGTTTCGTCTTCGCAACGTCGAACAGGCCGCCGACGCCAAAGGTCGTGTTGACGGCAAAACGGCCGAGCGTCTCAGCGGCCTTGCCGATCTTGAACTGCAACAGAAAGTTCAGGAAATTGACGGGCTCGCTGAGGTTCCGCAGCGCATTGCCAAGCCCGTCGCGGACAGGCTCGGGGACAACGCTCTGATAACCAGTGGCGACTGGGGCAACGAGCGCCTTGTCGACGGACTGGATCGCCCGATAAGACGCGATATTCGCCTCTTGCAGGGGGTCGCCCGGGGGCGCCTCTCCGCGTGCCGTCACGACAATATCGTCTGGTGACGGCGCCATCTCGGCAGGGGGGGCGTCATTGCGGGCTGTGGGAGCGTCCGGAGAGGGAGGCAGGATGCTCTCGCTCGTCGGCACGACGATTACCGGCTCCGCCGACAGGGCCGGGGTGTCATCGATCCGCTGTTCTTCGGTCTCCGTCGGGCTTTTTGGAGAAGCGCCGGGAGGAGGGGGCGCAGTTCCTGACAGCATGAGAAGCGCGGCGATGGTCGAAAGGCTCATGACGCGCGTGATCCCGCCATCATGGGAGCGGTGAATATTATTCGCATGTGCCAAACTCCGGCTTTGGGCGTCAGCCCGAAACTAGTCCAAAGGCCGCTCCCCCTAACGTCCGATGTCGCTCGACCCGCGGTGCGGGCAACGGCGGTCTTAAGCTTCCCTCATTTGGAGGGAAGGGAAAAGAAGCTCGGCCGCTTTTTCGCTGCAAGGAGTCCAAAGTCGGCGGGGGCGTCAGGCGGTGCGCTTTGGTTCGATACGATCTTCGTTGATCGCGGAAGGCCGGTGCGCTGCCGAGGCCTCGCCCGTGCCGGGAATCTGTCGAGTTGCTTTGACTGAACGCAGCTGGCTGCTGCTCGGCGGAAAACCGAAACGAGAGATATTCGAAGCCGTTGGACGCGGATGGCAGCTCACGATACTTCTCTGTCGTCCCGGCCTCTCCACGCCGCTGTCTGATCGAAGCGGTCGGGCAGAATGGCCATCGTTTCTGCCTTATCAGACGCCGCAACCCGACAGCGGCGTTCATCAGAAACGCGCTGGGTTCTGAATCTCTGCACCTGCGCCGAACTCTCGATATTGAGCGGACCGATGGACAATGGGCGAGGCGCCATCATCGACGGACTCAACATCTGGCGCGAGGTTCAGCGAGCTGAAGCAAGCGCCGGACGGATGCCTCAGCTCAGCGCGCCGCCGTCCACGGTCAGGACGGTGCCGGTGATCTGCCGCGCGGCGGGTGAGGCCAGAAACGCGACCGCCGCAGCGACATCCTCGGGCTGGCCATAGCGACCGAGCGGGATCAATGCGCGCTGGAAGTCGGCAAATTCGCCTTCCTCCGGGTTCATGTCGGTATTGGTCGAGCCCGGCTGCACGGTGTTCACCGTGATGTCGCGCGGCCCCAGTTCCTGCGCCAGACCGCGTGTCAGCGACTGGATCGCCGACTTGGTCATGAAATAGACGGTGCCGGCCGCGCCGACGATCCGCTCCGCGCCAGCCGAGCCGATATTGATGATGCGGCCGCCAGCGGGCAGATGCGGGATCGCCGCCTTCGATGCCAGGATCGGCCCACGGATGTTCACCGCCAATTGCGCGTCGATATCCTCGATGGGGTAGTCGGCGATCGGGCTGTAACGCGCGATGGCGGCGTTGTTGACGAGAATATCCAGCCCACCAAGCTTCTCCACCACCTCGTCGACCGAGCGCTGGATCGCGGCGGGATCCGCGCTGTCAGCCTGGATCGCGACCGCCTTGCCGCCCTTGCCTGCAATTTCCTCCACCAACTGCGCCGCGCGATCCGCCGCACGCTCATAGGTGATGGCAACGTCTGCGCCTTTCTCCGCAAGCGCCACCGCGATCGCCGCGCCGATGCCGCGCGATCCGCCGGTTACCAATGCACGCTTGCCAGCCAGTTCAGTCATCTTCGTAGCCTTTCTGTATCAATCGACACAGAATAGATGCGAACGTTGCGGTCAGCTGTCAATGGATTATATATCGATCGATGCAAAAAGAGCCGGCAGCGATAGATGAGGCTAGGTGCCTTACCCCTGTGCGCGGCCGGCCGCGCGCGTTCGACCGCCAAGCGGCGCTCGATGCCGCAACCAGATTGTTCTGGAAAAAAGGCTTTTCCGCCACATCGATCGCCGATCTAACCGAGGCGATGGGCATCGGCTCGCCTAGCCTCTACGCCGCATTCGGCTCGAAAGAGCAACTCTACGCTGAGGCGCTCGATCATTATCGCCGCGAGAACGAGGCGACGGCGTGGGGCAGATTCCTCGCCGCTGACACGGCGCGCGACGCCATCCATTCCTTCCTCATGGACTCCGCCGCTGGCCTCAGCCAGGCGGTCGCTGGCTGCATGGTTACGCTCTCCGCGGTCGGCTGCGAGGGAAATGCGCAGCTTGGCGACTTGGTTCTGTCAGCCCGTAACACTGCGTTCGAACGGCTTGAGGCGCGGCTGCGGCGCGGCGTCGGCGATGGCGAGATTCCGGCCACGGTCGACGTCCACGCGCTCGCCCGCTTCGTCCAGAGCGTTCAGAACGGCATGTCGGTCCTTGCTCGCGACGGCATCACGCGCGCCGAACTTGAAAGCATCGCCGAGATCGCGATGATGGGCTGGGATACCCGTGTCGGCCGCTAGCAGCTGATCCGCTCGCATCGAGCACATCAGCTATTAACGGACGTAGTTGGCGGGTTGGTGGAAAGGAAAAACATCCTACCCGGTTTCGGCCATCGAGCCACCAGCCTTCCCGTTAGTCCACGAAACCGCGGAATCTGGCCGACAGGGGACAGGCAGCTTCTAGCCGTAAATCGAGGAAAGCCGACATTGGCACGTTGCCGTGGCGACGGTCTGAATCGATCAAGCGTTGTCATTCAAGGGGTATGGTTGCTCTCACAATGCCTGCCGCGACACTACCGCGCAGCGGCGGGAGGCGACCTCTTCGCTAGAGGTTCAATTCCGAAGGATAACGAGCACCACTGGATTGCTTGCCAATGAGCTTCGGATGCGCCGCCTTGTGACCGTCGTATCCGACATACTTTTCCGGATGCTTTTGCGTCTTTCCCTGTCACGAAATACACCACAACCTCTTTCCCGTCCGCCGAATGTCGAGCTTTCCAACTAAGCTGTTCTCCATAACCAGAAGTCGTTCCATCATTGGGGTTCCATGGCTTCAGCCCTTCGGCCTCGATCAGTTCGATGGCAAAGTCTTCCGCCGCCTTTCCCGTCGGCAATAGGATCTGTTCGGCGACCAAACCTTCTCGGCTCGGACGAGGATCATTGTAGGTGGCTATAACCTGAGGCTGTATCGCCATCATTAGCGCCATTATGGAAACAGACATCATTACACTCCCCAGCCGATTGGCCGGCACAAGAGTAGTGGCATGTAGACTCGGCGCAACATTCTAATTTTAGACGAATTTCATAACAATTCCCGGCTCTTTCTCCCCTGCCGGGAGCGCCTGGCTCCCGACTGGAAAAGCTGGCCGATTGCGTTCCGGCAGCTTCCAGACGCAAATCCTGATAAGTATGGCACGTCTTGCAAAGGACTGCTGCAACCGGGATCTGCTCGCAACATTGACGACACGGCTTGGTCTCCCCCCGCGAACGCAGGCGGCGTACTTGAAGTGTTCTGTACAAGTTCAATCCGCCCAATTACTTCGTTCGTCGATAATACGAACGGGACGATCTTTCCAAGCGTATGCATTTCACCTTGGCTTCTGCCCCGTGATTGCTATCCACCGCTCATTAAAGTCAGCCGGCAAATTCGCTCTGTGACCAGCCTGACAAATCGGTCCCCACTTCGGATCGTAGATGAGGGCTTTGGGACGATAGGGTCCTATTTCGCCTAGAAGTGAAATGTTTGTAAGACCGAAACGTTCTTCGACGCTGGGGTGATGCCGTGCGCCGCTCGCCGTATAACGCTCATCCTCTTTCCACGGAATCAAGCGACGAAGCCACGACGCTTCCTTCACTGTCCGGACCTCGCAGTGCTGGATGCCGTCTGCGCGGGGGAAAAGATTAAGACGGCTCATGTCGAGGAGAACGGGGTGCTCGAGCTTGCCGACTTCGTCCACCATCCATTGGAGCGGGATGTCGGACAACCGGCTCTCATTCTCCAGATAACTTCCGCCAATGTCTGAGTGATTGCCCGCGAACCACAATTGGACGAAATCGACCCGTTCGTTTTCCGGAACATCTTTCAAATGTTCGCCGCCCCACTTCGCTCGCGGGAAAAGCGCCCGTCGCTCGTCGATGGCCATCGCGTGTCTGGCATATCGCACGCGGGGCTCCAGACGTGTGTCCGACTCCGCCGGGGTCATTCTAAACCAGAGCCAGTGCGAGCGCGCCTGCCCAGGAGTCGGAAAGTCGTTTATCACCTTGCGGTGTGAGGGAAGCCAACGAACCGCCAGGATGAGCGCGCAGAGCACCAAAATCAGGATGGACCAAAGCATCGGGTTGAAGTTTGCGGATAGGACTGGGACATCGAACGGAATCAGGCTGGCCAAGCGCCGTCCCAGGGCTGCGGCCGGAAAGGAGACCGCAAGGCCGACCAAGAATGCCAGCAGCGCAGCCGCAGAAATAGCGAGGATCCGATGGCTGGTTTTGAGACCGAGCGCCGCGACGGCATCGAATGCACCGATGAAATAAGGTATCGCATTCGAGCGATCGGGATGAGCAAGGTCGAATGATCGATATTTTGCCCGAAAGCGCTTTGCGAGTTCGGCGCGTTCTGCTCGATGCTCGTCGCTCGCCTTGCCCGAGGCATGATCATATACGCGGTACACGGCCTCTTCGGCAATTTTCGTTGCTACCGGCCCTCTCCGTTTCAGCGGACTTCCTGTGCTGTCGACCGATGGGATGCCGCATAGCGACAAAGCGTTGGAAAGACATCGGACGGTATAACCTCCTCTGCTGAACCCAAACAGGTAAATCCGGTCTCCCGGTTCCCAGTTCTCGATGATGAATGCGTAGCAATCCACCATGTTGCGCCCGAGCCCCGTCCCGGTAGCTGACGCCAAAGCGCGCCGGATAAAGCTGATCGGTCGCACCCAGAAGGGCTGGTCCGTGTCGCTAGTTCCAAGGCCCGCATCATAAAACGCAACCTGTTGATCCGGATCGATGTTATTTTCCGGTGAAACCCGCGCCGCACGATAAAGCTTGTAAATATTCGATAGCCTCTGGTCCGGCTTGAGCCCACCGACCTGGCCGGTTCCATCCGAGAAAATAAGAATGTTTTTGCCCATGGGCTAAGCTACTATGAAATTCCAAAACTTCAAACAGGCGAGTTGTTACATGCGACACCGATTTTACATCGGACCATTGGGATTATTCTGTGCCGCTGCTTTTTCCGCAGTTTATGGCGCCGAACTCCACAGCTTTCACTGCATTGGAAGTTGCCCCGAAGGCGCTTCCGAAAACAACGATATCGTCGTGCGTGAAATTTACACGCTCTCGTCGAACGATATCACCCGGATGGCAGACTGGGTGGCCTACAGAATTACGCCGGAATCGATCGGCAAGTCAGAAGGAAGGCTGTGGGCAGCCGATCCGACGCTCGAGGCGGAGGAGCGACTGAAGCCTAGCGATTATCGGGGCGCACCGCGCACGTTGCGGATCGATCGTGGTCACCAGGCACCATTGGCCTCTTTCGCGGGGACGACACATGCTGCCGACACGAACTTCCTCTCCAACATCACGCCCCAATCCGCTGCGCTGAACCAAGGCCCGTGGGTGAAGCTGGAGAATGCCGAGCGCACGCTCGTTCAGTCGAGTAGCGCGCCACTATATGTCCTGACCGGCCCGTTGTTCGAACGGCTGATGCGGCCATTGCCAAATGGACCGCAAATGCACCGTGTGCCCTCGGGCTATTGGAAAATCGTCGCCTCGCCGGACGGCCGCGCGACCGGCTTCATCATGGACCAGGCGCTGCCGCGCGATGCCGATTACTGTGAGCAGCGCGTGCCGATCATCGAGATCGAACTGAGGGTGCGCCTAGATATTTTCCCTGCGAACGATGAGATCGGAGAGCAGTATCTGGACAACGAGATCGGATGCCCTAAGCCACGGCCCGAGCGGCCCGGCCCCGCCGAGATCCCCGAGTGAGATGACCAGCGCCGCTTTCGGGCCGATGAACGCGAAATGCGTCTAGCACGGTGCCAAGTGAGCCCGTGAGCCGGGGCATTAAATCATCAGCATTTGGCGTATGTTTCGCCATCTATCATCAGATGCTTGCCACTCCGCTCGACGTTGAGCGTGCTCGGTTCCAGATCTTCGGGGATCGCATCGGATTCGCCATACTCAGTGCGGACCCGACGCGTATGTCTAAGCTACCGACCAAGGCCGACTAAATACGTGCAGGGCGTTCTCGGCTGGCGCTTCTAGAACAAGGTGGGTGGAGGCCTCAAGAGAATGACCCTCAAGAGCGGGTCAAGATCAATGACCCCGCGGTATTATAACCTCGCTGCCAGTTCCGGTCGGTCCAATATGTCCCTTCTAATACAAGATCCTTGCCTTCTCCGATGATCATCAGACGGGCCGCGCCATAGAAACTGTCGACATCACTGACCACGGGATTGCCGATAAAAGCATCGTATACATAATGGATGACGTCCCGCCCGCTATGCGAGCAACGCATGATGCTGAAAGCCGTGGAGTCAGCGCGCATGTACCGCTGCTTCGGCGACACGCTCTCGGTGTGAATCCGGACGTGAAACAATCGCGCTTTGATCTTGAAATCCACGATAATCGGTATGGTGGCATCAGGTAGCGGAAGGTTGAACGCTTTGGCAATTTCGGAATAGTTCGAATGAAACTCGCCGCGCCACTTTCCGTCGATCGGAGGGAAATAATTGCGGACGAGCCTGAGCCTGCATAGCCAGGGAAACGCGGCAGTCTGCCCGACCAGCAGCATCAGGACACCCGTGATGGAAACCGACAAGGATGCGACGCGCCAAACCTGAGCTGGCTCTGAGACCTGCCATAGGATCAAGGCTATGAATGCAGCAACGGTCCCAAATGCCGCCGCGACCTTCGACATGCCGAAAAGTTGATACATTTCGTTCGCCCCTTGTTCCTCTCAGGCGCTGATCCTATCTTAGGTTAATCCAAAAAAAGGGATCAGCAAAATGGCAGTAAACGCACATCGAGCTTTCGAGAATAGCGGTGCCGAGAGCTATCGCAAAAACCTCAATCCGGCCGACAAGGAAATCAACGAACTTCGCGACGCCCGAGACAAAGTCCGACTGACGCTGAAAACTGCCTTTTCCGAATGGGAGAAGCGGATCGATCCCGCAATCCTCTTCGACAACGTCGCAGTGGCATCGTTTGCCGCCGGGACGCCAAAGCCCCGCCTATCCCCGAAATTTCGTGGGCAAGGCAGCTATGTGTATCATACGCTGAACCAGCCCGCGCACAATCCACCCCAGGAAATGGATTTCGACGACGGCATGTTCCTGCCCTCCTCGTTCATTTCGCAGGACGGGAATATCCACCCCATCGTCGCGAGCGATGGCTACTTCAAACTCGTCGAGGACGCGCTCGTGCCGCTCTGTCGGCGAGAGGGCTGGACGCTCAACCCCGGTCGGGTGCGCCCTTCCTGCGTGCGCGTGTCACTCAACAATGGGCGCTCGCATCTCGACATCGCGCTCTATGCCATTCCCGACGACGAATTCGAGGAGCTCATCGAGAAGGCGGCAATGTCCACCAACGCCTCCTTTGCGGATTCAGCTGAGGCCGGCGAGTTTCTTTTCAGCAGTGTGTACGATACGATCCCGCTTGACGAGATCATGCTGGCGCACCGCGAGGATGGCTGGAAGATCTCCGATCCGCGCGAGCTCGAGAACTGGTTTGTGCAAGCGGTGAAGGATCACGGCGAGCAGGTTCGCCGCGTGTCGCGATATCTTAAGGGCTGGCGCGACCAGACCTGGTTCAATTGCCGCCTCAGCTCGATAGCATTGATGGCGTGTTCCGTTCGCTACTTCGAGGAGAATGGCGTCAAGTATCCGGGGCGCGACGACCAGTGCCTGTCGGATTTCTTAGAAAAGCTGCCCTTCTACCTTCGGGAGGAAATCCGCAACCCGGTTGTTGAGGGCCGGCTGGATGAAGGCTGGGACGACGGCGATCGCCCGTGCCGCCGCGAGTTCGTGCTGAAGGCCGAACAGCTCCGCGACGATTTCAAGGTCGCGCTTGCATCGCGGGACGCCGATACGGCGACGAGCCGACTGCGCGGAATTTTCGGCGGGCATTTTCCCGCGGACGTTGACCTCGTCGACGTGGAGGGCGGCCAAAGCGCAGCGATCGTTTCTTCGGGTGTACTCGGTTCGCTCGGTGCGTCGAGTGACGCCCGTTCGGCAGTGCAGATCGGCGGCGATGATCGATACGGATAATCCGGCTGCGCTCAGGTCCGGAAAATTCGATGCCGGCTGCGACGCCATAACGGAGTTTCTGCGAGACGCGCTCGGCGCGGTCAGCCACCTCTCGCCGGACGAGCTCAAAGTCTACGGTGACGCAGGACACCGCTTTCTGCAGGGATGGGAGTTCGCCTGCGATTTCGACGGGGCGCCGATTGGTATCAGAGTTCTGGTCGATCAGGACTTTCCATTCAGCGCACCCCGCATAGGTCTCGCGGAGCCCGGATCGATCGACGGCGCCCATATAGAGACCGGCTCGCTCTTCTGCCTTCCCCAAGGCCAGACCGTTGCATGGGACCGGCCGGCTGACGCGTTGGCGGTCCTGCTGCGGCAGGCGAACGATATCATCGCGAAAGCCTTGAATCCCGAGACTGAGCGCGAAGAGACCCGCCGCGAATTTATTGCCTATTGGGTCCGTGACAATGCAGGAAGTCTCGCTACCAGCTATATCGCGCCGACCGGGCGATCGCATAAGATCTTTCGGATTGACGATGGAACGAGAAGTATCCGTCTGTTCGACAATCGTGCGGACGCCCAATCCTTTTTCCAGACCGGCGGCAAGAAGCTCAGGCCGATCCAGTTCGGCAAGCCGGCCTATCTGGTTTGGCTTCGCCGGCCACCGGCGATGAACGAGATACCGGCGACGATCGGCGACTTAGTTCGGTTACTGCTTCAGGATCCCATCGAGGGTCTCGACGAACTCACAGCGCTGGTTTCCAAGGACAGACTTACACTCATCCTCGGTCTCTCCGATTCGGACGGGCACGGCTTCTTCGGGGTTGAACTACCGAAACTAACATTTCAGCACGACGCGCCGGTTAAGTTGCCGTTCGTGTCAGCGCGCGACAGGGACCAAATGCTAACACGGCTCCGTGTACGACGTGCCGATCCCGAATGGGTCTTTGGCAGGGACGGAAATCCTCATGTTACCGCACTGCGGGCGGCTCGTGTCGCTCTGATCGGGGCGGGATCGCTCGGGTCCTACCTGGCTCAGCAGCTGGCGTCCGCGGGCGTCGGCACGATCACGATCGTCGATCCTGAGGTTTTGGTCTTCGAAAACACTTCGCGCCATATTCTCGGCGCTGAAGCCGTCGGAGCGCCAAAGGCAGAGGCTCTCGCCCTGAGGCTCCAGCGGCAGTTTCGAACCTCAATAATAACGGGCACAAACGCGCGGTGGCAAGACTGGGTCGAAACCGCGCGAGACGATCTCGGCGATTATGACCTAATTCTTTGCTCCATCGGAGACTGGCCGCAAGAAGTGCATTTGGCCGATTTTTTTCAAAACAACAGGACTGATTCTGCCTTGCTCTACGCTTGGCTGGAGCCACACGCCGTCGCATCGCAGGCCGTAATCCTCCTCGGCACCTCACCCTGCTTTTGCTGCGGCTTCGACACGAAAGCCGAAGCGGCGCGCCGGATGTCGGATTGGGACGCAGCCACGCGCCGGGCCGTCCCGCTATGCGGCGGCCAGTATCAGCCATATGGAGCGGGCGCCCTCAGTGGCCATGCGGCCGCGATCGCGGAGTTCGCACTGCGGCACCTCACCGGGGACATCGATGGCCCGGCCCATCTCCTGCGAAGCGCCGGGGATCCGGCGGCGCTCGGTGGGCGCTGGCAGGACTGGTGGATCGAGGAGTGCGGAGGGGGCGACCTGAATTACCGGTCCCGCGTGCTTCCCTGGCCGAAGCGGGACAATTGCCCTATGTGCGGGGGTGTTTGATGCTGGTCTATGATATCGGTTCGTCCGGACAGCGATTGCAATTCTCCAAGACCGTTCTCGCACATTTCGACCGGCATCGGCAGCGGAGCCGGTCATCCCGCGAAGCGGGTGGACACATGTTCGCGCGCGTCGCGGGAGATGTGATCGAGATCGTCCATGCCTCAGGTCCCGAGCGGAACGATCTTCGGAGCCGCTTTCTTTTCGGCTTCCGCAAGCAGACAGCGCAGCGCATCATCGACACCAGCTTCGCCGCTGGCGAGCATTATGTCGGAGACTGGCACACCCATCCTCAAGACCGCCCACTCCCCTCAGGTATCGACCATGCAACCATGGCAAGCCGTTTCAGCAAGTCCGACCATGGACTCAACAGCATGATCTTCTGCATCGTCGGGCGCTCGCCCTTTCCTGCCGGTATCGTCGTGATGATTCACAACGGCCGCGAATGCCTCACGCTAGACGCGGCGAAGTGACACGAACCAATGAGTTCTCGAATGCCCGGCGGGGCTAGCGCGACGAAATAAAAGATCAGAATCAAGGAAGCGAGGATAGGTCGGGCGGAAATTCGTGGGCCGACTCTTTGCCCTGGGGTTATCGGAGCCACGCCGATGCTCTCAACGCAAAGGGTTACTAGACATGCCCGTTTCTTCACACTGGACCGGCACTCCGGATTCCTAGCGATCGTCCTTGTAAATTTGATGGCGGGTTTGACTTCGAGCCGAGTGTCGGCTTCACTCATATTATGAATGCTCTGGAAAAAGCCGGAACCGCTATCGGCGTAGTCGTCTTTATTTTCGGCTTGGGCGTGGGCTGGAACTCAGTTAGCGCGCGTTTCGATAAGGTCGAAGAGCAGGTAAAACGGCTCGACGAGGAAAAGGGGACGTCTCTTTGTCTCGCGGTTCTCTCACGGCAGATCGCGGCTATCGAGAAGGAAAAGACCTCTGTCCAAAATCAGCTGCAAGACCTCGCCCAGCAACATTGTCCGAATGCGCGTTCCACGAATGGCGGAATTGTCGTCGCGGCGCATCGTCCGGCGACAGCCAAGGAGATCGAGGAAATGCGAGCCGCCGAGCTGAAAGCCCGAAAGGAAGTTTACAAAAAGCTCGGGCAGATCGACCGAGAGCTATCATGTGGGGAGCTTCGCGCTGTTGGTCGCGCTCCGGTCCGGGCGGGCGAGACGGGCTACAGTGACCTCGTGGACCGGGACGCCGACGGCGTAGGCTGCGAATAGCTCAATTCGCTGCATCTTAGATGTGGCTGCCGGGCCGATGTCCGCTTTCAGACTTGGTTCGGTGCTTGCTCGAATGACCGAGATCAGGCGCCTAGCGGTCGCATATACCCCAAGCCGGCGAGGACCCTCTCCGAGCCCGGAAACCTTTTGTTACAGTGGCTGTGCCGGAACCTGCATGCCGCTCGCATGTTGTTCGACCGATACCAAGGAGGGACGCATGGCCGATATTGACGAACCCACCCAGCTTTTGTGCCAGTCCAACAAGGCCGATACGATGGCGGTCAAAACCCGAGACGGTGACAAGCTGGGATCGGTCCATGCCTTCATGATCAATAAGCGCACGGGCCAGGCGGCATATGCGATCCTCAGCATCGGTGGCTTCCTGGGTATGGGGAAAGCCTATTATCCGTTGCCATTCCGGCTGCTCGCGTTCGAGCCGACGAGCGATTCCTACATTATAACGATCGACCGTCGCGTTCTCGAAGGCGGCCCGAGCTGGGCCGCGAACGCGCCAACTTTCGACCAAGCCTATGCCGATCGCGTGGCAAGCTACTATGAGGTCGCCAAGGAGGATCTGACCCTAAGCTGAGCTTGGCCCGTTCGCGGCGCATGGTTCCGCGCGGGCAGCAATCCCCGCCGGAGCAAACCGGCGGGGAAGGGCGGGTCAGCCGTTCAGGCGGTCCTTGACGGCCTTCGCGGCGCCGAAGCTCAGCTTCTTCGCGGCCGCGATCTGGATTGTCGCGCCGGTCGAGGGGTTGCGACCTTCGCGCGCGGCCGTTTCCTTGACCTTGAATTTGCCAAAACCATTGACGGACACTTCGTCACCCTTCGCGGCAGCGTCGGTAATCGCGGCGAAAACTGCGTCGACGGCTTTCTTGCCGTCTGCCTTGCTCAGGCCGAGAGCTGTTGCGACGGCGTCCGAAAGTTCGGCATGGTTCATATGGTTTCTCCTCTTGCGTCGGGACCCATCCCGAACGGGCGGTCGCTATAGAGAGCATGAGAGCGCGGCGCTATGCGCTTTGCCCTTGCCTCGCGGAAGAATCTGCGAGCGGCAGAAGCAAGCTCGGCCCCGGGTCGGAGAGCCGTTGCCCCTTGGAAGCGCGACTCGGCAAAAGAGCGGCCCTGCTCGCGATGATATGGAGCGCTCGACCGGCGACAGAGGCCAGGCCGCGGCCCGCGAGCGCGGCGGATGCCGCAAAATGCCGCAGAATGCCTCGAAACTGCCGTGTTCGAGAAGCTCCCGGCCGCTGATCTTCCGTTCGTTGGCCGGGCCTGTCCGGCGATCACGAACGGAGCCGGTCATGACGCCCACCAAATTGCTTGTCGGACAGATATTGCTGGTCTTCGCGATCATGATCGCGGGGCTCTGGGCAGCCACGCAATGGACCGCCGATATGCTCGGACATCAGCCGCAGCTCGGCACCGCGTGGTTCGAGTTTTTCGGCATGCCCGTCTACCGTCCGTGGCAGCTCTTCACCTGGTGGTACCAGTATGAAGCCTATGCGCCGCATGTCTTCGACAAGGCAGGGACGCTCGCCGCGGCGAGCGGCTTCTTGGGCTGCGCTGCGGCGATCGGCGGATCGCTGTGGCGCGCGCGCCAGTCGGGCGAGGTCACGACATATGGTTCGGCGCGCTGGGCAACCGGCAAGGAAATCCGTCGTGCCGGGCTGTACTCCAACGCGGGCGTATTCCTCGGGCGCTTCGGCTCCCGCTACCTGCGCCACGACGGCCCCGAACATGTCATGGCGTTTGCACCGACGCGGTCGGGAAAAGGGGTCGGGCTGGTAATCCCGACCTTGCTCAGCTGGACCGGTAGTGCGGTCATTCACGACATCAAAGGCGAGAACTGGAAACTGACGGCCGGCTGGCGTTCCAAATTCTCGCACGCCCTGATGTTCAACCCCACGGATCTTGCGTCGGCGCGCTACAATCCGCTGATCGAAGTGCGTCGCGGCGAGCATGAAGTACGCGATGTGCAGAATATCGCCGACATTCTCGTCGATCCCGAAGGCGCGCTCGAACGCCGCAACCATTGGGAAAAGACGTCGCATTCGCTGCTGGTCGGCGCGATCCTACACATTCTCTACGCCGAAGAAGAAAAGACCCTCGCGCGCGTCGCGACCTTCCTCTCGGACCCGCAGCGGCCGTTCGCCTCGACACTGAGGCGGATGATGGCGACCAATCATCTTGGCACGAAGGATGCCCCGCGCGTCCATCCCGTGGTCGCGTCGGCCGCGCGCGAGCTCCTGAACAAGAGCGAGAACGAGCGTTCGGGCGTGCTATCCACTGCCATGTCGTTTCTCGGGCTCTACCGCGATCCGACAGTGGCGGAGGTGACGTCGCGCTGCGATTTCCGGATTGCCGACTTAGTCGAGGGGAAGACGCCGCTGTCGCTCTACCTCGTCGTGCCGCCCTCGGACATCAGCCGCACCAAGCCGCTCGTCCGTCTCATCCTCAACCAGATCGGTCGCCGCCTGACCGAGAAGCTCGACGATCATGGCTCGAAGCTGCGTCGGCACCAGCTGCTGATGATGCTTGACGAGTTTCCAGCGCTCGGGCGGCTCGATTTCTTCGAGACGAGCCTCGCTTTCATGGCGGGCTATGGCGTGCGGGCCTTCCTCATCGCCCAGTCGCTCAACCAGATCGAGAAGGCCTATGGCGAGCATAACTCGATCCTCGACAATTGCCATGTCCGCATCGCCTTCGCGACCAATGACGAACGCACCGCGCGGCGGATATCGGATGCGCTCGGTGTCGCGACCGAGCAGCGCGCGATGCGCAACTACGCCGGGCACCGCCTCGCGCCCTGGCTCGCGCATGTCATGGTCAGCCGTCAGGAAACCGCGCGGCCGCTGCTGACGCAAGGCGAAATCATGGCGCTGCCACCCGACGACGAACTTGTTCTCGTTTCCGGCATGGCGCCGATCCGCGCGAAGAAGCTGCGTTATTACGAGGATACCAACTTCACCGACCGGCGTATCGAGCCCCCGAAATCGACGAGCGGCGGCGGTCGCGACCGGCCGAAACCACGTCCGAACGACTGGGGCAGTTTCGCGCGGTTGCCCGATGCCCGCCTTGCGGCAGCCACCGCCGATGATGCGGCCGAGGACGACGGCGGCCTCCAGCAGCAGCGCGCGCCCGATATCGCCGAAGAGGTGCCGGCATTCACCGAGGCGCCGACGCAACTCGACATGCTCGGCCTCGAACGCGACGACGACGATGCTGCGGCCGACCAGCGCGCGATCGACCGCGCGAGGGGCGCGGACACTGTTCGGCGCGCCCATGCGATCAATCAGGGTGACGACGACACCCTGCCGAGCTTCTGACCATGGGCCGCCGCAAGGAGAATAAGGTGCGCTACCAGCTCTTCCTGCCCGAGGAGTTGAGCGGACGGTTCGAGGCGCTCGCCGCGAAGCCGGGCGCAAGCAAGTCGGCGATCCTCGTCGACGCGCTCACCGCCTGGCTCGGACGCCAGGCCGTGTCCGAGCTCGAGAACCGGTTCAGCGCCCGCCTCGACCGCATGTCGCTGGCTCTTGGAAGGATCGAGCGCGACGGCCATATCCTCCTCGAAAGCCTTGCGCTCTTCGTCCGTTACCAGCTGATGATCCAGGCGCCGCTTGCCGACAGCGACGAGGCGGCGCGCGCGATCGGGCGCGACCGCTTCAATGCCTTCGTCGAGCGCGTCGCCGAGGCGATGGCCAACGGCAACCGCACGTTCGGCGCCGCGGGCAAGCCCTCGGACGGGCGGTCATGAGCGATACCCTGTCCGCCGCGCGCAGCCGCGCGATGCTCCGCACTGCCATGGGGCCAACGATCGCCGCTGCACTCGCCGACGCCGCCGTTGTCGAGATCATGGTCAATCCGGACGGGCGGCTGTGGATCGATCGGCTCGGCGACGGGCGCAGCGACACGGGCACGCGCTTCGAACCCGTCCAGGTCGAGCGGATCATCCGGCTGGTGGCATCGCACGGGCGCACCGAGGCACATGCCAACGCGCCGATCGTGTCGGCCGAACTTCCGCCGCACGGTGACGGAGCGGGCGAGCGCTTCGAGGGTGTGCTGCCGCCAGTTGCGACCGCCCCCTGCTTCGCGATCCGCAAACCCGCTGCGAAAATATACAGGCTCGGCGATTATGTTGCCGAGAGCATTCTGTCGGCGAAGCAGGCGCGGCTGCTCGCGTTCGCGGTCGCCGAGCGCCGCAATATTCTCGTCGCGGGCGGCACCTCGTCGGGCAAGACGACGCTCGCCAACGCGCTGCTCGCCGAGATGGGCGGGCTCGACGAGCGCGTCATCCTGATCGAAGATACGCGCGAGCTGCAATGCGCGGCACGCGACGTCGTTGCGCTACGCACGCGCACCCCTGCGGGTAGCGGCGCGGGTGCGGTGACGATGGCAGATCTCGTTCGCTCGACGCTTCGGTTGCGGCCCGATCGGATCATCGTCGGCGAAGTGCGCGGGCGCGAGGCGCTCGACATGCTCAAGGCATGGAACACGGGGCATCCGGGTGGAATCGCGACGGTTCACGCCAACAGCGCGGCGGCGTCGCTCTCCCGTCTCGAGCAGCTTGTCCAGGAAATCACCGTCACCGTACCGCGCGCCCTGATCGCCGAGGCGATCGATGTCGTGATTTTCATCGCGGGCCGCGGGCTCGCCCGCCGCGTCGAGACAGTCGCACGCGTCGCGGGCCTATGCGCCGACGGCTCATACGCGCTCGAAGATATGGCCCTGACCGATTGATAACAGGAGATTTAGGATGAGGAATCTATCGCGTTCGCACCACCGCAGCACAACGATCGCTCTGGCGGCGGCCGCCGCCGGCCTGTTGTTCGCGGCGACGGCCGAGGCCGCGGGTTCGGGCATGCCGTGGGAGGAACCGCTGCAGCAGGTGCTGGAATCGGTGCAGGGTCCCGTCGCCAAGATCATCGCGGTGATCATCATCATCACCACCGGACTGACGCTGGCCTTCGGCGAGACGGGCGGCGGCTTTCGCAAGCTCATCCAGATCGTCTTCGGCTTGTCGATCGCATTTGCGGCCTCGAGCTTTTTCCTCAGCTTCTTCAGTTTCGGCGGCGGGGCGCTGATCGCATGACCGAAGGGCACGACATCGAAGGGTTCGAGGCCCCGCTGCACCGCTCACTGGCCGAGCCGATCCTGCTCGGCGGCGCGCCGCGCGCGATCGCAATCCTCAACGGGACCGTCGCGGCGGCGCTCGGGCTGGGTCTCCAGCAATGGATCGCAGGCGTTGCTGTCTGGGCGCTTGGCCACAGCGCTGCGGTGATCGCCGCGAAGCGCGATCCCGATTTCGCGCCGGTGCTGCTGCGGCACCTGCGCCAGAGGGGGTATTTGTCATGCTGAACTTGCGCGAATATCGGCGAACGGGCGACCGGCTCGCCGACCATTTGCCATGGGCCGCGCTCGTTGCGCCCGGCGTGATCCTCAACAAGGACGGCAGCTTCAGCCGGATGCTCGCCTTTCGCGGTCCCGATCTGGAGTCGGCCACCCCGGCCGAGCTCGTCTCGGTCGCCGCGCGCGCTAACAATGTCCTCAAGCGGTTCGGCTCGGGCTGGGCGCTCCATATCGAGGCGACGCGCCGCGCGGCCCCCGGTTATCCCGCGAGCCGCTTTCCCGACGCCGCGTCCTGGCTCGTCGACGAAGAACGGCGCGCGGCCTTCGAAGGTGCCGAGGCACATTATGAGAGCGCCTTCACCCTGACGCTGACATTCCTGCCGCCCGCGGACCGGAACGACCGGGCAGGGCGCTGGCTCGTCGAGCGCGGCGACGGGAGCAAGGCGCGCGATTGGCGCGAGGCGCTGGCGGCTTTCGTCGCTGAGACGGACCGTGCGCTCGATCTCCTCGCCGGTTTCATGCCCGAAGTGCGCGCGCTCGACGACAGGGAGGCACTGACCTATCTCCACGGCACGATCTCGGAGCGGCGGCATGACGTCTTCGTCCCGGATACGCCGATGTATCTCGATGGCCTGCTCGCCGATACGCCGCTCGTAGGCGGGCTCGAACCGATGCTCGGCGAGCAACATCTCCGGACGCTGACCATCCTCGGTTTCCCGAATCTGACCCGGCCCGCCATCCTTGACGCGCTCAATCATCAAGGCTTTTCCTATCGCTGGGTGACGCGCTTCATATCGCTCGACAAGGTCGAGGCGAGCAGGGCGCTGACCCGCCTGCGCCGCCAGTGGTTCAACAAGCGCAAGTCGGTCGCGGCGCTGCTGCGCGAGGTCATGTACAACCAGCCGGCGCAGCTGCTCGACAGCGATGCCGATAACAAGATGGTCGATGCCGATCTCGCACTCCAGGCGCTCGGCGGCGATCATGTCGCCTTCGGCCATCTGACGACGACGATCACCGTGGCGGATGGCGACCGCGCGCGAGTCGAGGAAAAGCTGCGCGGCGTCGAGCGGATCGTGAACGGGCTCGGCTTCACCTCGATCCGCGAAGGCGTCAACGCCGTTGAGGCCTGGCTCGGCTCACTTCCCGGGCAAGTCTACGCCAATGTGCGACAGCCGCTCGTGCACACGCTCAATCTCGCGCATCTGATGCCGCTGTCTTCGGTGTGGGCGGGGCCGGCCCGAAACAGGCACCTCGACGGACCGGCATTGCTCGCTGCGGAGACCCGTGGCTCGACACCGTTCCGCCTGTCGATGCATGTCGGCGATGTCGGCCATATGATGATCGTCGGTCCCACCGGCGCTGGCAAATCGGTGCTGCTCGCGCTGATGGCGCTCCAGTTTCGCCGCTATCCGGGCGCGCGCGTCACTATCTTCGACAAGGGCGCGTCGGCGCGTGCCGCAGTCCTTGCGATGGGCGGCGCGCATCACGCGCTCGGCCTCGGCGACGAGGGCGACGTGGCAGGGGAGGGCGGGATCGCCTTCCAGCCGCTGCGCCGGATCGACCAGGCCGACGAGCGTGCCTGGGCCGCGACGTGGATCGCGGCGTTGCTTGCCGGCGAGGCCGTCGCGGTGACACCCGAAATCAAGGAGGCGCTCTGGTCGGCGCTCACAAGTCTTGCGAGCGCTCCCCCCGAGGAGCGCACGCTTACGGGGCTGGCGTTGCTGCTGCAATCGGCGCCGCTGCGCGCCGCGCTTGCGCCTTATACACTCGAAGGGCCCTTCGGGCGGATGCTCGACGCCGCCGATGAGGACTTCGCGATCGCCGACGTGCAATGCTTCGAGACCGAGGCGCTGATGGGGCAGGCGGACGTGGTCGCGCCGGTGCTGACCTATTTGTTCCACCGGCTCGAGGACCAGTTCGACGGGCGGCCGACGCTGCTGATTCTCGACGAGGCCTGGATTTTCCTCGATCACCCGCTTTTTGCCGCGCGCATCCGTGAGTGGCTGAAAGTATTGCGCAAGAAGAATGTGTCAGTCGTCTTCGCGACGCAAAGCCTCGCCGATATCGCCGACAGCGCGATCGCGCCGGCGATCATCGAGAGCTGCCCTCAGCGCATTCTGCTTCCGAACGATCGGGCGGTCGAGCCGCAAGGCGCGGCCGCCTATGCGCGCTTCGGGCTCAACGCCCGCCAGATCGAGCTGATTGCGCGCGCAACGCCCAAGCGCGACTATTATCTGCAATCGGCGCGCGGCAATCGCCTCTTCGAATTGGGGCTCGGCCCGGTCGCGCTTGCGCTTTGCGGCGCCTCCGACCCCGAAACTCAGAAAGCGGTCGATCGCATCCTCGCCGGACACGGGCCCGCCGATTTTGCGGCGCGCTTTTTCGCCGATCGCGGCCTGCCTTGGGCGGCCGAGTTGCTGGCCCGCTTCGAGCCATCCCCCACCAGCGAGAAGGAGAGTTGAGATGAAGACGTCGATGATGGCATTGCTGCTTGGTGTCGCTGCCGCGTCGGTTCCGGTCGGCGCGATGCCCGTGTTCGACAGCGCCAATTATTCGCAGAACCTCCTGACTGCCGCGCGGACGCTGCAGCAGATCAACCAGCAGATCCAGTCGCTTCAGAATGAAGCGCAGATGCTGATCAACCAGCAGAAGAATCTCGCGAAGATCGACTTTCCGCAAATGACCATGTTGCAGCAGCGCCTCGCCGCCATCGACCGGTTGATGGGGCAGGCGCAGGGGATCGACTTTCGTGTCGACCGGCTGAGCGAGCAGTTTCGTCAGGCCTTTCCGACCAGCTTCGAGCATCTGGCGTCGCGCGACGCGCGCATCGCATCGGCGAAGGCGCGGCTCGATGCCGAGATGGAGTCGTTCCGGCAGGCGATGTCGGTGCAGAGCGGCATCGTGGAAAATGTCCGCAGCGACGCCGACGCGCTGAAGGCGATCGTTCTGCGAAGCCAGGGCGCCGAGGGCGCATTGCAGGCGGCGCAGGCGACCAACCAGCTGCTCGCGCTCGCCGCGAAGCAGCAGTTCCAGATTCAGCAGCTGATGGCGGGGCAGTTTCGCGAGCAGACGCTCGATCGTGCGCGGCGCGCGCAGGCCGAGCGCGAAGCGCGGGAATCGACGCGGCGTTTCCTTGGTGACGGCAAGGCCTGGACGCCGCCGCGCTGATTTTCGCCTGACCATCGGGGCAGGACGGGCCACGCCAGATCATATGCCCGAGAGCTGCCCCGTCGCGGGGGCCGCCGCGCCAGCGGTTTGTCCATTCGCCGCGTCGTCGGCCCCCGCGACAAAATTGCCGAGGATGAGGAAAGATGAATGATCTCAACATCATAGATCGATTCATGCAGGCGTTCATCGCCTATATTGACAGCGGCTTCGGGCTGCTCGGCGGCGATGTCGCTTTCCTCACCTCGATCCTTGTCGGCATCGACATCACCCTCGCAGGCCTCTTTTGGGCGCTCGGCGGTGAAGATGATGTCATCGCCAAATTCCTGAAGAAGATCCTCTATGTCGGTGTCTTCGCGCTGATCCTGAATAGCTTCCAGACCTTGTCCGAGATCATCTTCCGGTCCTTCGCCGGTCTCGGTCTGACCGCTGGCGGCAGCGCGATCGGGCCCGAAGACTTGCTGATGCCCGGGCGCCTCGCCGGCACGGGTTTCGAGGCGGCCTGGCCGTTGCTCGCGCAAGCGAAGGAGTTGGTCGGTCCGATCGCCTTCTTCGATAATTTCGTCGAGATCGCGGTGCTGGTCGTTGCCTGGCTGATCGTCATCGCGGCTTTCTTCATCCTTTCGATCCAGCTTTTCATCACGATCCTCGAATTCAAGCTCACCAGCCTCGCAGGTTTCGTGCTCGTGCCCTTTGCGCTGTGGAACCGCACCTCTTTCCTCGCCGAGCGCGTTCTCGGCAATGTCGTGAGTTCGGGCGTCAAGGTGATGGTGCTCGCGGTGATCGTCGGGATCGGATCGAACTATTTCGCCGATTTCACGGGCGCCATCACCGGTGAGGAAGTGACGATCGAGCAGGCGGTATCGCTCATGCTCGCAAGCCTCGCGCTGTTCGGCCTCGCGATATTCGGTCCCGGCATCGCCTCGGGTCTTGTGTCGGGCGCCCCGCAGCTCGGCGCCGGCTCGGTCGTCGCAACCACTGCGCTCGCTGCCGGCGGGATGGCGATGGGCGGCGCCGGCGCGGTCGCAGCTGCGCGCGGTCTGGGGGGCGCCGGTCTCGGTGCGATCCGCGCCGGCACGACAATGGGGCACGCGGCATCGACGGCCTACAGGCTGGGGCAGGAGACGTCCGGATCCCCGACCGTCGCCGCCGGACTGGGCGGAGTTGCGGCTGCGGCAAAGGGCGCCGCCGGTCATCGCCTGCGCTCGGCGGCGGGCATCGATGCCGCCGCCGCGCGCGGCGAACAGGCCGCATGGAACGCGGGCGCAACTTCAGGGGCCATCGATAAGGGCAGCGGCGGTTCCACAGCTGGCGCGACAGATGCCGCACCCGTCTGGGCGCAGCGCCTCCAGGGTCAGCAGAACGCCCGCCATCGGCGGCAGATGGCCGTCCATGCGATCCGGGACGGCGATCGCGGCGGCGCCGGTATCGCGCCCGATATCAAGGAAAGGGACTAAGTCATGACATTCAAACGCACGGTGCAGCGCTACGGACGGACGCCCGAACCGGAAACGCCTTATCAGCGCGCCGGCCAGCTCTGGGACGAGCGCATCGGTTCGGCCCGCGTCCAGGCGAAGAACTGGCGGCTGATGGCCTTCGGTGGATTGTTCCTGAGCGTCGGCTTATCCTCGGCACTCGTCTGGCAGTCGATGCAGAGCCGTGTCGTGCCTTATGTGGTCGAGGTCGACAAGCTCGGACAGGCGCTGGCGGTGGCGAAAGCCGATGCCGAGCACAGGCCGAGCGACGCGCAGATCGCCTGGCACCTCGGCCGCTTCATCACGCATATCCGGTCGCGCTCGCTCGATGCCGTGCTGATGCGCGAAAACTGGCTTGCCGCCTATGATTTTGCGACCGAGCGCGGCGCGCTTTTTCTCGGCGAATATGCCCGCGCCGCAAATCCCTTCGCCGAGGTCGGGCGCCGGACGGTGTCGGTACAGATTGTGAGCGTCGTCCGCTCGTCCGACGATAGCTTCCGCGTCAACTGGACCGAGCAGGCATATGAACGCGGCAGCTTGTCCGGTACCTCGCGCTGGACCGCAGTGGTGACGGTCAGGGTCAAGGCGCCGAGGTCGGCCGACGTACTGCGAAAAAATCCCCTCGGTCTTTACGTTGACGCCATCGACTGGAGCCGCGAGCTGGAAACTCCCGCGCTCCCGTCACTCGAGCAATCGGCGCCCCCTGGCGTGCCCGCCGCGCCCCCGGCGCCAGCTGCGCCGAGCGCCGATATTCCGACGGGGCGGCCGCTCGCGCCCGGCTCTGCCGTTCCGCCGATGTCGCAGCCGTCGCCCCAAGGAGATGCCCCATGATCCGCTTCCTGATCCTGTCGACCTGTCTCGCCGGTCTCGCGCCGCCGCTGTTCGCTCAGGGCTTGCCTGCGGTGGCCTCGGCTCAGAAGGCGGCGATCCGCGAGCCAGCAACATCGGGCTATGTGAATGCGGTGCAGGTCTACCCCTTTGACGACGGCATGCTCTACCGGTTGTACACGGCTCCCGGGCGAGTCAGCGATATCGCGCTCGAACCCGGTGAAACGCTTGTCTCGGTCGCCGCCGGCGACACGGCACGCTGGACCGTCGGCGATACGACCAGCGGCAGCGGCGAGGCGCGGCGGACCCATCTCCTCGTCAAACCCTTCGCGGCAGGCCTTTCCACGAACCTCGTCATTGCGACCAATCGGCGCGTCTATCACGTCCAGCTGACGAGCACGGCATCGACCGCGATGACCTCGATCGGCTGGCGCTATCCGCACGACGAGCTGATGGCGCTCGTCGGCCGCAATGCCGCCGGAGCGGCTGAACGTCCGGTCTCCACCGGCGTGGCGATCGAGAATCTCGATTTCGCATATGCGATCAGTGGCGACCGGCCTGCGTGGCGGCCGCTGCGCGCCTTTGACGACGGGCGCCAGACCTGGATCGAATTTCCGGCGGCCATCGCATCGGGCGAAGCACCGCCATTGTTCGTCATAGGCGCGAAAGATGAAGCCGAGCTCGTCAACTATCGTGTCGCTGGACGCTATTATGTTGTCGACCGGCTCTTTGCTGCCGCCGAGCTCCGGCTCGGTCAAAAAAAGCAACAGATTGTTCGGATCACGCGGTCGAACAAGGCGCAACGGGGGAAAGGCAAATGACCGAAGCCGATCCGACCGACGGCGCGGCTGCTGCCCGCGATAATATGTCTCCCAAGGTGGCGCCCGATAGCCTTGCGTTGCGGGCACAGCCGGCGCGCGCGATGCGTTTCCGCCGCGGCGCGATCATTGCGCTCGCGGCAGGCGTTTCCGCCGTGGTGGCCGGTGTCAGCTGGTTTGCGCTGCGAAGTACGGATAGCGCTTCCTCCGTGGGTAACGACGATCGCATTCCCGTCGCCGCCAAATCCGCCTCGGAGGTGCTCGCGGGCGTTCCGAAGACCTATGGCGATGTTCCGCCTCTCGGGCCGCCGCTGCCAGGCGATCTCGGCAGGGCCATTCTTGCGAGGCAGCGTCAGCTCGATGCGGAAGGCACCGCCGACCTGGGAGCCGAGGCGGATGCTGCCGCACGCGCGGCGCAGCAGGTCGAAACCGAACGTCAGCGCGTTGCCGCCGAGCAGCGTGCGGCGCGCGAGTCGGGCGTCATGATACAGCTCGCCAATACGGTGGCTCGGCAAGCAATGGCCGAGCCCGAGGCAGGATCGGAAGCGTCCGCGCCGCGAATGGCCGCGCCTGATGGCGGGAACGATCCCGGTGGCCAGAGGCGCAAGAACGAACTGGTCGGGCGATCGAATGCAGAGGGCGACGTCAATCCGCATCGCCTCGAGGCGGCGGCGTCGCCATGGACATTGCATGCGGGCACGGTGATCTCCGCAAGTCTCATCACCGGGCTGAACTCGGATCTGCCAGGCATCGTGACCGCCCAGGTCACGGAAAATGCCTATGACAGCGTCACCGGGCGGACCTTGCTCCTTCCGCAAGGCTCGCGATTGATCGGTAGCTATGACAGCGTCGTGGCATTCGGGCAGAACCGCGCGCTCGTCGTCTGGCAGCGGATCATTCTGCCCGATGGCGCGTCGATCCGGATCGATAATGTGCCTGCAAGCGACACGGCAGGCTATGCCGGTCTTGCCGACCGCATCGACCGCCACACATGGCAGCTTTTGAAGGGCGTCGCACTCTCGACCTTGCTCGGCGTCGGGACCGAGCTCGGTACCGGCAGCAGCGAGAGCGATCTCGTTCGGGCGATCCGGGAATCCACCCAGCAAGCGGGTGCGCGCGCGGGCGACCAGCTCGTCGCGCGCAGCCTCGACGTCCAGCCGACGCTTGTCGTGCGGCCTGGCTGGCCACTCCGCGTTATCGTGCACAAAGACATCATCCTGCGGCCGTGGCGGGGAAGGCAGGGCTGATGGCGGATATCAAACTCGCGCGGTTGCCCGATCGGTCCCCGATCAAGATCGCGATCGTCGTAATGCCCGACTTGAACGACCGGCTTGCGGCATATGCCGGAGTCTATGCTGAAACCTATGGCTCCGAAGAGCCCGTCGCCGAACTCATACCCGCCATACTGGCGGCGTTTCTCGACAGCGACCGCGGTTTCGAGAAGGCGATAAAGGAGCGCTCTCGCAAATGACGTGTGTGAACTTCTTCCCGCGTCACCGCACCGGACCTCTGTCGGGGGAAGCGAGCGAGGCGTGAGCGACGACAATCTCTGGACGGCGAGGGAGCTTTCGCGATTTCTCCAATATTCCGAGAGCACGATCTGCAGGCTCGTTTCTCAGAATCCGTCGAAATTGCCGCCGCGCGTCGGCAGTCTCGCGCGCCCGCGTTGGGTTCCCGAGGTCGCCCGGGCGTGGGCGCTCGAGAACAGCATTCCGCCGCGCGGCGTTGGCGGGCGGCCACGCGGCACGTGAGGAGGGATCGGCTTTCGCTAACCAGCGAATACAAAACTCGGTGTCGCCCCATTAAGCCTAATCAAGACGCATGGAATCGCTTTCTTGTTGAGGTTTTATAAATTAAACCTTACTAAGAGTGCGCGGACTACATCATTTGGTTAGGTTTAATGAACAGGAATCATCTGACGCACGCGGTGCGCGAGCAACTGGTTCGTTATCCCGAGCCCTATGAAAATCATTATGGCGTCGTCCCCTTGCCGCCGCCCGAGGACGCGTTGCCCATCCAGGCCGTGCAACCGGCCCACGATCGCGCGCTGACAATGTTGGGACGTATCCAGGCATTGGCTGATCAGGTCTCGGACCCTTATGTCATCAGCCGAACCCTGAGCCGACGCGAGGCAGTCGACAGCTCGGCAATCGAAGGCACCAACTCGACCCTCAACGAACTGCTGACCGTCGAGGAGCATGACGACGACGCACGCGACGCTGCGCGTCAGGTGCGCGACTATGCCCTGACCCTCGATCACATGCTCCCCCGCGCTACCAGGGAAGGCAGCGACGTCTTCACGATCGAGCTGATCCAGGATCTTCATCGTGAGGCCATGCGGCACGACCCCGATTATCGGGAGGAGCCCGGCGCGCTCAAGAAAGTCGTCAACTGGATCGGCGGAACCGGGCATATCTCGACATCGACCTACAACCCTGCGCCTCCCGACCGGGTCGCCCTCTGTCTCGAGCAGAATGCAGCCTATATGCGCTGCGAAGGCATGCAGGCGATGACGCAGAGCCTCATCACCCGCATGGCGGTCGCGCATGCGCATTTTGAGTCCGTTCACCCGTTCAGCGACGGGAATGGCCGCGTCGGACGTCTCCTCCTGCCGATGATGATGGCGGCCGAAGGCCATGTTCCGCTCTATCTTGCGCCCTATATCGCGGCCAACCGGGCCGGCTATTACGATGGCCTAAAGGCTGCGCAGCAGCGGCTCGAATGGGCGCCGCTGGTCGGTTATCTTTCGGACGCCGTGAGCGGCACGGTTGAGGAGCTATTCGCGACACGCGCGGCGCTCGAACGACTGGCGGAAGATTGGCGCGCGCGCCGGAAATATCGTGCCGGCTCAGCCTCGCTGAGGTCGCTCGACCTCCTCGTCGATTATCCGGTGATCACGCTCAAGAGGTTGGCGGACAAGCTCGATGTATCGCGGCCCCAAGCGCTTGCCGCGATCAACCAGCTGGTCGAAGCCGGCATCCTGATCGAGAGGACCGGCTATCGCCGCAATCGCGTTTTCGCTGCAGAAGCGGTGCTGGCCATCGTCAATCGGCCTTTCGGAGATGCCCCGGACTTTTGAGAAAGGGCATCGGCGCGCGTCGTCAATTTACCGGCCCCTGACCCGCATTCCCCGGATTCGCTGCACCAAGTCCTCGGCAAGTCGCTGGGGCTCTGAACGGCGACGCCGGCGTTTCATACAATATAGGATGACAGCGAGGGTGTATTCGTCCGGCTAATCGCACAGTCAAATCGCGGCGAACCAAGCAGGATTCCATCCGATATTTGGCACAGCTCAGCATAGATGGCCTGCACCAAACTGTGCCAAAGCCTAAAATTTATCCAATGAAATCAATGGATAATGGTGCGGTCGAGAAGACTCGAACTTCCACGGCCTTTCGGCCACAACGACCTCAACGTTGCGCGTCTACCAGTTCCGCCACGACCGCACATCATGATGGTCCGGATCGGGTCC